>VAPM010234651.1_pt1 | contig 31504 bp, 23 predicted proteins | sample 3395091 | NCBI WGS metagenome assembly VAPM01 (sample SAMN08290445, study PRJNA428436) | hydrothermal vent metagenome | isolation source: Deep-sea hydrothermal vent chimney 3 | place: Pacific Ocean: Juan De Fuca Ridge
CTGCATAACAGTGTAAAAATATTCTCTGGTGGACTCGGGGTGCTGGCCGGTGATTATCTGAAACAGGCCAGTGACTCCAACAAAAATATGATTGGTGTCGGGTTACTTTACCGCTATGGCTATTTTAAACAAATTATTAGTCATTTTGGCGATCAGATTGCCGAATACAATATTCAAAAGACAACACAGCTACCCCTGGTTCCCGTGCGGGATGAGCAGGGCGAAACACTCCGGATTCCCATTGCTTTGCCCGGTCGCGTGGTACAGGCAAAAGCGTGGCGGTTGGATGTAGGACGGGTGCCACTATTTTTGCTTGATACAGATACGCTACCAAACTCAGAGGAAGACCGTAAGCTCACTGCGCGGCTTTATGGTGGCGATAGCGAACACCGGCTAAAACAGGAGATGATACTGGGACTTGGTGGTATTCGTCTGATAGAAAAACTGGGTTATCACCCGGATGTCTTCCACAGTAACGAAGGCCATTCAGCTTTTATCGGGCTGGAGAGAATCAGAAACTTAATAGAAAAAGAGCACATCAGTTATTGTGCGGCAAGAGAAGTTGTTCGCGCCAGCACACTTTTCACTACACATACACCTGTTCCGGCTGGTCACGACAGTTTTGAAGAGCACCTTATGCGAGCTTATCTTTCCCATTTTAGCGATGTATTCTCCATCTCGTGGGAAGCATTTATGGGCCTTGGAAGGTTTCATTCAAAGGATACAACGGAGAAATTCTCCATGAGTGTGTTGGCCACGAAACTTTCGCAGGAAGTAAACGGTGTAAGTCGCATTCACGGACGCGTTTCCCGCGAAATGTTCAAGGGTTTGTATCCCGGCTATTATGTTGAGGAGATGCACATTGGCTACGTTACCAACGGCGTACATTATTTTACCTGGACCGATAAGGTGTGGCAGGAACTTTATCATCAGAGTTTTGAGGAAGGGTTTGAAAACGACCAGCCTAACGTCGGCCTTTGGGAGAAAATTTATGATATCTCCGATGAAAAAGTATGGAAGAACCGGATGAACGTAAAAAAACGGCTGATTGCCTTTGTGAAAGAACACGAGCAGAAAGATATGCTGGCACGGCAGGAAAGTCCGCGGCTGATTGTTGAATCGATAAAACATCTCGATGAAAACCAACTGATTTTTGGTTTTGCCCGCCGTTTTGCTACTTACAAACGAGCACATCTGCTTTTTACCGACTTAGAACGGCTGGGAAAGATTGTGAACGATCCGGAAAAACCGGTACTGTTTCTTTTTGCCGGAAAGGCACATCCACACGATAAAGCCGGTCAGGATTTAATCAAACGTATTGTCGAGATTTCAAAAATGCCACAGTTTAGCGGGCGAATTATTTTCCTCGAAAATTACGATATGATTATGGGCAAAATGCTTACAAGCGGCGTGGATGTCTGGCTGAATACGCCTACACGCCCGCTAGAAGCTTCCGGAACCAGCGGTGAGAAAGCCATTATGAACGGTGTGATAAATTTCAGCGTGCTGGATGGTTGGTGGGCGGAAGGCTACAAAGAAGATGCCGGCTGGGCTATTCCCGAAACCCGGACATACGAAAACCAAAGCTTTCAGGATGAGCTGGATGCCGAAATGATTTATAGTATTCTGGAAGAAGAAATTATCCCCACTTATTACGATATCAATAAAGACGGGCTTTCCGAAAAATGGGTGCGGCATATCAAAAATACTATCGCGGGTATTGCCCCCCGGTTTACCATGCAACGTCAGCTAAACGATTATTACGAGAAATTTTATACCCCTCTGTTGAAAAATGGTAAACAGATGAAGTCACAACATTTTTCCAAAGCAAAAGAGCTTGCTGCCTGGAAAGAAAAAATCCGTAAGACATGGAACAATATTTCAGTAGAATCGCTGATAGTTCCCAACACACAAAAAGGAGCCATTGCATACGGAAAACATTTTGTTGCAGAGATAAAACTTTCCGCCCCCGGATTAACTGCCGAAGATTTGGGTGTTGACCTTATTATGGGCAACCGCACCAATGGGAATATTGAGAAAATTCTCTACCGTCATCCGTTAGAAGCAGAGCAAAAGAAAGAGGATGTTATCCGTTTTACCTGCGATTTTCCGTTGGCACATTCGGGTATCGTGGATTATGCTTTCCGTCTTTATCCCAAACATAAGCTGCTGGTTCATCGTATGGATTTCCCGATGGTGAAGTGGATATAACCAGGCTACCGGAAAAATACACTTGCTGCTCAAATCTTTCTGACAACAAATAATAGGGGACGAACAATAGATTTTTTCCTATCTTAGCAGACGAAACAAAATGTTTCGTCTGCTTTTTTTATTTGTTCAGCTTTTGAAAACGACCATGTTTCCCACAAAACCACACTACCGAAAACTTATTATTTTGCTTATGATACTCTGGTTAAATTCGGAAGTATCAGGAGTTGGCACAAAGGTTTTGGCAGCCGGTCAGCAGGCTGACACAGAATATAGCACAAGAACAAGAGACTCGTTACAAATTATCCGGTTACTGGACTACGGACTTAAGGAAATTGAAGACAACAACACTCCTCAGGCCAAAACAAAATTCTTTGCCACTTTTGAAAAAGCCATTCATTTAGCACGTAAAACAGGTTTGCTGGTTATGACGGGAAGAAAAATTAACAAAATTGGCAAACAGCTCCGAAACGAAGCCCGCTACCCATTGGCTATTTGGCTTCACAAAAAAGGCATTGAGATTGGTAAAGAGACAGGAAATACCAAACTCTTAATTTTTTCGTATAACGACCTTGGCGTGGTATTCCGCAGAATAGATAGTTACCAGAAAGCCATGGTTTACCATTTTAAAGCGCTTCGTCTTGCCACACAAACACACGACTCGGTAAGCAGAGCTATTGCCATGAACAGCATTGGTAATGTCAATCTCATGCTGGGTGAATATGATAATTCACTTCAATATTTTAAGCAAAGTTTACAATTTGAACAGAGCCGGAACAACCCCATTGGCATTGCTATTAACCTGAACAATATTGGACATGTTTACGAAGCTAAAAACCAGTTAACAAAAGCTTTGAAATACTACGAACTCTCGTTGGCAATAAACAAAAGAGTTTATTCAAAGAGGGGAATTGCCATATGTAGCAACGATATTGCTCAAGTGCTCGAAAAACAGGGAAAGTATCAAAAGGCACTCATTTTCTCAAAAAATGCACTTCAGAAATCTAAAGAAATAAAGGACTATGACAACCTGGCTTATGCTTATATCGAAACCGGTGCACTATACAGTGCAAAGAAAGATTACAAAAAAGCCTTCCAATATCTGGAGCCTGGTATAGAACTGGCAAAGAAAATCCGTGCCCGCGCAACACTTAAGGCGGGCTACGATGTATTGTTCGGTACTTACATGAATATGGGAAAGTATAAAGAAGCCATTAGGTACCTGAAGCTAAAGCAGGCATACCATGATTCGCTGCTAAATTTGGATGTTAGAAAAGGTATTGCCCGGCTACAAATTCAATTTGAAACCGAAAGGCAACAAAACCAAATGAAACTCCAGGAGCAGAAAACAAAAATTGCCATGCTTCAGTTGAAAAAACAGAAATATCTGCTTTATTTTGCCTGGAGTGCTTTTACTATCCTGTTAATTATTTTAACTTTTGTAAGCTTCTACCTATACAACAAAAACAAGCAAAACAGACTACTTCTTGAAAAGACCCGTAAAATTGAAGTAACACAAAAAAAGCTGGAAAAAAGCAACGACGCATTACATCGGGCCATTAAAAAAGCAGAAAACAGCATCCAGGCAAAAACCAATTTTCTGGCTAACATGAGCCATGAAATTCGTACTCCACTCAACTCGGTTATCGGTTTTTCTGATTTGCTTTTTTCCATGACGAGCGATGACGAACAAAAAAGCCATCTCCGTGCTATTAAGTCAAGTGGCGAAAGTTTACTCAGTCTTATCAACGACATTCTAGACCTTTCAAAAATTGAAGGTGGGAATATTGACCTGGAATTCAAAGAGACCGATATCCGGAAAATTATAGATGATATGCTGAATATTTTCAGCCTGGAAGCTACAAACAAAAATCTTCAACTTGATGCCAGAACTGACGAAAGTATCCCACATAATATCATATTTGAGGAGGCCAGGTTAAGACAAATATTGTTCAATATTATAGGTAATGCCATAAAATTTACACATCAGGGAAAGATAAATATAACAGCACGTTCGGAAGCTGGGGAAGAATCAAAAAAAATAAAGCTAATTATTGAAGTAACGGATACGGGTTCCGGCATTGCGCCCGAGGAACAGAAATTGATTTTTACACCGTTCCACCAAGGGCGGACCAGCGAAAAAACTAAAGGTACCGGGCTGGGGCTGGCTATAAGCCAACGGCTGGCAAAAGCTATGGATGGAGAAATAGAACTTCAAAGCACACTTGGAAAAGGCAGCCGGTTTTCGGTGATTTTTCACAATGTTCAAGTGAGTAAAGACACTGGCACTGCCTCGAGAGTAGAAACACCTGTTCGTAATAATAATAAAAAATGCCTTTTCATTAACCAGCCGCACACGCTAAAAGACGAATTGAAACAGGTTTTTGTTTCTCATGGATTTGATGTGAAAGATGTGGGGCTAAACCTTGCTCGGGCACGAAAAAACATTTCAGATTTCCGATTGATTGTCTTTTGTTGTCTCAATGACGAGATATTGCAAAATGCACAAAATATCTTTGAAAAAGAAAATCTCGACAAACAGCATCTCTTTCTGATTCTGAACATCAACAAGTCTTTCTACATTGACAAAATAAAAGCTGTCTCCATTGATTTCTTTAACCAACCGGTAAACGAAGCCAAATCGACTTTGCGCGAATTTATCCGACAATTTGACGAAGATGAGTGTGCACACCAACTCTTCAACCTACACCAATTGACAGATGAACAGGGGTTTCTCAACAACATAAAGCAACTATACCTAGATGATTTTGAGCCGGCGCTAAATACAAAAATGTTCGACAAAATTGAAATATTTACTCAACATCTCCAGCAAATAGCAAAAGAATACCAACTTTCCAACTTAATAGAATATACTAATGACCTGAGTCATCATCTGAGGAATTTCGATATCATTGCTATCGAAAAACAATTGCGTATTTATAAAAAAGCCTTTGAAATAACCTTCAATGAGAAATGAAATCTGAAAACGAAACATACTATCAGAAAGGGCCTTCTTTCAGAAAACAATCCGTATGGGTAATTGTTATCCTATTCTTATTCACAAATATACAAACAGGTCATGGTTTTAACCCCGACAGCTTAACTGATACCACAAATATTTCCATTATTCTCAAAGACAATTTACTTTCTCCGTCTGAAAAGCTTGTCCTTGTAAAAAAATTTGCTTTGCTATATCAAAACTCGAATCCACAAAAAGCACTGGGTTACAATAAACTAATCGTTAAAATGGCAAAAGCCCGTAAGGATACCCAATCGCTGGTCAACGCTATTCTTCATCTTGCAGAAAATTATCAGGCGCTAAGCCAATACAGTAAAGCTGATTCGCTATACAGGGTTGTTGCACGTACCAACAAAACATGGAACAAAGAAAAACAGGCAGGCTTTTATTGCAAAGTTGCCGATAATTACTATAATTGGAGCCGCTATAAGAAAGCAGCTGAATATTACGCGAAAGCACGAATACTTTTTGAACAGCTGGGGATAAAATCTGGAATCGCAACAGCACTCAAAGGTGAAGGAAAAGTCTGGACAAACTACAACGATTACGCGAGATCTATCGGACTACTCCAGCGAGCTTATGACATCTACAAACAGCTGGATAACAAAGAGGGACTTGCCGCCATTGATAACCAATTAGGTATTGTCATGGAAAATTGGGGCAAACTAAAACGTGCCGAAAGTTTCGTCACATCCGCCTTCAAAATCTATCATGAAAAGGGCGATTTATATAACGAAGCTAACATGTATCTCCGGTTAGGAGAGATTCAGCAAAAGCAGGGATACTATTCCAAAGCACTGGAATATTACAAGAAAGCCCAAAGGCTCTCAGAAAAGATAAATAGCAATATTCTTTATGTTATTGCCATGAGCAATATTGGAGAAATATATTATGAATTGAAGCAATACGATTTGGCTATGAAATATCAGCAACAAGCTCTACCTCTAAAAAAGAAGATTGGAGACCGACACCGAATAGCCATCACCATGCTGGATTTAGGTAAAATATATTACAAAACAGGAAAACTTAACCTGGCCATACAATACAGTGACAGCACCCTGCTCCTGGCAAAAAAAATAAACACTAAAGGGCTGATCCTTGATGCTTATTTGTTGCTTTCGGATATCAGCAAAAAGAAAAAAGATTATACAAAAGCCTATACATACCTAACCTACTATAACCAAATACATCAGGAAATCTTTACCGACAAAAACCGCCAGATAGTGAGTGAGATGGAGGTGCGCCTCGAAGCCGAGAAAAAAGAAAATGAAAATGAATTGCTACGAAAACAAGATAAAATGAGCCAGATACGCCTGGCCGAAGAAAAAAATACGCGACTTATTCTCATTATTTTTATATCCTTTTTTGTCCTAACCGCCCTAATCGTTTTGATTTTCATTCAGTATAAAAATAGAATTATCCGAACAAATTATGGATTACTGGCTGCACGAAATCAGAAAATTATTGAACAGACGGAAAGCCTTACTAAGCTAAACAATGAACTTTTTACCAGCCGCGAACAGTACAGAAGTATTGTAGAAAATGCCACTATTGGCATGTATCAAACTACGCCGGGTGGCAAAGTTATGTTTGCAAACAAAACACTCCTCCACATGCTGGGCTACTCTTTTTCGGAACTTAAACAGATAAACTTAAACAAAGCTAAAAGGCAGCATTTTATCACCCTGATTGAAGAGCAGGGCATTATCACTGGTCGGGAAGATGTGTGGGAACATGCCGATGGCAGTAAAATTTATGTGAAAGAAAGCGCCTGGGCCATCCGTGATAAAGGAAATAAAACCCTCTATTATGAAGGAATTATAGAAGACATTTCCAAAAGAAAACAAGCGGAAGAAGTGGCAGAAAAGCGCAAGGAAAGACTACAAAAAATTAATGTAGAACTACACAAACGGAACATCGAAATCAGAGTGGCAAAAAACCAGGCCGAAGAAGCTAACCGTGCAAAGTCATTGTTTATTGCCAATATCAGTCATGAGATAAGAACACCTCTCAACTCCATCATCGGCTTTACCGACCTGTTGATTCCAATGGCAAAAAACCAAAAGGAAAAAGCTTTTCTAAAGTCCATAGAAAATAGCAGTAACAACCTGTTGTCACTCATCAACGACATCCTTGACCTTTCCAAAATACAGGCTGGAAAACTTGAGCTTTATACCGAACCTGTTTCTATTCACAACATTATTTTGGGAATTAAGCAAATCTTTTACCCACAAATTGAAAAAAAACAAATCCGATTTATTACTCATATTTCAACAACACTGGATGGAATGTTTCTGTTGGATACCATCCGTTTCCGCCAAATTCTATTCAACCTGGTAGGCAATGCCATTAAGTTTACCGATAAAGGATTTGTTAAACTCACCATCAGCGGGCAGGCATCTGATGACGAAGAAAAATATTATGATCTGGAAATAACCATTGAAGATACGGGATCGGGTATTCCGGAAATTGAGCAGAAAATAATTTTTGAAGCTTTCAAACAGTCTTCCGACTCCATATCACAGCAAAGACAAGGCACCGGCCTCGGACTGAGCATTACCAAACGTCTGGTAAAAGCCATGAATGGGGATATCACCCTGGAAAGTGAACCGGGAAAGGGCACGCTGTTTTCCATCAAACTGCGTAAAGTTGAAAAAGTACAACAAACAGAAAGAGCTCAAACAAAAGAAGCCTCAAGGCATACCATTTCCCAATATGAACAAGAGCACAAGCAAAGTTCTACCATAAAAATAAATGCAGCTACACGCCGCGACTTTACCAAAAGGTTCTTCCACACTTGGGAAGTTATCATTGAAAGCAAAGAAATCGATGACATTAAGACATTTGGGGATAAAGTCTTTGCTTTTGGAAAAGAAAAACAGGTAAGCATAATACAAAAAACAGGTAAGCAGCTTGTTGAAGCTGCCGAATATTTTGAAATTGAAACCATTGAGTATTTGCTCTTGCAGATAAAATCATTTTTTTAAACTCGTTTTATCATGACCAAAACAATAAAAAAACAGAAAATTCTCATTGTAGATGACATTCCAAAGAACATTCAGATTCTGGGAAACATACTCTCAAAAGAAAACTATCAGATTGCTTATGCCCAAAGTGGCGAGCAGGCACTTTCCATCACACATCATCAGAAATTTGATTTGATTTTGCTGGACATTATGATGCCCGAAATGGATGGCTTTGAGGTTTGCAAAGTTTTGAAAGAAAATCCGGAGACTTGTGAAATTCCCGTCATTTTTCTGACTGCCAAAGCCGATATGAACAGCATTGTTAGAGGTTTTGCCGTGGGCGGACAGGACTACATTACCAAACCCTTTAATGCTTCGGAATTGCTGGCACGAGCAGAGACACACATACAACTGCACGAACAGAAAATTGCTCTGGCGGAGATGAATGGAATACTGGAAGAGAAAGTCAAAGAGCGCACCATGCAACTGGAAAAAGCCTACAAACGGCTCAACCAACTCGAAAAAGCCAAAACCGATTTTCTCGACATCATCAGTCACGAACTGCGCACCCCGTTGAATGGAATTACAGGCCTCACTACTTTGCTAAACCTTACCGAGTTGTCAGACGAACAGCAGGAGTACATCCATTATCTGGAAAATGTGGCCAACCGGCTGACACGGTTTTCAGAAACTGCCCTGCTTATCACCAATCTCAGAGCCAACCGAAGCCAACCCAATTTTCTACCCACACAGGTGAAATACATCATAGAGTCAGCTTTGAAGCAATTTGAGGAGAACAACCAGGGAAAATACCAATCCGTTCAGCTTGAAATAGAGGAGGAAGACCTCCTGGTTGCCGCCAACACCACACTGGTCAAAAAATCGTTGGAAATGCTCATGGACAATGCCTGTAAATACGGAGGCTCCGGTGTAAACATCCGGCTGTCGGTCTCAGCCGATAAAAACCAGGTTATTTTATCTTGCGACGACAATGGCCCCGGATTTAGTGAAGACTCTCAAAAGCGTCTTTTCGAACTTTTCTCTACCGGTGATGTTCTGCATCAGGAAGGTACTGGCCTTTCACTGGCTGCCATTAAACTCATCATGGACTACCACAACGGCAAGATTGAAGTCAACAATAAAAAGGGGGGCGGCGCTCTTGTACACCTGATTTTTAACCGAGAGTGAGCGCCATGACAAAGGCCGGGTTGTTACTCCGAAATTTTTATCTTTGGCCATTAATATTTTAAAGCAGAACTTATGAATTTACTTACAGGAAAAGTTGCGCTCATCACAGGAGCAGCCAGGGGTATTGGAAAAGCCATTGCCCTGAAGTTTGCTGCCGAAGGTGCAAACATCGCTTTTAGCGATTTGAATTATGACGAACATATGAAAGCTACGGAAGCCGAAATTGCCGATGTGGGCGTGAAAGCCAAAGGTTATGCCTCCAACGCAGCATCCCTTGCCGATAGCGAGAAGCTCATTGCCAACGTCGTTAACGACTTTGGGGAAATTGATATCTTGGTCAACAATGCCGGCATCACCCGCGACAATTTGTTGCTGCGCATGACAGAACAGGACTGGGATGCCGTACTAACAGTAAACCTAAAGTCAGCTTTCAACCTGACAAAATCAGTCCAGCGCCACATGATCAAGCAGCGCGGAGGTTCTATTATCAACATGAGTTCGGTAGTAGGCGTAAACGGCAATGCCGGCCAGTCAAACTATTCTGCCTCCAAAGCCGGGTTGATTGGCTTCACCAAATCCATTGCTCAGGAGCTGGGTTCCAGAGGTATTCGCTGCAATGCTATTGCACCAGGATTTATCGAAACCGAAATGACTAAAAAACTGCCAGATGACGTACGTGAAACCTGGATTAAGGCCATTCCGCTACGCCGTGCCGGCAAACCCGAAGATGTGGCCGATGTGGCTACTTTTCTGGCTTCGGAACTTTCCTCATACGTCAGCGGACAGGTTATCAATGTTTGTGGCGGGATGAGCACCTGATCCTACTACTCCGGAAAAATTATATCACACAAGACACCACTTATACGGTATTCTGTTTGATATAGTCAATAGCTCTTTTCGATTTTATCAGATAAAAATCATAATCCGCTTTCTTATCTATGTTTTTCGTTATTTCAAAAGTGTTGACCTATTTTTTTCGTCCGGCTATCTGGCTGGTGATATTGCTGGCTTTGGCACTTTTTCACAAAAGCCCACAAAAAAGAAGGCGAAGTCTGTGGCTGGGATTCCTGATTTTACTCCTTTTCTCCAACACTTTTATTGTGACCAAAATAACCGGGCTTTGGGCTGTAGAACCTGCACCTGTAACACAAGTATTTGATGTGGGCGTGGTTTTGGGAGGATCTACCGTTACTTATGAGAAAAAATACAACCGTACTACTTTTAAAGGAAACATCGACCGGCTGTTGCAGGCTGTGGAGCTTTACAATGAAGGGAAAATCAAAAAGATTATGATTACCGGTGCTTCTGGAAACTTAATTTATCCAGGCTTGAAAGAAGCCAAGATGCTACATTCGTTTTTGCTGAATATAGGTATTCCCAAACGAAATATCCTAATGGACACACTTGCCGAAAATACCCACGAAAATGCTGTTTACACAAAAAATATACTACAGCAGCATCCCCGGCTTCATTCGGTTCTGCTCTTCACCTCTTCGTTACACATGCGAAGGGCTATGGCCTGTTTCCGCCACGAGGGTATTAAAGCACAGCCCTATCCAACCAATCTTATCAACTCACAAACATACTGGAATATTGAATACATGCTTATTCCCAGTATCTCTAACTTTCTCATTTGGGATGGTATGATCCATGAAATGGTAGGATACGGCGTGTATAAAATCATGGGGTACATTTAAAGAAAAGATAACAATATGGCAACTACACTTTTTTACCTGATACTGGGCATCATTATTGTTGACTTTCTTTTTGAACGTTGGCTTGATTACCTAAACCTGAACCATTTTAAACCGGAGCTACCGCCTGAACTAAAGGGTATTTACAGCCGGGATAAGTATAGAAAATCACAGCAATACCTGAAAGCCAACAGCCGGTTTTCCATGATTAGTGCTACTTTTTCTTTTACCATAATCCTACTCATGCTGGCTTTTTTCGGATTTGCATGGTTAGACGAACTGGTACGACATCTCAGCCCAAATGATTATATCAGGACACTACTGTTTTTTGGGATGCTGGGATTGGGTGCCGATATTTTATCCCTTCCGTTTCAATTGTATGATACTTTTGTAATTGAAGAGAAGTTCGGTTTTAACAAAACAACAGTTTTCACATTTGTAACCGACAAGTTGAAATCGTGGTTTGTGGGAGGACTTATCGGCGGAGGGCTTTTGCTGTTTTTGCAGTGGGCACAAGCTGCCGGCGGGTCTGTTTTCTGGTTAATAGCACTTGGTGGCGTCGGCCTTTTCACGATCCTGATGGCCATGTTTTATACCAGTCTTATCGTACCGTTGTTCAACAAGCTTACACCCCTGAAAGAAGGTGAACTAAAAACAGCCATTGAGGAAATGGCAGAAAAAGCCGGATTCAGGTTAGCAAATGTATTTGTTATGGACGGTTCAAAAAGAAGCACCAAAGCCAATGCCTATTTTAGTGGCTTGGGACCAAAAAAGAAAATCATTCTTTACGACACGCTGATTAAAGAGCTGACAACGGAAGAAGTTGTGGCCGTTTTGGCACACGAGATTGGACATTACCGCAAAAACCATATTTACAAGGGACTCGCTTTGTCGCTGATACAGTTATTTATCATGATATTCTTGTTGGGTAAGGCGCTGCTACTCCCATCATTTGCGCAGGCACTTGGTGCACAGCAAATGAGTTTTTATATGGGCTTGCTGGCCTTTGCCCTACTTTACTCGCCCATCTCCTTCGTCCTGAATATTTTTACGAACCTTTTCTCGCGAAAGCATGAGTATCAGGCAGATGCCTACGCTACAGCACGAGGATTAGGGAAAAGTCTGGTAAATGCTTTAATCAAGCTTTCTGTTTCGAGCCTTAGCAACCTGCAACCACATCCGCTCTATCTGTTTTTTCATTACTCACATCCCACATTGTTACAGCGAAAACAAGCCATTGAAAAACAAACCGATTAGTAAGAAGCTTTTTTGAAACTAAAAAAGGTGATAATGGTTTTGATGACAATTTTAAAATCGGTCCAGGGCTCGGCAATCATTGCGTATTGATTGTCCAAAGCAATTCTTTCTTCCGGATTGTGCACTTCGGCTGAGCGAATTTGCCATAGCCCGGTAATACCGGCAGGAGCCATAAAACGGTACGACCATTCGTCCGTAGTCAGATGTTCCGCCTCATAAAGGGGCAGAGGGCGATTCCCAACTACCGACATATCACCCCTAAGTACATTATAAAACTGAGGAATTTCATCAAAGTGAAGTTGCCGAAGGATTCTGCCAACAGTAGTAATCCGCGGGTCATCTTTCATCTTAAAAAACGTATTTTGCAACAGCTCTAATTTTCGTAATCGCAAATATTGATTTTCACATATCTCTACGCCATCAATAAAAAGTATTGGTGAACAAGGTTTTTCAAGACGTTTACAATCCTGGCATTCTTTTTTATAGCCATTTTCAAGTTGGTGTTCTTTTCGTTCTTCTTTCAGGTACTCATTAAGGCTGGAAAGTTTCGACAACTTTTTGTCAGCGTCATCAATCATTGTCCGGAATTTATGAAAGGTGAAAATATCGTAACCTGTTCCCACTCGCCTTTGTGAATAGATAATCGGCCCCCTACTCTCAAGTTTTATCGCAAGGGCAATAAGAACAAGAAGTGGCGAAAAGAAAATAAGCGCCAGAAATGAGAAAACAACATCAAAGGCCCTCTTCCCCAAACCAATCCTATAGTTAAGATATTTTTCTCCTGCCTTACCTTTCACCTTCTTTTTCAAGGTTTAAAAAATCAAATTATAAAAAATCCAGAGCAGTACCATTATTCCCTGTGATAAAAAAACCGTTGAGTAGCAAACCCTTGCCGTTCTAGCATGGACTTATTACTCGTTACAAATCTAATAATTTCTTCCATTGGGACAGAAAAGGTAACACCATAATTTATCATCTTTCTTTTGTTAATAAGTAACTCGCCATGATACGGCTCTGATTTACTGTAGGCTTCCGCTTTGTCAACATTCGGCTCCAGATAAAAGATATCACTTACAGAAGAGGAGCTGGCGATGCCAACCCACTCAAGATGATGGGAGCCGTTTCGTACGGCAAATACCGGTCCGCCGCTGATGCCACGATTAAAAATGGCATTGGCAAGAAAAAAACTATCTTTTTTGGATTTACTAACAAGGCCACTCTCCACCATTTTATGACCTTTTGGAAACCCCATCACATAAACAAATGCACCCCAGTCCAATTCAGAAGATTTCCCAACCGGAAAAGGCATTATTCTGATATCTTCTTCCGGTTGTATTGTAGCCTTAAGTAAAGCAATATCATGTTTATCATCGATAGCTATTACCTTTACGTTTGGGTTATTCAATCCCATAACGAAGCTGTTTTGTTTAAGCTTTATAGCTATATTTCTGATAACCCAGGAAGAATCGGGGAAATAGGTTATGAGAGTATCCTGAAAGTTCACCACATGAGCACAAGTGAGCAAAGCAGCTTTTTCATTATCAACATAAACAACGGATGCTGTTCCCAGAACCGACTGGTTAGAAATAGTATGCGAAGCTGCAAATTCGTCCGCATTGCCCTTTTTAAAATTTTCTAAAGTCATGTGCGTACTTCTGGCAAAAGTGTATGAATCGTAAAAGGCAATCACATTCAGCCGGTAAACAGATTGGGCAACTTTGTCCAGCTGCGTAGAGGCTTCCCGAGCCGGCGGACCTGAGGCATATCTCCCATCTGCAGCATAATTCGGCTTGACCACAGGAAGGCTCTGACGTGAGCACGACCAGTTAACGGCAACCAATAACAAAGAAAGAAACAGAAATAAGAAATACTTCATTTTACAAATCACGATTTTTTAAAAAGAAATATACAAGCCAGATAAAAAGAATCGAATACCCCAAACAACCCCAGATATCTATCCAGGAAACTGTTTCCCGGAAGTTGACACCAAAAAGTTTCATCAGTGAAGAATTCGGTACGTCAATCAAATGGGTTATCATTTTTATCGGAAGAAAACGAGCAACGCCATCGGGCAATTTGAAAGCAATGATAGGCTCCAAAACATAATAGTAAAGCGCAAAGATTCCTATAGCCAGCCCCTGTTTTTGTAACACAAAAGCGAACATCATCGCCATAAGTAAAAATGTGAAAACCTCCAAAAAGTAAGCAGGAACAAAAAACATTTTCGTAAAAATCAAGGTAGTGGTCATGTGTTCCGTATGAGAATACCCAAGAAGCAAAGCCGATAAAAACAAAACGATGGTTACAGCCAGTGAGATAAATAAAACAAATATCACTTTAGAGAACAAAAACTCTACCCGGCTCATTCCAGACATAACGTTCTGACGGATAGTTTTATAACTGTATTCGTTTGTGATAAAAATAATAACAACGAGAGCCAGGAAGATTTTAAAGAAACCTGCGATGAAAGCCATGTTATGCCACACATACGGAAAGCTGTACAACGAAAAACCGGGAATAGATACAGGTGAGTTTTTCCCAACATTAGACATCACATTGTTAAGAAACGATTCGGTAACCATAAATACAAATACAACAAGAACCACATACAAAGCACTGAGCACCCAGAATGTACGGTTGTGAATATATTTCCGGAAATCTATTTTAATTAATCTTTTCATGGTTATTCAGATAAAAGTTCGAGGAAATATTTTTCAAGACTTTTGCTGCGTACAACCAAATGAGTCAGGTAAACCCCCTGTTCAGCTAACATCTTGTTCAACAATTCAGGATGTAGATCATCGTCAACAGTCAGGACAAGTAATCCGTTTTGCTTCGTAACAGATTTCACCGCTGTAATCTGTTTCAACGCCATCTGCAATTTTTCCAAATCCTTTGCCGCCAGTTCCATAATCAGTGAGCCACCCAGTGCTTCATTCACCGGACCGGCATAACGTTTCTCCCCTTTTTCCAAAACCAGTACATGAGAGCATACTTTTTCTACTTCGTCCAGCAGGTGGCTGGCCAAAATAATGGTATGGCCACGTTGTGCTATTTCAAGAATAAGATTCCGAATGTCGGCAATACCTTTTGGATCCAGACCATTGGTCGGTTCATCAAAAATCAGTACTTCGGGATTACCCAGCATGGCTGCTGCAATAGCCAGCCGCTGTTTCATTCCCAGCGAAAAGCTACTGTATTTGTATAATTTCCGATCGGAGAGATGAACCATTTCCAGTACTTCATCTATTTCATCGTAGTGAACGCCCCGGATATCGGCAATAATTTTCAGATTATCAACAGCTGTCATGTAAGGATAAAACAAGGGCTGTTCCAGCAAAGCACCGATGCGTTTGCGTAAAGCAGAATCAGGCTTTTGTCCAAACCAAAAATATTCGCCGCTGTCGGCTTTGATAATGTCGAGTAAAATCCCCAGAGTGGTTGTCTTTCCACTCCCGTTAGGTCCCAAAATACCAAAAACACTCCCTTTCTCCACCGTTAGCGATAGGGAATTCAGTGCTTTCAGCCGGCCGTACGATTTACTCAGATTCCGGATTTCCAGTATTTCTTTTTGCAAAATAGTTTCTTTTAAGAATTTTGACGTAAAAAGCCAATAATTATTACAATAATAGTGAAAAAAACATCATCAAGAATAATTATATTTACCTTTGCCGCTTCTTAATTAATCCTTTATTAACACAATAATCTATGAAAGTAGGAAACAATAAGGTGGTCACCATGACATACACCTTACAACGCAATGATGAACAAGGTGAAATAATTCAGAAAGTTGACGAAAGCAAGCCTTTTATCCAAATGTTTGGTGTTGGTGCTTTACTTCCGGCGTTTGAAAGCAACCTCAACGGACTGGAAGAAGGCGATGACTTCGGCTTCGGACTCTCTGCAGAAGAGGGTTACGGAAACCTTTCGGATGAAGCTATCATAAAACTTGAAAAAAAAATCTTTGAGATTGATGGCGTGGTGGATACCGAAATGGTTGCTATAGGAAAGACGATTACCATGCAGGACAACAATGGCAATCCGCTTGACGGAAAAGTCCTTGCTGTTGAAGAAGACAACGTCATCATGGACTTTAACCATCCTCTGGCAGGCGAAAGCCTCTATTTTAGCGGGTCTATTTTAAATGTTCGCGAAGCATTGGAAGAGGAGCTGTCGCACGGCCACGTTCATGGTGCCGGCGGCCATCATCACTAATCATCACTTGTATAAGATGAAAACAGCAGGCTTTTTGTTAAGGTCTGCTGTTTCTTTTTTCCAGCCGGCCATATTGCGAGTAACAATTTTCTCCGTGGGCAAAGTCAAATTGCTGGCGACACACAACAGGGTTTGTGGTTTGCAGGTTTTCATCAGGCTCTCCAACATGCTGTTGTTACGATAAGGCGTTTCTATAAATATCTGACTGATACTTTTCCTCCACGCAGCCTGCTCGAGTTCACGAATTTTTACTATCCGCTGACGTGATTCAATGGGCAGATAGCCATGAAAACAAAACTGCTGACCATTGAAGCCGGAGGCCATAAGTGTCAGAATAATGGAGTTGGGGCCCACCAGCGGAACAACACGGATATTTTTCCGGTGAGCCAGCCCCACCACCACCGCGCCCGGATCGGCTACAGCAGGTGTTCCAGCCTCCGACAAAATACCTACATCTTCCCCGTTCTCAGCAGGTTTCAGAAAAGCATCCACGGCCTCTTCGGAAGTACGCTTATTCAATTCAAAAAACTGCATATCATCAATCGGAAGCGGATGTCCCGATTTCTTGATAAACCGGCGGGCAGTACGGATATTTTCAACTATAAACACCCTTATACCATGAAGAATTTCATGGTTATAAACAGGAATTACCTTTGGAATGCTTTCATTACTTCCCAGCGTAACGGGAAAAAGATAGAGCGTTCCTTTTTTTATTTTTGACATTACTTTAAAGTTTACTACCAGGGTAAATGATTCAAATCCACATTGCCACCTGACAGAATAATTCCCACTTTTTTTCCTTTCACATCAACTTTTCTTTCCAAAACAGCAGCAAGCGGAACTGCAGCCGACGGCTCCACCACAATCTTCATCCGTTCAAAAATCAGACGCATGGCTTCTACAATGCTATCTTCTCCCACCGTTATAATGTCATCCACAAACTCACGAATAATAGGAAAGGTAATCTTCCCAAGAGAGGTGAGCAAACCATCGGCTATGGTAGTCGGATTTATGCTGGGGAGAAGTTTTCCAGATTTAAAAGAACGGTAAGCATCATCTGCACCGGCAGGCTCACAAGCTATCACACGAGTTGCTGCATCAGAGAAATAATGTGCAGCCAAAGCTGTTCCACTTAGCAAACCTCCTCCACCGACAGGACAAAGAATAATGCCCAAATCAGGTTGTTCCTCCAGAAGCTCCATGGCAGCCGTTGCCTGTCCTTCAATAACTTTCAGATTATCATAGGGATGTATCACCGTGGCATCGGTTTCATCGACTACCTTTTTCAGTGTCAATTCCCTTGCTTCAAGTGTAGGTTTGCAGAAAGTAATTATGCCACCATAACCTTTAACAGCATCTACTTTTACCCTAGGGGCATTTTCAGGCATTACAATGTAAGCAGGAATTTTGCGCAAAGCAGCAGCCCGTGCTAAAGCCTGGGCATGATTACCAGAGGAATGGGTGGCCACTCCTTTCTCTGCCTCGCTGCTATCAAGAGAAAAGACGGCATTCACAGCACCTCTTGACTTAAAAGCCCCTACTTTCTGAAAGTTTTCACATTTAAAAAATAAGCTACTCTCAAATTTGCTGTTGAGAAAAGCAGACTGCAAAACCAGTGTACGATGAATTCCAAACGCTATCCGTCGGGCGGCATTCACTATCTGATCTTGTGAAGAATATACCATTTTTTCTTATCACTCTGCGGATTTTACCAATGCCACAATTTTATCAGTAGCTTTTTCCAGTAACTTAAAAACAGCCTCACAATCTTTGATACCGCTGTTATATGGATCAGGTACAGTCTTATTTCTCCCTTCTTCCAACACATTCAGCAAGTAATCAACTCTGGCTTTCTTCTCATCCGTTTTGGCAAGAGCCATAACATCATTATAATTTTTGGTGTCCATGACATAAATCTTGTCAAACAAGTGGAAATCATCTTTCATAAATATTCTGGCTCTGCCTTCCGCTGAAAAGCCATATTTCTGTGCAACTTCTGTTACTCTGCTGTCTGGTGGTTCATTAATATTGAATGACTCAAATCCGGCTGAGTCAACCTCTCCTTTAATGTTATTTTCCTTAAATTTTTTTCTCAAAAGAGCTTCGGCCAAGGGGGAACGGCACACGTTTCCCAAATCTACAAATAACACGTTCATAGTTTATATTTTTATTAATAATTTGCCCTAAAATACAAAAAAAATTCGGAATAGCCTATGTTTCCATCCCGTTTTGCAAAAGAAATCTGCAAGGCGAAACTTCGTAGGTCTTTTTACTAATAACCTGAGTTCGATATAAGATTTATCTCACAAAAAGCCGATAGTACTCCATAAATTTGAGTCGTCTATGGACTAATTATCTGAAACTGTGAGCAAAGCTTATATCGAACACGGGTTAATAACAAACGTTTACATCTTCAGCTTTTTATCTATTTCGTCCACATAAATACGGAATCGGCGATCCGTTTCTATCAGATTATTCACGGTACGGCAAGCATGTAAAACGGTGGCATGGTCCTTATTACCACATTGCAACCCGATTGTAGCGAGCGAATTCTTAGTGTGTTTTTTGGAAAAAAACATAGCCAGCTGACGTGCCTGGACAATCTCCCTTTTTCTCGTTTTTGAATTTATCAGATCCAGCGAAATATTAAAATAATCGCAAACTACTTTTTGAATGTAATCGATAGATATCTCCCGTGTGGTATTTTTCACAAATTTATCAATCATCTGCTTGGCCAAATCCAGTGTAATGGTCTTCTTGTTTAGCGAAGCCTGAGCGAGTATGGAAATCAGCGCCCCTTCCATCTCACGGATATTTGTGGTAATATTATAAGCCAGGTACTCAACAACTTCGTAGGGCATTTCAATCCCATCAGCATAAAGCCTTCTTTGCAAAATAGCAATCCGTGTCTCCAGACCAGGAACCTGCAAGTCAGCAGCCAGACCCCATTTAAAACGCGACAGCAGACGGGGTTCCATGCCCTTCAATTCAACAGGCGGTTTATCCGAAGTAAGGATAATTTGCTTGAGATTCTGGTGCAAATGGTTGAAAATATGAAAAAAGATATCCTGTGTCTTTTCTTTTCCGGCCAGAAACTGAATGTCGTCCAAAATGAGTACATCAATCATTTGATAAAAATGTACAAAATCGTTTTGGTTATTATTTCTAACCGAATCAATATATTGATTAATAAACTGTTCAGTTTGTAGATAGAGAACTGTTTTATCCGGAAAATTGGCTTTTACCTGAAGTCCGATGGCATGAACGAGATGTGTTTTGCCAAGCCCAACCTGACTATAAATGAGAAGAGGGTTAAAAGCAGTTTTCCCGGGATTCTCAGCCACAGCCCATCCGGCCGAACGTGCCAGCCGGTTACAATCGCCTTCCACAAAATTATCAAAAGAATAAGTATCAACCAGTTGTGATTCAATTTTAAGCTTTTTAAGACCGGGGATAATAAATGGGTTGGGTATTTCTCGCGAACGACCTCTGTTCAGATCAAGGGGCATGTTGACAGGCTTGTTTCGTACGTCCTTGTACTTAGTAGAAGGATAATTTACCATCACCGGCTTTTTTTGCCCCAATTGTGAACTATCCATAATAATACTGTACTCAAGACGGCCAGAGGGGCCCATTTCGCGCTTAATCGTTTTTCTCAGCAGGTTGATATAATGATCTTCGAGCCATTCATAAAAAAATTGGCTGGGTACCTGAACAACCAAAATGTTATTTTCAACTTTTAAAGGTACAATAGGTTCAAACCAGGTTTTGAAACTTTGATAAGGAATATTATCTTTTATTACTGCAAGACATCTTTCCCAAACATCATTATGTTTTCTTTTCATTCGTTGGTAAAGTTTTTATCAACAATTATTCATCTTATTAACAACTAAATTATAATCCGCTAAAAATCAAGCTAAATTTTACTCGGAATCTCCTCATAATTTCTTAACAAAGAAATAACATATCCGGTGGAAAGAAAAGAGAAAAACCTATTGACTTTTGTTTTTTTTTGTCGTATATGGTGCAAAAGACTTTTAAAGTTCGAAAGCCCTGGAAACCTTTTACTTCATCATCAAGCCGGGTATTCTTTTTAATCTTTCAGCAACTATCTTCTCCCGGTTTCTCTCTACACCCAAAATAAGTTCACAACGCAAAGCAAGATTCTGTTTCAGAATATGCAACCTCTCCTCCTTTACAATGCGCATCACCGGATTCATATGCGGATAGTCAAATAGAAGTATCAGCGTGCGAGTAACGGTTAGCTCTATGATTTTAGCCTGGCTAAGCGCATCCCGTGTGGCCGTTTTGTATGCACGAATCAATCCGGGAACACCCAATTTAGTACCGCCAAAATAGCGAATCACCACCACCAACACATCAAAAAGTTCTACTGAAAGAATCTGGTTTAGAATAGGTTTGCCAGCCGTACCAGAAGGTTCCCTATCATCGTTGCTCCTGAAAAATTCATCCTCAGGCTGAATCCGGAAGGCATAGCAATGATGCCTGGCGTCATGATACTCCTTTTTCATCTGCAAAAGACACTCTTTCGCCTCCTCCTCGTTCTCCACATGAAAAGCCCGGGCAATAAACTTACTCCCCTTTTCCTTGTAATATCCTTCCGATGTGCCTTTTATGGTTTTGTACCGATCCGATTCCTGCATGTTCAAAAGTATAAAATTTTGCCGCAGTAATAAATGCTTGTATTAAATAAAGATATCCTTTTATTTTGGGCGGCTCTCGTTTGAAACGAGACCAGGCTATCCGCTGTATCTTTGTTCTCGGAAAGCCGTGTTCCGTAATGCCAAAACAGAGGCTCCCCCGTCGCCCTGTTTTGCCAACTTCACATCGGCTTCCGAATACAAAGGATGCCGCTGCTATCCTTCCCGCCTCCGTTCGCAGAAGCTTCAGGCGAAGGCAAGATACTATTGGAATGATGTATGACGAAGAGAAATTATGAAATTGCGAAGTTGCGAAATTGAGCGAATAACAATTGACTGACAACTATTTGACGATTGTTTGACAGCGAGCTAAGCGAGTTCTGACGATTGAATAACATTTTTTTTACCTTAGCACAAAAAATGTCATGCGCGCCAAGAAACGAAAACTAAAAACAAGAAGAACAAAAAAGCCCAAAGGCTCGCTCTTCACCATCCTCCTGGTTTTTATTGTTATCTCCATCCTCGCCGCTGCCATAGCTTACTTTCTTTACGATATCGGGAAGCCAAATAGCAAAACACCGGAAAAAGCATCCGCCGTCACAACAAAAACCGTTACCGGAAATCAAAATGTCCGGGCAAAAGGCATTCTGGACGGAACATGGGTCAGCACCACCGATGGCAGAATGCTTGAAATCCACGGCACCACATTCTCTATGGAATTACCTTCCGTGTCTGAGCATAAAATTACAAAAGGGCGAATTTACATTAAGGGAGATATAGTAACCATCATTTATTCCGGCACGAAAGATAAATGCACTGAAAACCCCGGCACTTACTCTTTTGTTGTCAATAAAGGGAGCATCCGCTTCCTTGCGAAGCACGATAATTGTCCGGGCCGAAAACAAGTATTTTCCACTACATGGGAGAAATTTTAATTAAATGTTGATAATGCAAACACTCGGGATAAATGGAACACAACTCACCGGATAAATCTTTTTCTTTTCGCCAACGATTACGTAGCTTTCGCTTTGCTTTCAGGGGCATACTGTTGATGATAAAAACGCAACATAACTTTTGGATTCACCTGACGTTTGCAGCCTTAGTAATTATCGCGGGCTTCTTTTTCCACATTAAGCTGACCGAGTGGATATTGGTCATTTTTTCAATAGGAATGGTGCTTTCGGCTGAAACCTTCAACTCGGCCATAGAGCAGCTAACCGATCTGGCCCATCCGGATTTTCATCCCACGGCAGGTCGTGTAAAAGATCTCGCAGCCGGAGCAGTTTTACTTTCAGCCATAGCTGCTGCTCTCATCGGACTTCTTATCTTTGCGCCTAAAATTATGGCCATTTTATGAAACTAATTATTGATAGCGGCACCACCAAAACCCATTGGGTTCTTTTGGAAGGAAAACAGATAGTCGAAGACTTCAAGACAACCGGGTTTAACCCATATTACACATCTACCGAAACTATTCGGCAAGGAATTGCCACAGAGCTTCCTGAGAGCATTAGAAGTAGAAGAGTTGACAAGATATTCTTTTATGGCACAGGTTGTTCCACAACCATGAATTGTTCTAAGATAGAGTCGATCCTTCAGACTTTCTTCAAAGATGCTATTATAGAAACTTATCACGATTTGTATGGAGCAGCCATAGCTCTACAGAAAAACAGAGAAGGTATTGCAGCCATACTTGGAACAGGTTCCAACTCCGGCTTGTGGAATGGTCATAAAATTATTGAAAGTGTGCCTTCGATGGGTTGGCTCATCGGCGACGAAGGAAGCGCCACTTATCTGGGAAAAATACTTCTTAAAGCTTTCCTTAGCAGAGAAATGTCCAAAAATATTACCGATACTTTTTATGATTATATCGGTCTTGGCTTTGAGGGAGCTTTACACAAAGTTTACGGTGAACGCGAACCAAACCGATGGATATCAAGTCTTGCTCCTTTTGCCTCTGCCCATTTGGGAAACAAAGAAGTCGTTGAGCTGGTGAAGAAAAATTTCAGGGATTTTCTGTCTGCGCAAATCAAAAAATACAGTGACTACCGGAAAAGAGAAATATCTTTTACCGGTTCTGTAGCCTGGCATTTCAAAGAAATTCTACGTGAAGTCATGCGGGAAGAAAACCTACATACCGGCATTATCCTGCAACAGCCTATGGATGGGCTTATCGAATTTCATTCTGCATAACAATCCGCTTTGAGCGTCCACGCTCAAAGATTTATGGTTACTTGTTTTTCAGCTCTTCTTTCAGATATTTCGCCGTAAGACTTTCCTTTACGTGGATAACCTCTTCAGGAGTTCCTTCGCAAACCACCTCGCCACCACGGTTTCCACCTTCGGGCCCCAAATCAATAATATGATCTGCCACTTTTATTACTTCCATGTTATGCTCAATGACAAGCACGGTATTTCCTTTGTCCACCAGCTTGTTCAGCACATCAAGTAGCACTTTTACATCCTCAAAATGCAATCCGGTAGTAGGTTCATCCAGAATATAGAGTGTTTTACCGGTATCTTTTTTGGATAGCTCTGTTGCCAGCTTTACCCTTTGTGCTTCGCCACCCGAAATGGTTGTAGAGGATTGTCCCAGCGTCAGGTATCCCAGTCCCACATCTTTCAGTGTCTGTAGTTTATGCACTATCGGTGGTACATTGGCAAAGAAGTCCACGGCCAGCCGGATGGTCATGTTCAGCACATCGTTGATAGATTTGCCTTTGTACCGGACTTCCAGTGTTTCACGGTTATAGCGCTTTCCCTGACAGGCCTCACACAATACATATACATCGGGCAGAAAGTTCATTTCAATAACACGAACCCCTGCACCTTTACAAGTTTCGCAACGTCCGCCTTTCACGTTAAACGAAAATCGACCGGGTTTATATCCTCTGATTTTAGCCTCAGGCAGCTGGCCGTATAGCTTTCTTATTTCATCAAAAACTTTGGTGTAGGTAGCCGGATTTGAGCGAGGCGTCCGCCCAATGGGCGACTGGTCAATCTGGATGACTTTATCAATATTTTCCAGCCCTTCGATGGAGCCATAAGGAAGCGGTTCCCTCAGGGCATGGAAGAAATGATGATTTAGGACAGGGTACAACGTATCGTTTACCAGCGTTGACTTCCCACTACCCGAAACGCCCGTAACACAGATAAACTTCCCCAGCGGAAAACAAACATCTATGTTTTTCAGATTGTTACCCCCGGCACTTTTCAGGGTAATAAATTTTCCACTTCCCTGACGCCGGTTTTTCAAAAAAGGGATAAACCGCTTCCCGTTCAGATACTGGCTGGTAAGCGTATTTAACTTGAGAATTTCGGAAGGAGTGCCCTGTGCCACAATCTCACCACCCAGCCGGCCAGCACCCGGACCGATTTCCACAAGATGGTCAGCCGAAAGGATAGTATCTTTATCATGTTCCACCACTATGATGGTATTGCCAATATCACGTAATTCTTTTAACGACTCAATAAGCTTATGGTTATCTCGCTGATGTAAACCGATACTGGGTTCATCCAGGATGTACATGACGCCTGTGAGCCGTGAACCGATTTGTGTAGCAAGCCTGATTCGCTGCGACTCGCCACCAGACAAGGTTCTGGCAGGTCGGTTGAGGCTAACGTAGTCGATACCCACCTCCAGCAAAAAGTTCAGACGCACCCTGATCTCACGCAAAACCTCACGGGCAATATGCTGCTGCCGTTTGCTCAGCCGTTCTTCCAGCCCAGTTAGCCATAGTTTAAGTTCTGTAAGATCCATGTTGGCCAGTTCCGCAATATTTTTCCCATCAATTTTAAAATAGAGTGCCTGTTTTTTCAGCCGCGAGCCTCCACATTCGGGACAACTATGTTTGTTCATAAAGCGACCTGCCCACTTTTTAGACATTTGGGAGGCCCCTTCGGCATGAGAGCTGGTAATGTAGCTTAACAGTCCTTCGTAGGCAAGCGAATAGGAAGAGGTGATACCGAGATACTCTTTTTTAACCTCAACCGTTTCGTTGGAGCCGTGCAAAACCACCTCGATGGCTTTAGCCGGAATATCTTTGATGGGCGTGTTCAGCGTAAAACCGTATTTCAGCCCAATGGTCTCTATCTGATTGAAAACCCAGGTATTCTTGTATTCACCCAGAGGGGCGATACCTCCCTTCTTAATGGAGAGATTTTTGTCGGGGAAAACTTTTTCCAGATCAATATCATTGACAACACCCAGGCCGCTGCATCGTGGACAGGCACCGTAGGGAGAGTTAAACGAAAAAAGATTAGGCTCCGGTTCATCGTAGGCAATACCGGTGGTTGGACACATCATCTTTTTACTGAAATGCCGAACATCCCCATTGGTTTCGTCCAGTACCATTACAACCCCTTTTCCCTGCTTCATAGCTGTTTCGAGGCTCTTCTTCAAACGGTTTTCTATATTTTTATTAACCGAAAAACGATCTACAACAGCCTCGATATCATGTACTTTATAACGGTCGAGCTGCATCCCAAACACCAATTCCAGAATGTTGCCATCCACACGTACACGCAGAAATCCCTGTTGGCGGATACGCTCAAAAAGTTCGCGGTAATGCCCTTTCCGGCCTCTCACCAAAGGTGCTAACAAAGCGATGTTCCGGTCACCATATTTTTCAGAAATAAGAGAAATAATCTGCGCTTCGGTATATTGCACCATTTTCTCCCCGGTATTGTATGAGTATGCTTCAGAAGCACGAGCAAAAAGCAGACGCAGGAAATCATAAATCTCGGTGATGGTTCCCACAGTAGAACGTGGATTCCGGTTCACAGATTTCTGTTCAATGGAAATCACCGGACTCAAGCCGCTAATCTGATCCACATCCGGGCGTTCCAAGTGGCCGATAAACTGCCGTGCATAAGCCGAAAATGTCTCCATGTAACGGCGCTGTCCTTCGGCATAAATAGTATCAAAAGCCAGTGACGACTTACCACTCCCGCTCAACCCGGTAATTACCACCAACTTGTCGCGTGGAATGCTCACATCAATATTTCTCAGATTATGAACCCGTGCTCCTTTAATTTCCAGCATGTTTTCTTCAGCAGTATCTTTTATTGTATCTTTTTCCATGTAACGGTGCCCGGCAAGTATTTTTCAAATTTGCGGCAAAATTACAGCTATTCCTTCAACTTTGCATCCGTCATGTTGAAAGGAGCATTAGGAATTTTGATTTCGTAAGTTCTATGATGGAAATTTCTCAGATACGTTTTGCGCAGCCACGGGTTAAAATATTTCAGTAGTTTATAGGAGATCCCATGCGCATGGGCAAAGTCAGCCCAGTCTTTCACCGCACCATTCACTACTACAGTATGTGTTGGAATAACAGGGTATTCCTGCGAAGGCTCAATATAAAAGCCATATTGCTCCGGGTTTTCAAAAATCATTTTAAAAGCCAGTATACGATAAATGTAGCGTGAAGTCTCGTCGGCTACCAACAAATCGTAAAACGACTTTGTCTTTTGCTGTTTCATAAAACGAGCAATACGTTTTTGTCCGGCATTGAAACTTGCCACCACGAGGGTCCAACTCCCAAACTTTTTGTAAGATTTCTTTAGGTAACGACAGGCAGCTCGCGTGGATTTCTCCACATCATAACGCTCATCAACTTCCTTATTTACTTCCAACCCATACTCTTTTGCCGTTGATTTCAGTAACTGCCAAAAGCCTACGGCATGGGCAGGGGAAACCACATTTCGTAATCCACTCTCCACCAATGGCATGTAACGAAAATCTAATGGGATGCCCCGGTTAACCAAAATGGTATCAATCATTGGTAACCACCGGTGGGCACGTTTGATAAGCTGGAGCGTGGAAGAGTGCCAGTAAGTATTCACCGAAAGTTCTCGATCGAGAGCTTCGCGTACATAAAAGATATCCAGAGGAACAGGTTCTCCGGCAAAACTAAGGGTGTCGGGAATGGTAAGTGGAACAATTTTATAATACTGTTTGTTCGTGCCAGGCGAGCTCACATCTCTTTGCTGTTGCTGATACACCACACTGCCAAGGAGCAAAGCAACTACCAACAGTAAAAGAAGAAAGTAAGAGATATTTCTGTTCATAACAGGTTTAGTTTGGCATAGGCAACAGACTAAAACGGACTGTTAAAGTTCCGAAAAAAAGGCGCATTTTTGTCTTTCTCCGACAAAATCGGATGCGCCGTCTTCCAGTCGATATTCAAATCGGGGTCATCCCAGCGGATACTTCCCTCCGATGCTTTGTTGTAAACATTAGTACACTTGTAAAAGAAAACCGTATTATCCTCCAGTACTACAAAACCGTGTGCAAAACCCGGAGGCACCCAGTACATCCATTTATTTTGTTGTGTAAGCACCGCCGAAGCCCATTGGCCATATGTCGGTGACGTTTTCCGTATGTCCACCGCCACATCCATCACGGCACCACTCATCACACGCACAAGTTTCCCCTGTGTGAACGGTGGTTTTTGAAAATGCAGGCCACGCAAAACACCTTTCGCAGATTTAGATTCGTTATCCTGAACAAAATTCCGGTCAATACCCAGCTTCAAAAAGGTCTCTTTATTATACGATTCAAAAAAATAACCCCGTTCATCTTCAAACACTTTAGGTTTTACAATGTACAAATCGGGAATTTTTGTCTTAACAATTTCCATGAATTCAAAATTTGAAGTAAAGATACGGTTTTCGGAAAGATAAAAAGGAATGTTTTTGGGAGCATAAAAATATTGTCACCAATACTGATTTTCCCTATTTCTTATCAAGCCTGTTCCACCTGCTTATGAGTTCGTCAATCTGTTTTTTATAATAAGAAAATACTTCCGTTTGACCTTGTACAGGTGCTGCATCCGCACTTTGAACAGAAATTACCAAACCGGATAAAGCCCCAATTGCTGAGGACAGATTCGGATGTCCTGTGCTTGATAAAGTCGAAAGCGAATCAGCCATTGCAGCAGAAAGGTTTTCTTTTCCCTTTAAGAGCAGACTATCAATATTGTTATAAACAGCAACGGATTTGTTTAATAACATGTCTATTTGCCGGGCTAACTTAAGTTGTTTTACCAAATCCCTTTCACTTACGTGTACCCGTGGATCCAATTTTACAATTAAAGGCCGGGTATATTTTTTTCCGTTTACACTCAGGGTAACGGTATAATTCCCCGGCAATACAATCGGCCCTTCGGGCTGAAGCGGTGTGCCATCAGTCCATATTGCTGCAATGGAATAATGATATTGCAGGGCCGAAGGACGTGGATAGCGAAGGTTCCACACAAATCTGTGCATGCCCGCTGTGGTATAAAGATGTTTGGCTTTTACAAGCCAGTCTTTTTCAAAATAGCGATGGGCAGGTAATTTTTTTGCCTTCTCAACACTCGAAAATTGCTTAACAACATTCCCTTCAGAACCTTTTATAGTTAAAGTAACCGTACCTTGTACGTTATCTTTAAGCCAATAATCTATTATTGACCCTGCCGGAGGGTTTTGCCCCAGCGGTGTTGAAGGGGGCCAGGGAGTATCATGGTTTTCATTATTCCTTAAGCGCCAGGTTTGTGCAGGATGAAAAAGATGAACCGGTTCTTCCGAAATCTTTTGGGTTATTTCACGTAATGGTTCAAGATCATCCAGTATCCAGATACCGCGTCCCTGAGTTCCGGCAATAAGGTCGCCGTTATGCACAACGAGATCGCGTACGCTGGTAGTGGGGAAATTTAATGCAAGCGAATGCCATTGAGCACCATCATTAAAAGAAACATAAATACTACGGTTTGTGCTTGCATAAAGAAGCCCTTTCTTAACAGGGTCAGCCTTGACGACATTTAGATATTCATCGGAAGGAATTCCCTTTGTTATTGTCTGCCAGGTTTTCCCATCATCAGTTGTCTTGAGGATTAATGGTATAAATTTTCCGAGCCTGTGCAAATCAACAGAAACATACGCAGCATGAGCCGAAAACGGTGATGGGGCAATTGAATTTATCCTTCCCCAAAGCGGAACAGTTGAAGGCGTTACATTTTGCCAATGCTCACCTCCGTCTTTAGTGTGTTGGATAAAACCATCATCAGTACCGACCCAAATTACTTTTTGATTTACAGGTGACGGAGCAATACTGAAGATTACTCCGTAGCCAATTGAACGGGCCTGGGCCGGATTAGGATATTTTACTTTCTCAGCTCCTGATTTTACCCCACTGAGATCGGGGCTGATAATTTTCCAATGATCACCGTTATCCAGAGATTTGAAAAGATATTGCGCACCAAAGTACAACGGGTAAGGTTTTATATGAGAAAAAACCAAGGGTGTAATCCAAGTGTAACGGTAGCGTACAGTTGTAGGCCGCGCACCATAACTTGAGACAGGCCAGGGAGAAATGTTGGCAGACTGCCTGGTAATTTCGTTAAAGCGGGAAATTTTCCCACCCAATCCACTTCCGAATATCAAATTTGCATTCCCTGGTTTGGGAATTTCGTAATCTCTCTCAGCCCCACCTACCGGATGCCAATCCCGTTCCTCAATTACGCCATAAGGTCCGCGGCTCAAAATTCCAACAGTACCGTTATCCTGCTGTCCGCTGTAAATCCGGTAAGGAAACTGATTATCTACCGCCAAATGATAAAATTGGCCGGTAGGCTGATTGTACCAACTTGACCAACTTTGACCGTTATTTACCGTTACAACAGCACCCTGATCAGACGCTGTTATCATGTGACTGGGATCGGAAGGATTTATCCATAAGAAATGATAATCATCTCCGCCGGGAGAACCTTTAAATATTGAAAAATGTTTTCCTCCATCATCTGAACGTTGTATGGAACGATCCATAACATAAACGATGTCCGGATTGCCCGGATCAACGGTCATACGGCTAAAATAGGAGTCTGCCAATGCCGCATCATTATTAACAAGCTGCCAGCTCTTGCCTCCGTTATCCGAGCGGTATATACCACTATTTTTTCTACCAGCCTGTATGGAAGCATAAACAATCTGCCCTCCCCTTCCGCGCGCAGCGCCAAGGCCTATTCGTCCAAGTTCACCTGAAGGAAGTCCGTTGCCGGAAAGTTTTTTCCAATGACTGCCTCCGTCTATACTTTTGTAAATGGCTGATCCCGGACCGGATTGCGGTAAAAAGTAATCGAGCCACGGGTGCATGCGCATCTGCCAAAGGGCAGCATAAATTATCGAAGGATTTTCCGAATCAGACGCAAGATCCACAGCGCCGGTATTATTATTGACAAACAGAACCTGTTTCCAGGTTTTTCCACCATTGGTGGTAAGAAAAACGCCACGTTCCGAATTAGGACGAAATGCATTACCCAGCGCTGCTACCACAACACGATCAGGGTTTTCCGGATCTATCAAAATACGTCCAATATGCCGACTATCTTTTAGCCCCACATTTGTCCATGTTTTTCCTCCATCTTTAGTTTTGTATATCCCATTTCCGGCAAGGATATCATAACGCAACGCCACCTGTCCCGTGCCCACATAGATTATTTTGGGATTTGAAGGGGCAATGGCAAGCGCACCAACAGAAGATGATTGTTGATGTTGCATTAAAGGCTGCCAAGTTCTGCCCGCGTCATCTGTTTTCCATATACCGCCACCAGCAGCGCCAAAGTAGAAAGTGTTTGGTTCACCGGGGATACCCTCTGCCATTGTTGCCCAGCCGGCACGATAAGGTCCTATTAGTCGCCAATGCATGTCTGCGTATGTACTTTCGGGGATCGTTTGGGAAAGTATTACTTGAAATGGTATGATTAAAAAGATAAAGGTCTGTACCAATGTTAATACTGATTTTTTATTTTTTACCCAATATGAAGTTGGTTCGGCTCTAAGAATATTAGCCATCTTAATTTTCTGTTTCATAATATTCAGCTTTCCTGTTTAATTTAATCTTTGATAATTGAAAAGAACGAATAGCACAAAACCATCTGAGTTCAAAAGCTGCATCATTCTTTCAAGAAAATAATGTTAAGCAAAAGTATTATAAAAAAGGAGATTGGGCTACACTTTAACCTCACTGTTAACACAGATTTGCAACGATGAAGAAAGGACATCAACGATTAGTAATGATCTACAAAATATTTTCAACGAGATTTTCCAAAAGCGGAACTGCATGTTATAGTCTGGGACTGAGTTTTTGAATATTAAGAGGGAAACAAGAAGCCCGCCTTCGTTTTTGTAATCACAAAAACGAAGGCGGACATAGGCGGAGAGAGGGGGATTCGAACCCCCGGTACCCGTTGAAAGGTACGCCGGTTTAGCAAACCGGTGGTTTCAGCCACTCACCCATCTCTCCATGGGTATTTA
>VAPM010082722.1_pt1 | contig 31468 bp, 33 predicted proteins | sample 3395091 | NCBI WGS metagenome assembly VAPM01 (sample SAMN08290445, study PRJNA428436) | hydrothermal vent metagenome | isolation source: Deep-sea hydrothermal vent chimney 3 | place: Pacific Ocean: Juan De Fuca Ridge
CGCGGCAGTCGAGCGGCCAGGGATGGCGAATAGCGAGTCCGTTAGTCAGCCACAGCAATCCCATGTCCGGCGGCGTTAGTATTATCATAAACGTAGACATTACTTCGCATTTCAACATCATTAGGTTCAAGTTAACGGGACAGCAGTGTATTTTTTAATACTTTTTATTGTTAGCGATTTTGATAACGGTTTAAATCAAATAAACCCGATAAAACCGGTTTTCTTTGTCGGTCATTATCCTTAAACCAGTCAGCTAGTTCCCAGAATAAAGGGCTAGTTCGTCTAACACCGTATTGATTAACAAATTTTTCATAATCGTCATCGCTGCGTATTGCGGCACAACGTTTAGAAAATGTTTCTATCTCAGATAAATCGACAGAAAAAAAGAAATTGGGATAAGAACCTTCCAGCCAATTAACCACAGTCATGGTATCTTTATCTATATCGCTTCGGTCTCGCTCACGTTCATCTGCAAGAAAAGAGGTTACGTTTTTATATGCCTTATTTCGTATCAAACTATAAGTAAGGTCATCTTCAGGCTTATCTGCTTTCACTCGTACAAATGCAACATCCGGGAAAGAATGTAATTGTTCGCCCTGCAATTTTGCAATTTTAATCATGGCATTATCGACACGTTTTATTGCGGCACGTTTTAGCGCTGATTCTGTAGACGGAGTTTGACAACCAGGGCGACCACAATGGTTCATCGCATTGGTATGTTGTTCTATATTTTTAAGCCGACCTTTAATACGTTGATAAAGCTCTCGTTGTGGATCATCGGTCCGGTAACCTTTTACCGATTCTGTCTTTAACCACTCCTGTGGTGCAGAAAATAATTTATCCATACTGCTGCGCTGCCCCTGATACCATTGATCACGGATTTCTTTTCGCTTGTTAACGGGTAAAAAGGCAAGAAATGAGTCCTCACCTTCCATACGCAGAAAATCCATATAAATTCGGGTACTCATTCGATGCCCGATATTGCCGTAAATGTTAAAATCAGCCACCAGTAAATAGTGAATGCGTTCCAGCAAGGGGAAATCAATCACCCAGGTTGTTTCAGGATTGCTACCAACCAGTCCGTATACAACGGAGCCACTGTCAAAATGCCTGAATACGGTTAGCGCAGCATTGGGGTTTATCCCTTCACCATCCCAGATATAATCCATCGCATGATCGAGGTCATGCGTACCTATCGTTTTAAACCAGGCTTGTTTGCCTTCCATATAGCGCCGCTGGCCTTTCCAGTAATCGCTCCAGATTTTAAACAGATCCAGATTATTATCAAAGTCTTCAGGAATCTGTAATTCATTCGCCATTTTTTCAATATAGGCACTGTTGTTAGTTATCATTGATTTGTCCGGGTTAAAGAAAACTACCCAGAACTGATCTTCAATAACATTCAATGCAAGTTGGCCACGACATACTGGTCCTTTGATAAAACCTTCGATAAAGAAATGCGCATCGTCAAGCATAAAACGATAACGTGATGTAGCGGGTATTGAAGCATAGATTTTAAATGGATTAGAACCATCACCTCTTTCATAAGATGGTAGTTCTGGCACGTTATAATCAGGCAATAGAAATAATTCGCGATATCGCTGTAATCGTTTGTCAGAAAACTCATAAACTATGTGATTCTTGAGTACGATGCTTGGGTGATACGGTAATAGCCTGTAATAAAAAGGACTATCACCCGGATCATCATTAGGACGTAATGTCGCTATTTCATCGATCACGATACCCGTTGGTGTGGTCGAACGTACTAAACGATAAAATTCGCGTTCTGCCGAGCCGCTAAAATGTATATGCGCATGAAACAGATGTTCATAAAGATAACGGCTAACTAATTTCTGTTTGTTTGATGACTGGTTAAAAAAAGTTTCCCATTGATTTATTTGCAAGCGTGATGCGATTGAAGGTTTGGCTGCGACCGTCGTCTGTGAGCCTTGTGCTATCCAGGTAACTAGCGTTTGGTATTCAGATGCCGACAAATTGGGCATAGCATATGGCATGCCCCACAATGGATTCTTTTTAACAAATTTATTAATTGCATCGGGCTTCGGGCAAGTTTGTTTACGATTAAGCTCGAGGCTAAAGCTATCAGGTAACTTTTGAACATCCGGCAGCGGGTGATGTTTTTTCAACTGCAGCAATCGATAAAGAATTGAATTTTGTAAATTATTGGCAGGATTTTGTGTGGCTTCATTGATAACAGGATAGAAGCCGCGTGAACGCCATGCTTCGGTATTTTTTGCGTCTATAAATAAACGGCTGGGCGGGATACTTTCAATACGCCGTGGCTCATAAACACGCACCTCACTAGCGCCACGTTGCAAACCTTCAATGGATGATAGCTTTAACTGGCATGGAGCATCGTAACAGCCATGGCAAACGATACAGCGCTGTTCTAAAACAGGTTTAACCTGCTGTTCGTAATCGACTGGCTTACCGAGCGGCAAAGATGCCAACTCCAGTTCAAATACTTTTCTTTCGTTATCCGCAATGCGCGATAATTCAAAAAAATTATAAACAATTAGCGCCAATAACAACACGGCGAATAAAATCACCCACCCCCATATGTTGTTCGTTATTTTCAGCCATCTCATCACAAGTGCTATATTAACAGAAACCTTTTGTAATATATGTACTTAACCTGAATTTTGGATATAGCGTCATCCTCCTGTGATTTTGACAGGAATCAAGAGATCGATCAGCTAGATTCCCGCCAAAATCGCACGGGAATGACGTAAATTGTTTTATCCCAAAATCAGGTCGATTAACATTTTAAATTAAACTATTTGGCGTGTTGCTCACTTTGCATAGCAAAGACGTTATAAAGTGGTACCCATACCAGAGCAAAGAACCAGCCATACGCATAAGCTTCAATTAAACCAATAAAGAAGCTTAGCCAGTTTAAACCGGTAAAACCAGGTAACAAGCTAGCCCAGGTTTGATACATGCTGAACTGTGGGAGTAATAAATCAAACACCACACAGAGCGTGTAACTAATCGCTATGAATAAGCTGGTGGCATGGCCTACTGCTGTTAGTGAAAGTCGTGAGTTCATTTGACACCTCCATCAATGCGTAGATTATTTTATATATTTGTCTGCTTCGGCTTCAAATTGATCCAGACACTTGCGTGAACAAAAACGGTATAAATTACCTTTATGCATTTTCCCGTAGCCCTTTTCCATGTCAACCTGTTGTCCACAAACAGGGTCAACATGCTTTTGATCCTCTTTTTTATTATGACGGCCACGCATCATGTGAGAACCACAACCATGGCGCATCATAAAATAGAAAAGAACTGCAAAAATTATAAATGAGAGCCAGTCTTCCATTTACAAATTCACTTTTTCTCTAACTCGTTACGTTTGCGGATATATTCGTCCTCTTCAATTTCTCCTTTTGCATAACGTTTCTTTAAAATTTCTAAAGGACTCTCATCGGCTTTAGCATTTCCTGAGCTACTATTGCCGCCATTAGTGGCAGCTTTGACACCCCAGACCAGAGCAACGATTAACAATATCCAGAAAATCCAAATAAAACCACCGCCAAACCACATGCTTCCATTACCTGACATCATTGTCCTGTTCCTTGAAATTAATGTATGTTAAAAAATAATTAGAATTTTGTATTCCTTAAACGTAAAGCATTCGTAATAACCGACACTGAACTGAAGCTCATTGCTGCTGCTGCGATTATAGGGGATAACAATATTCCAAACACAGGGTATAAAATACCGGCTGCAACCGGCACACCGGCGCTGTTATAAATAAAAGCAAAGAATAAATTCTGACGAATATTTCGCATAGTAGCGCGACTTAAACGCCTTGCACGTACAATACCGGTGAGGTCACCTTTAACCAGGGTAACACCGGCACTTTCCATCGCAACATCGGTGCCTGTTCCCATCGCAATGCCCACTTGCGCCTGAGCCAGAGCCGGTGCATCGTTAATACCATCGCCGGCCATGGCAACAATTTTACCCATGGCTTGTAATTGCTTAACGATATTTGCTTTTTGATCGGGTAAAACCTCGGCTTCAACACGATCAATATTCAGTTTGTCGGCGACAGCTTTAGCCGTTGTATAGTTATCGCCGGTTAGCATAACGACCTCAACGCCTTCTTTATGTAAGTCGGCAATTGCTTGAGGTGTGGTTTCTTTGATAGGATCGGCAACACCAATCAAACCAGCCGCCTTATTATCAATTGCCAGCAGCATAACTGTTTGCCCTTCGGCACGTTGCACGTCGGCAATTTTAGGTAAATTACCAACATCAACTTTTAAGCTTTGCATTAAGGTAATATTACCCAATGCCACATTTTTACCATCCACCACGCCAGTAACTCCCATACCCGTGACAGACTGGAAGTCTTCGGCCTGCGTTAATTCAATATCTTTTTCAACCGCACCCTTTACAATAGCTTCAGCCAATGGATGTTCACTGGCACGCTCAAGACTGGCGGCCATTCGTAAAATAACATCTTCTTCAAAACCTGACTCGGCCTGCACGGCAACCAGTTTAGGTTTACCTTCTGTTAAGGTACCCGTTTTATCAACGACCAGTGTATCCACTTTTCTTAGCACTTCCAGTGCTTCGGCATTTTTGAATAACACGCCCATCATTGCACCACGGCCAGTACCGACCATAATCGACATTGGCGTTGCCAGACCCAGGGCACAGGGACAGGCGATAATTAATACCGCAACAGAATTAATCACTGCATAGGCAACAGCAGGTTCAGGACCCCAGACACTCCAGACAATAAAAGTAATGACTGCAATCAACACAACCACGGGGACAAAATAACCCGCAACTTGATCAACCAGTTTCTGAATCGGCGCACGTGAACGTTGAGCGTCGGCAACCATTTGCACAATTTGTGACAGCAAGGTATCGGCTCCCACTTTTTGTGCTTTCATTAACAGACTGCCGGTGCCATTCACCGTGGCACCAATAAGTCGTTCACCAGCCATTTTTTCGACCGGGATAGGTTCACCAGTCACCATTGATTCATCGACGTTACTGTTACCTTCGATTACCTCACCATCAACAGGAACTTTTTCTCCTGGACGTATGCGCAAGGTATCACCCACTTGCACATCTTCCATTGGAATATCTTCTTCGGTCCCATCGGCACGCACAATACGTGCGGTTTTAGGTGCCAGGCCAAGTAACAGTTTAATCGCAGCGTTAGTCTGACTACGCGCCCGCAGTTCAAGTACCTGTCCAAGTAATATCAGTGCGGTAATAACAGCTGCGGCTTCAAAATAGACCGGCACAACACCAACATCATTGAAGACAGCCTGTGGAAAAATGCCGGGAGCAATGGTGGCAATAATACTATAGGCATAGGCTACTGAAACACCGATACCAATCAAGGTAAACATATTCAGGTTACGAGTAATAACTGATTGAACAGCACGTACATAAAATATCCAACCACCCCATACGATAACCGGTGTAGAAACAATCATTTCAATCCACTGACGTAGATTAGGATCAATCAGCTTGGCCATCGCTTCAGGCCAAAACTCGGCTGCCATGGCACTGAATAATACTGGTAGAGCAAATATGGTACTGAACCAGAAACGGCGACTCATATAATCGAGTTCACTGGTATCTTCCTCGGCCTCGACCGTTGTCGCTTCGAGTGCCATACCACATTTGGGGCAAGCGCCTGGTTCATCCTGAATAACTTCCGGGTGCATTGGACAGGTATATTGTGTTTTTGTAGCAAGCGTTGGAACACCCATGGCTTCTAAAGCCATACCACATTTTGGGCATGCGCCAGGTCCTTGTTGTTCAACTTCCGGGTGCATCGGGCAAGTAAAGGTTGCTTCAGCATCTGCCTTGCTAACGGACTCTGTTTGCGTTTTCTTGTTTAGATATTCCTCTGGATCTTTTTCGAACTTGTGTAAACAGTTTTCGGAACAGAACCGATAGGTTTTGTTTTTATGTTCAAAGTGTAATTCGTTTTCATCCGTCACGATCATGCCGCAAACAGGATCGTGTTGTTCTTCGTTAGTTTTTAAATACTCATCTGGATTTTTTTCAAACTTATGCAGACAACCATCAGAACAAAAGCGATAGGTTTGATTATTATGTTCAAAGTGTAATTCGTTTTCATCTGTCACTGTCATGCCACAGACCAGGTCATGTTGTTCTTCAGGACTGGTTACATATTCATCTGGATTTTTTTCAAATTTATTCAAACACCCCTCCGAACAAAATCGAAAGGTTGTCTCTTTATGTAGAGTATGAAATTTGGCTTCATCGGTAACGATCATCCCACATACGGGATCTTTTTGTTCAGCTTTCATAGCATTATCAATCTTCTTATTATCAGCAGACATTTTCTATCCTTCGGTTAAATTAGTATTAAATATGGCGCCCAGTTCTTCTTCAGTCGGCTGCCGACGAAATATCACTTCACCATCTATAACAAGATTAGGTGAATGCCTAATTTCAAGGCGCTGACAAAGTTCCGCGTCATCTTCTGCATAAACAACACGATGATTGATACCTAGATCATCTAGCTCCTTTGACAGGTTAGTACAATGGCTACAGTTTTTTGTTGCGATAATTAATACGTCCATCATTTTTCCTTTTTCTTGTTTTCTTAGCGAGACAAAATATACAATGTGTTAACTGGTGTATTCAGTCATTACGCGGGTGGATTGGTTCCAATTTCAATAACCGTTTCCGTTAAGTACTGATAGGGTGGTATCACTAAATTGGTTGGCGCGGGTACACCTTTAAATACTCGTCCGGCAAAATCAAACTTTGAACCATGACAAGGGCAAAAATAACCACCTAACCATTCAGAGCCTAAATCGTCAGGCGCAAGTTCCGGCCTGAAATTTGGAATACAGCCTAAATGCGTACATAAAGCGATTGTCACAAAATACTCTGAACGTGTGGCACGATCAATCTTGGTAATATAGCCAGGTTGTTGCGATTTAACATTTGAATTCGGATCCCGTAATCGTTCTAGTAAACCTGTATTCTTCAAACGCGTTAACATTTCCGGGGTACGACGTAACACCCAGATTGGTTTACCCTGCCACTGTAATATAGCCTGTTGTCCTGGCACAAGTTTGCTAATATCAAACTTTACTGGCGCACCTAAACTTCGAGCGCGAGCACTTGGATTCATGGATGCAATAAAAGGAATTAAAAATCCTGACGCACCAATAGCACCAACCACGGTTGTTGCACCAATAAGAAACTTACGACGATCTTTTTGTGAAGCTGAGTTATTTTTTTCTTTCTTAGCCATAATAGTCACCCTTAAATGTCCTGCGTAAACGTTTCAATCAGGACACAGACCGTGTCATGAGTCGGTATCCCATCAGGCAAATCACGCCATTTTTGCAGGGCTTTTTCCATTGTTGCCTGTAAATTAATCATTTCTTCTAACTGTTGACGATTCTCTTCGATCCGTTTTTCAATAATCTGTCTAACAATAGGACAAGGCGAATTACCTGACGTTGCGTGCGATAGTATTTTTTTTATTTCCTTCAGAGTAAAGCCCAGTTTTTTAGCTTTACGAATAAAAACAATTTTGGAAACATCCTCATTGTCATACAGTTTATAGCCATTTGATTCATTAATATTAGGCTTAACCAATTCAATACGCGTATAGTATCGCACAACTTCCGGAACCACATTTGCTCTTGTGGAAACTTCGCTGACTGTCATACTTTTCATCTTCGTCTCACTTTTATAAAAATGACTAAATCATATATTTATATGACAAGTGTACGACATATGTGCAACACATAGGTCAATGCTTAAAATTAAAGAAATAGCTATTGAATCGAAAATAACAAAATAGCTATTGTAAATTAGTTTAAATATATAGTTCATCTTATTGTAAACATTAGATTTTTTCTTTACAAAGCTTAATTCTTGTCATATGCTGAATTAATTGGTTTTAATTTCAATAACCCAGAGCGCTTCCTAAGCATTACTAAACAATCTGATTAATATAAATGACTATTAACTCACTTATAAAAGCAGAATTTAAGCTTAGCGATACCATTACCTACCTTAATCACGCAGCGGTTTCCCCTTGGCCAGCTTCAACCACACAAGCCATCACCGATTTCGCGCTGGAAAATAATATTTACGGTGCAAGCTATTATCCAAAGTGGAATGAGGTAGAAAGTAATTTACGTTCTAACCTTGCTTCACTCATTAATGCACCAAGCTCAGAAGACATTGCACTGGTTAAAAACACCTCGGAAGCCTTATCAATGGTCGCTTATGGCCTGGACTGGCAAGCGAACGATAATATCGTGATCAGTGATGAAGAGTTTCCTTCAAATCGAATTGTTTGGGAATCGCTTGCCGATAAACAGGTGACACTTAAACAGATCAATCTAGGTAAAAACCCCGAACAGGCCTTAATTAACGCCTGTGACGAAAACACTAAATTACTCGCCATTAGTTCAACACAATATAGCACGGGCACAACACTGGATTTAGTTAAACTCGGACAAGCCTGTAAACAAAAAAATATCCTTTTTTGTGTTGATGCCATACAAACTCTGGGTGCTCTGCAATTTGATGTACAAAAAATTCAGGCCGATTTTGTTATGGCTGATGGCCACAAGTGGATGCTGGCACCGGAAGGGCTGGCGCTTTTTTATTGCCATAAAAACATACGCCCTAAGCTAAAGCTAAATGAATTCGGTTGGCATATGACTGAAGATATGTATAACTTTGATGCCCAACAATGGGAAATAGCCCATAGCGCAAGACGTTTTGAATGTGGCAGCCCCAACATGCTGGGTGTTCATGGTTTAAATGCCAGTATTAAACTAATACTCGAAATTGGAATGGATAAGATTGAACAGGCTCTGCTTGATAATACCGAATATTTATTTTCTTTATTAAACAAAAACAAGCATATTGAAATTATTACTCCTCAGGAACAAGGACAATATGCAGGCATCGTCAGTTTCAAACACCGAACAAAAGATAAAAGTGAATTATTTAAGCATTTATGGTCAAACAAAATTATCTGTGCACAACGCGGTAAAGGGGTTCGCTTTTCAGCGCATTTTTATACATCAAAAGAGAAAATAAAAAAAGCGACCGAGCTGCTAATATAAATTGAGCCACCGATAATACCTCTTTTATTAAAGAAAGTTTAAAACGTTGCCGCTATATAAAAGGAATAGAGTTTAGGTGGTTTTAACTATTCGTCATTCATGCATAAACGGAGTTTAAAAAACAATGAAAGCATCAGATTTATTTGTTAAATGCCTTGAAGAAGAAGGTATTGAGTACATTTTTGGTATACCCGGTGAAGAAAATGCCGATTTTATGATTTCACTGGAACAATCAAAACAAATTAAATTTATACTCACTCGGCATGAACAGGGTGCTGCATTTATGGCTGAAGTTTATGGCCGTCTTACCGGCAACCCGGCAGGCTGTCTGGGTACACTAGGGCCTGGGGCAACTAATTTAATTACCGGTGTTGCCGATTCGAATATGGATCGCTCTCCAATGCTAGTGCTAACCGGTCAAGGTGCAACGACGCGTCTACATAAAGAATCACATCAAATTATGAATGTCGTAAAAATGTTTGAGCCTGTTACCAAATGGGCGCAGACAATTCTACACCCAAACAGCATTCCAGAAATTATACGTAAAGCCGTTCGTTTAGCCCGTACTGAAAAACCCGGAGCCTGCCATATTGAGCTACCCGAAGATATTGCCAAAATTGATACCGATTCAACCCCTTTAAAACCACAACGTTTCAGGCGCCCTGTTGCTGACAATAAAATTTTAAATCAGGCTGTTGATGAAATATTAAAAGCCAAATGCCCCATTATTATTGCCGGCAATGGTTGTATTCGGAAACGAGCCAGCAAACAACTTCGAGAATTATGTGAGACAACCGGCATTGGCGTCATTAGCACGTTTATGGCTAAAGGCTGTGTCGATATGGACAAAGACTATTGCCTGTACACCATCGGTTTGCAAGCAAGAGATGTTATCGCTTGCGCGCTCGATCATGCTGACTTAATCATAACGCTTGGTTATGACATGGTTGAGTATCACCCTACTTTATGGAATTACAATAAAGATAAAAAAATCATTCATGCGGACTTTTTACCAACAGAAATTGACGAGCACTATCACCCTGAAACAGAAGTTATTGGTGACCTGGCTCATACTTTATGGATGATGAATGAACGTTTTAATTCTGTTAAAGAGTTTAATTTTGATTTTAGCCAACAACTTGCAACTCGCGAAACCATGCAAAAAGAATTAAGTACACACGCAGATGATGACACAGAAGATCTGATTAGACCGCAAAAGGTATTATGGGATGTACGGCAAGTGATGGGAGCAAATGACATTTTACTCTCCGATGTTGGCGCACATAAAATGTGGATTGCACGTCATTATCAATGTCACGAACCTAATACCTGTTTAATACCCAACGGTTTTTGTTCTATGGGGTTTGCGCTACCCGGTGCCATTGCCGCAAGTTTTGTTTTCCCTGATCGAAATATACTTTCTATCTGTGGCGATGCCGGTTTTATGATGAACGTACAGGAAATGGAAACAGCCAAACGTTATAACTCAAACATTGTTGTTATGGTATGGGAAGATCATGCTTACGGACTGATTGCCTGGAAACAGGAAAATGAATTTGGTCACCACACTGATTTGGCTTTTGGTAATCCAGACTGGATGCAACTTGCTAGCGCCTTTGGCTGGCATGGACATAAAGTTAATAATAGCCGTGATCTGACTTCTGAATTACAGGCAGCCTTTGCTGAAAAAGGTCCAAGCTTAATTGTTGTCCCCATTGATTATCGAGAAAACATGTTACTCACTAAACGACTCGGGGATATTGCCTGCCCTATTTAGAAGCTGATTTTTTTATGAACGTTTTAGAAACAAACAACTCCTAAACAACAGGTACATCGAAAAATAAAGGATAATAAAATGAGTAAGCATTACCCATTAATGATTGCCGGTCTTACAACAAAAGCAAAAGATACCATTACAATTACTGCACCATATGATGACACTGAAATAGCAATACTTGATGCAGCAGACTCTAGCGCCGTTGAGCAGGCACTTAGCACCGCTGAAAATTTATTTAACGATAAAAGCAAATGGTTGTCGGCATCAAAGCGTATCAAAATTTTACATAAAACAGCTGACATTATGCGCGAACAATTTGATGAGCTGGTTCTTGAAGCTGCACGTGAAGGCGGTAAACCTTATAACGATTCTGTTGTTGAAGTTGATCGCGCCATTGATGGTGTATTAAATTGTATTGAATGCATTCGCACTGATCATGGCAGTGAAATTCCAATGGGCATTAACCCCGCATCGGAACACCGTATGGCCTTTACCCAAAGTGAGCCGATTGGTGTTGTTGTTGCGATAAGTGCATTTAACCATCCTTTAAATTTAATCATTCATCAAGTTGGTCCGGCCGTTGCAACTGGTTGCCCAGTTATTATTAAGCCTGCTGAAGATACACCGCTGTCCTGCTATCGATTTATATCCATACTAAGACAGGCTGGCCTGCCGGATGAATGGTGCCAGGCTCTGGTTGTTTCCAACTTGGATGTCGCAACACAACTGGTGACCGATAAACGGGTGAGTTTTTTCAGTTTTATAGGCAGTGCTAACGTTGGCTGGATGCTTAAAAACAAACTAGCGCCCGGCGCACGTTGCGCATTAGAACATGGCGGTATTGCTCCGGTTATAGTTGAAGCCGATGCAAATTTAGTTGATGCTCTCCCCTTGCTAGCGAAAGGTGGCTTCTACCACGCCGGGCAAGTTTGCGTTTCGGTGCAACGGGTATTTTGTCATAAGGATATTGCTAGCATTGTTGCCAAAAATTTAGCTGACCTTGCTGAAAAATTAGTTGTTGGCGACCCCACTCAACCTGAAACCGAAATAGGCCCGTTAATTCGCGCTAAAGAATTAGAACGGGTACATCAATGGGTAAGCCAGGCCGTTAAAGATGGCGCAGAATTATTAACCGGCGGCAAAATCAAAGGTAATTGCTATACACCGACCGTTTTACTTAATCCACCCGACGATTCCATTGTTTCACAGCGGGAAATCTTCGGCCCGGTTATTTGTGTCTACAGTTATGACAAAGTCGATGATGCAATTCAAAAGGCAAATGCTTTGCCGTTTGCATTTCAAGCCAGTGTTTTTACAAAAAATATTGATAATGCATTGCATGCTTATAAACAACTCAATGCCAGTGCCGTTATGGTTAATGACCATACGGCATTTCGTGTTGACTGGATGCCCTTTGCCGGTTTGCGGCATTCCGGTTTAGGCGTGGGTGGAATACCACATACTTATCACGATATGTCGGTGAAGAAAATGATTGTAATTAAGTCGAGTAAAATTTAGTGCTCGATCATTAATAATTTTTGAACGTCTTTGTAGCTTTCCTGTGCGTTATGCACGGCTTGCTCCATGATGCTGTCCGCTTCAGCTGCATCAAATCCAGCCGCAATCCAGTCTGCATCGCTGACTAGCGCGGCATCTGTTTCTTCGATATGAATAGAATCCAGCTCCGCCATAACCGCAATGGAGTTTGCTATTTTTACAATTGCACTTTGCTTTTTAAATTCTGTTGCTGCCGATAAATCATGATGAGCTGTAATAACCTCGACAAGCATCGGGGTTAAATGCCACGATTCGGCTAATGCACCGCCCACCATCGCATGGTCAAAACCTAATAAGTCCTGCTCGATGGTATTTATCTCCGTACCCTCCGTGTCATCAAGCACATATTCGAGCACTTTTCGTGATTCTTCCGGTAGTACATTAAACAGGACTAACTGGCCTACGTCGTGCAATAAGCCAGCGACAAACAAGCTGTCTGGATTGGATATTTTTGCTAATGAAGCGAGGTATTTTGCTGTAATGGCACAATAAATACTGTGCATCCAGAAGTCTTCCATACTGACTAAATTATTAGGAATACCTTCAAAAGTTTCAACCGCCGAGGTTGCAAGCGCAATATCGCGAATTCGCTCAGTACCAATAATAGTGGCCGCTTTTTTGACAGAATCAATCTCTTTGCTAATACCATAGGCCGGGCTATTAGCCATTCGCAATACACGTATGGTTAAACCGGGATCCTGACTGATAACCGCCGCAACCTCATCCATAGAACATTTAGGGTTGTTTACCATTGCATTCACACGTACAAACACGCCGGGTAACGAAACAACATCATTAATATTTTTAACTAAATCCTTTATCGACAGCACAATTAAACCTTCCAGTTTGCAATTTATGGCATTAAGTATATGCACTATTTTCACAACATCAAGAAAACGCGGACTACAACACATTAAATTTTTGCTTCAATTGTTATTCTCAAAATATGTTCATAAACACTGGCAATGGAATGTATGGCACTTTTTGATTTATCCCGTTTTACTTCAATTACTTTTTTAAGCTCACCTGACACGGCAGAAACTTGCCGGGCAGAATTAGAAAAAATGCTGGTTTATCATAAAAAAATAGAAATAGATTTTAGTAACGTCCATGTTACGCGGGGTTTCCTGCAATGCCTGTTAGAACCTTTATTTTTAAAACGTGGGATGGCTTTATTTGACAGGTTATTCTTTGCCAATTGCTCTGAAGCATCAGAACTAAGCATTCAGGAAATTCTTAGCCGCTGTAAAGAAAAACAGGATGCCTAAAAACAACACGCTTCTGTTTTTACTTTATATAACCTGAGTTCGGGATAAGAAATTCCATACTGCTCAGTTATCAGAATTACCAGAGTTACTAAGAAATAGCGTCATTCCCGCGTGATTTTGGCGGGAATGACATGAGCTTTGATACCCCGAATTCAGGCTATATAAGGTTGTATCCAACCAGTCCACTGCTTAAATAAAGCAGAATCAACTGCTGCAATAACCGAGCGCTTTTCTAGTGCATTTTTAAAAACAGCTTCGCCATCAAGTGTTTGTGATTGACCGCCACAACCCTCAAAAATAAATTGCCCGGCTGCATAATCCCAGATGTTTTGACTACCATGCAAATACAGATGGCCTCGTCCGACCGCCAGCCAACACCAATCAAGTGCTGACGCACCAAAATTACGCTGTGATGCAAAGGAGGGAGAATCCGATACTAACGCTGTGGAGAGTTTTTTTGTTAAGCGCTTAAAATCAATGATCGCGGTGGATTGGTGCAGAGTCAGGCCGGTTGTTGCCAAATTAATAATATTATCATTCAAAAAAGTATTCGCTTTTGTTGCTGTAAAACATTCATCCCGAACAGGATCATAGACAAGGCCAAAGCTCACATGACCCTCCTCAATAAGCGCGAGTGATACCGCAAAATAAGGAATACCAAAAGAAAAATTACTGGTTCCATCCAGCGGATCAAGACACCAAACCGCCTTGCCACTTGCTAATGCACTGGTCTGCTGCTCAGCTGACATTTCTTCCCCAAGCACAACAGAATCAGGGAAAAGTTCTAATAAATTTTGCTGAATTTTTTCCTGCATCAACAGATCCGCCTCCGTTACAATACTGCCATCTTTTTTATGCTGTCGGCATACTTTATTGTAACACGGAAGAAGTTCTTCTTTTGCCGTGCAAACAACGCTATCAATAACAATTTTCAGTTCAGACTGATTCATTTTGTGTTTCTTCTTTTTCCTGGATTTTAGTTGAAGCAATAGTCGATGGTTTAGTTAAAACAAACCACAATCCATACAACATTAAAACGGCAATCAATAAAAGTAGATAGATATTTAGATGCCTGAAAAAAACTATATACGCAAAGCTGGCCATCATCATCATAACCGAGGCTATTTTAGCCGGCAAAGGTATCACACGATGTTGCTGCCACTTTTGCAATAAAGGCCCGAACAGTGGGTGATAATACAACCAGTCATGAAAACGCTTTGAACTTTTCGCAAAAGCCCACAGTGCCAGGATCATAAAAGGGGTTGTTGGCAACACCGGCAAAACTATGCCAATCGCACCAACCAAAAAAAATAACCAGGCTAATAAAAAGTAACATAACTTCATAGGCTGTTTTACAAAAGTACCTTATATAAAGGGTAAGTCATTCAGGGATATGGCTAATAAGTTTATAGTGGCAGTCTCAGTCATAAAAGTTAGAAGAACGTGATTTTTTTATATCTCCACGCTTCTTTTTATTTTCAAGGCGTTTTCTTTTTGCTGCCATGCCGGGTTTAGTTTTGCGCCGTGGTTTTGAAACAACAGCGGCCTGGTTAATAATCTGTTTTAATCGTTCATATGCAGCTTGTTTGTTTTTTTCCTGGGTGCGATATTGCTGTGCTTTTATAATCAGCACACCTTCTTTAGTAATACGTGTATCGTTTAACCGTAATAGCTTTTCTTTACAATACGTTGGCAATGAGGATTGATGGATGTTAAAACGTAAATGAATAGCCGATGAAACTTTGTTGACATTCTGGCCGCCCGCCCCTTGCGCACGGATTGCTTGAATCTCAATGTCTTTCATACGAATAATAAGATGGTTTGATAATTTCAACATGGCTTTATCATTTTAAATTTTACCTGTGTTACCATTTTACGCATGAAACAAATGAAAAGCTTGCAATGCTTAACGCTTATCCATGAATATTGTTAAAAAAATATCCTCGAAACGATATCTTGTCATCAGTTTGCAACTTTTACTGTTTGCCGCTATTTATTTCGGGGTTAGACACTATACCCAACGTAATTTGGTCCAGGTCAACCCGCCAATATTAAACGCAACTCTCCTTTCTGGAGAAGCCTTTAACTTGCAAGCAGCTAACGGTTCACCTCGTTTACTGCACTTTTGGGCGAGCTGGTGTTCGGTCTGTAAATTTGAGCAGGATGGTATTGAGTCTCTCAGCAAAAACAATGCGGTTATCACCGTAGCAATGCAATCAGGTGGCAGCGCTGAGCTTCAATATTACATGCAAACAGAAAACCTCAGTTTTCCTGTTATTGCGGATCCTAACGGTGATATTGCAAAACGATTTGGCGTTAAAGCGGTTCCGGTTAGCTTTATTTTAAATAAACAGGGCAAAATTGTCTTCACTGAATCAGGCTACACTTCCAATTGGGGCTTGCAAGTTAGGCTATGGCTAGCGCAATTTTTATAAACCGGCTAAATTTATTATAAAATCAATGCCTTAAATAATGGTTGCCCTGTTAACCTGAACTTAATGTTGTTCAAATGCGAAGCAGTGTCTACGTTTAGAGTAGTACTATCGCCACCAATCCCATATCCTGCTTTGTATGTTTGTTCCAAAAGTTAATGGGCAGCAGTGATTTTAAACATTTCTGAGTTTATTTGCTTTTTCTCTTGATCGTTCTCTAAATGTTCTCTATGCTTAAGTTTCAGTGAGAACTTTTAGAGAACATATCATGAACTTAACCCAAACTGAAATTAAGATTCAGGACTTTATTCGCCGTTTTATCAGCGAAAATGGCCATAGCCCTACACTGCGTGAAATTGGTGACGGTGTTGCGATTAAATCCAAAGGCACGGTACATCGCTATGTAAATGCTTTAAAAACCAAGGGTTTTTTGCAACATAACGAGCGTCAATGGCGTGGCCTGAGCATGCGAGATCAAGCAGCCGATACGCAACTCAAGCACAATAACACCCTGCCTTTTTTAGGACGTATCGCGGCAGGACGGCCTATTGAAGCCGTAGCCGATATCACCTCAATCAATATCAATGACATGTTAATTGGTGCTGGAGCCGGTCGGTATATGCTACAGGTAAAGGGGGATTCCATGGTCGAGCTGGGTATTTTAGATGGTGATATGGTCGTTATTGAGCGCCGAGACTATGCCAAAAATGGCGATATTGTTGTCGCCTTAATTGACGAACAAGATGCAACTTTAAAGCGCTTTCACCTCGAAGAAAACGGCGAAGTATTGCTTATTCCCGCTAATGCCACCTTAACCGCACAACAATATGCTGCGGATCGTGTGCGTATACAAGGTATCCTGGTTGGGCAAATGCGAACCTACCAAATTAGTTAAGATGAAACTCTGATGTCGAATCCTGTAGTGGCTTCAACAGCCTGGCCTCGTATCATTATATTGGTTGATATGAATGCCTTTTTTGCATCGATTGAACAATATGACTGCCCCGAATGGCGCGGCCAACCGGTTGCCATTACAAACGGCAAAATCGGTACCTGTATCATCACATCGTCTTACGAAGCACGCGCTTATGGTATTAAAACCGGCATGCGTTTAAAGGAAGCGCGTGAGCTTTGCCCGGATCTTATTCAATGCCCTGCCCGGCCTGAACGTTACGCTGAAGTGTCTTCCAATATTATGTCTGCACTGTTGAGCATTACACCCGATATAGAAGTTTTTTCGGTTGATGAAGCTTTCTTAGATGTCACACATTGCCAACAACTGTTCGGCAGCCCGGAAGAAATGGCGCGACTCACTAAACAAACCGTCTTTGAGGCATCCGGGATACTGTGTTCAGTCGGTGTTAGCGGCGATAAAACGACTGCAAAATATGCCGCAAAATTAAATAAACCAGATGGCTTAACCATTGCGCCACCCTGGGAGTCTGAGCAATTATTAAAAAATGTCGCGGTAACGGAATTATGCGGTATCGCAAAAGGTATTGGCCGTTTTCTGGCGGCACGTGGCGTACGCGTTTGTGGCGAAATGAAAAAATTACCCATTAGTGTGCTGGCACAGCGCTTTGGTAACCCCGGACGGCGTATCTGGTATATGTGTCAGGGAAAAGACCCCGATAAAATTATAAGCAATGTAGCCGCACCCAAATCCATCGGCCATGGCAAAGTGGTGCCACCGAATACAACAGATAAAACAATACTCTTAACCTACCTCTTGCATATGAGCGAAAAAGTTGCCGCACGTTTGCGTAAACACGACATGCAGGCAAAACAATTTTTTATCGGCTTACTTGTTTTAAATAAACAACTTAATTCACGTGAATGGTTGGGTGGCAAATTTAAAACAGCTTTACCCACTAATAATGGTCAAACAATCTTTAATCTATGTAGAAACGTTTTAAATAAGCATTGGCAACAGCAAGGTGTTCACCAGGTACAAGTGACTGCTCTTAAGCCAACGGCAAGCAATCAACAATACGAAATGTTTTATCCGCAACCGACACAGCAAGACGAATGTAACAAAGTCATGGACTGCATTAACAATCAATATGGCGAATTCACCCTCGCCCCCGCACGTTTATTAAATCGCTCAAGTATGCCGAATGTTATTGCACCTGCCTGGAAACCCTTTGGTCACCGGAAAACAGTTTAATATGTGCGGCGGCGTTTACTACACAATTAACGGGCAAGATATACGGGTTTATTTTCCAAACCCAAAAGCTGTTTTACCCGTCAAAACGAAAACAAAAAATATAGAGCTTCTCCCCTGGGGTAGACGTAAAAAACAGACCGGCATCTTACCGTTGGGAGGTTGGGCTAGACTTGATTCAATTTATGCCGGGCGCTGGGACAAATGGTTCCCCAAACCAGTTAAATTACCGATTAAAAGTTTTATGGAAAAAGATTTGGAAGGACAAAGTCACTGGTTTGATTTAACAAAAGGCCAATGTATTCAAGGACTCGTTGCGCGAGACCAATATGAGCAACGCCTTTATATTGTCACCATCACCCCTGAGCTGGAAGATGCTGTGCATAGCCGCTGGCCCAGAATAGTAAATAACTTGAGTTCGGGATAACAAAGATTACGTGATTTTAGTGGCAATGACGCTATTTCTTATAATCATTCTAGTAATGGAGCAGTATAGAATTTCTTATCCCTAACTCAGGTTAAATAACAAGAATAGTGAATATAAATTTGTAATATGATTGTATTTTGCAACCTCGATATAAGGCTCAATATTTAATCAGAATATATGGATTGTAATAAAGTATAATAGCGCCCGTATTTTAGAAGTTTAAATAATTCAAATAACAACTGTTGGAGAAAAAAATGAAATTGAAGGAATTACAGCAAACGGGCTTAGCCGTTCTTTTAAGTCTCTTCGTTACAAGTAGCTTCGCAACGGGTGGTGAACACCATGCTAAAACAAGCGGCCCAGCTTGCACTAATTTTGGTCCACAAACTCCTCGTGATATCGACCAGAAAAATGGTACAAATCCACAGACATTTTCAATCGCTCCAAAATCAAGTGAAATGAATCTTTGTAATATTCATTTTCATAATAATGCTGAACACAAAGCAAAAGATTTTGCTATTTACGCTGGTGAAGGTGAACACGGCCACGGTGGTGGTTACCAATGTAAAATGAGTAAATCTTTAAGCAGCGCAGAACTCAAAAAACCTGCTAAAAAAATCTGCAAAGGTCTTAAACCCGGCGATACAATTGAAGTACATTGGGTTCACACATCATGTCAAACTAAACCAGGTGCTGGCTTAGGTTCATGTTTATCAAAAAAATGTGCTAATCCTGATTTACGTGTAGAAACACAAGTGTTCACACTCGTTAACGATAAATCGGCAATGAATTTTAACAACTTTGCTTATGAAAACAACATGAAAGGTGGTTTGCACCAGGCTAAATCATTACCGAAAGGAACAGGTAAATCGGTTGAGTTTATTGGTTCAACAACAGGTCCTAAATATACGGAACAAACTTGCTCTCCCATGGAAGTAACCTGGGCGGTACGACCTAAGTGTGCCAAGTTAGACATCAACAGCCTGGGCGAATGGTGTGAAAACAATGAATTTTCTGAAGACCATGCTCATGGTGTGCGAACGTTAGTGACAAATCCAAGACTATTATCATTCATCAAATAGTTTTTTACTAACCAGAAAAAGGCCTGGTTTTAACCAGGCCTTTTTTATATTTTTTAATACCATTTAACAGCTAAAATTGCCGCGCTATCGCTCGCAATATCCAATTTGTCATTGCGAGTCTTTAATTGCGAATAAAATGCAGCAAACTGCGAAGCAACCCTGTTTTTTGCCGACCTGTCTGTTAATTAAATGTCTCAACCAGCTTACATTCACTGTCATAAACACCCTGCCATGAATCGGCTTGCAGTACCGCAATATTACCAGGAAACAACCGAACATGCTGTTCGCTTAAACTCAAAACCAGATTGGCAAAGCCAGGGTTATGCCCAACCAGTAAAACAGATTCAGCTTGCTGACCTATTTCAGAAATAACCGTTTGCAACTGATTAACAGAGGCATTATATATCCGAATATCTTCATGTTGATTTGTTAACGGAATAGCTAAACCATCACACATCAACAAAGCTGTTTCCTTTGCCCGCTTAGCTGCGGAGTAATACACCTGATTGATTCGAGTGTTCTTTTCTGCCAGCAAACCAGCAATGCTTTTAATAAGCTCACACCCATCAGAAGTAAGCTTGCGTTTAATATCTGGTGAGGCATTATCGGCATAACCATGGCGCATTAAATAAAGTTTTGGCATTTCAATTCCCTGCTATTATGATAGAGGGATTATTATGGATTTATTCGCTCATGACAAATCATTTAACCTTTTACCATACGATGGTGAGGTGAATTATTTTGGTTCTATATTAACCCCTCAACAACATAATGATTATCTAAAATATCTTTTAGACAATATAGAATGGGCTCATGATAGCGTTATTTTATACGGTAAAAAAATAATTACGAAACGAAAAGTCGCCTGGTATGCCGATGGTCGCTACCCTTATACCTATTCAAACACAACTAAACATGCGCTCCCCTGGACAAGCGAGCTACTGGAATTAAAAAAAATTGTCGAACAATTTAGTTCTTATCGATTTAATTCGTGCCTGCTTAATTTATACCATAATGGCGAAGAAGCTGTGTCATGGCATAGTGATGATGAAAAAGCATTAAAAAAGAACGCCGCTATCGCCTCTTTAAGTTTTGGCGCCGAAAGAAAATTTTCTTTAAAACATAAAGAGGATAAAACGAAAGCATCGCTTATTCTGCAAGCTGGCAGCCTCTTGATTATGAAAGGTGAGACACAGAAAAACTGGCTACATTGTTTACCGAAAGTAAAATCCATAACAACCCCAAGGGTAAATTTAACCTTTAGAGTTATGCTGTAATATTTTTATAGATAGTAGAAACGCACACAATGATGATGTCTCAGTCGCTATCTTCTTCCTTATTCTCGTCATCATCTATCTCCGTACGCGTAGACACCCATATATCAGCTCTACCTAGAGAATTAGTAGAACGCGTTGATGTAAAATATAAAATGCTTGCATCCTTATTTAAGGTAGGCCGAATATTGCGTCCTTTACTTTTAAGAATGGCAATAGGTGCTGCATTAGAAAAGGATTTGGCGTGTTTGTTTCGTGTTGCACTCCACAAGTCTTCTCGATTACCATCACCAATATCACGATCAAAAAATATTTCCAGTCCATCTTTTCGTAAGAATGGTCGACTGTCATTCATTTTAGAGCTAACAGCCTCTACAATTTTTAGTGTAGATAAGAGCGGCAGACCATTTTTAGCTATTTTTACCCGGTATATATTATGGCCTTTGTAGTTATCGTTATACGTTTTTCGATTAGATGAAAAGTAGAGGTACGTTCCATTTTCCTCAGCCTTAAAAAAACTAGCACCATGATCACGACCCGTACTATTAATTTCGCAGCCTAAGTGAACAGGCGCCTCCCAATTTAAATTATCATATTTATTTTGCCGCACAGATAGATATAAATCTCGGTCGCCACAGCCACCTTCGCGATTACTCGCAAAGTACAGGTATCGACCATTAGTAGAGACCGTTGGGCAAACCTCATCACCGATACTATTTATAACTGCACCCAGGCTATATGGCAAAGAAAAAGCACTATTCTTATCCTTTCGTTCAGCTACCCACAAATCTAAATCAGTGCGCGTTGCATCTCGACCAGGATTAGGGCGGTCACTTGCAAAAATAAGACTCAAGCCATCAGGCGACAACACCTGACAGCCTTCTCTAGCAGCCGTATTAATACCAGGACTTGTTACTTCAAGATTAACGGGGCTTGACCAGCTACTGAATAATTTGTCTGCAAAAACATTTGTAGAAGAAAATATGATGGGAAGGATAACGAACGAAAATACTATTTTATTCTTAATTAACATTGAAAATTCCTTTTTTTTAATTAAGCTTAATACCATAACGCCAAAAGCAATAATAAAACATAAAATATTACCAAAACTGTTGAGCAGTACTATTAAAGAATCCAGCAAGAGCAGAAAATTGCTTTTTACAAAACAACCAAAAAAAGGCTAGCTAGGCGTTGATGCTCGAAAGCGCCGCCCCCCCTATAATATTTTAATCTTCACGCGACTTGAGTGTTATAATAAAGAGACTATCGAGTCTATTTTTTGATATTCCCCTATAATTTCGTAGCCAAAGGGGAATAATCGGGGCTTAGTATTCACGAAATATGAAATGCAAGGTCTACCCCATCAAATCTCGACCAATCAACCGACTGAACAAGGACCTAAGCCATGAAATTACTCATACGAAATATTGCAAGAACAACAACAGAAAAAGAACTTCTGTCTTTGTTCCAAGCCTTTGGCACCGTTCAATCATGTAACTTAGTACTCGACAAAGAGACTGGGCAATCCAAAGGTTTCGGCTTTGTTGAAATACCGAACCAAGGCGATGCAAAAGCCGCAATGAAAAGCATTAACGGTAAAGAGATTGCGGGCAATAAGCTTCGTGTTAAAAAAACCGAGTCAAAATAATGCCTAAAGAAAGTAAAAAAGCCGAAACTAAAAAAGAAGATAAGAATAAAGTTCGAAAACAAGATCCATTACATGGCATCACACTCAAGGTAATTATCACCCAATTAGAAGAAAAATACGGCTGGGAAGAACTTGGCAAACACATTCGTATTAAATGCTTCACCAATGATCCTAGCATTAACTCCAGTCTCAAATTTTTAAGAAAAACGCCCTGGGCAAGAGAAAAAGTTGAAGCACTTTATTTAAGCGAGATAAAACAAGCTTGACAAAGCAATCATACTCCCCTGCTATATTGGGTGTTTGTTGAAGGATAAATAGATTTTTGAAGGTCATTAATAGAGTCCGCATTACCGCTTATATAACGCTCAAAATGTTTTATTACTTCTAATTTATTTAAATCGACACTGGTATTTGTTTTTATATCTCTTAAATCGACAAAGAAATTAGAAAATGTATTTTTAATATCCGACACAATATCGGTATTTAAAAAATTAGTTTCATTATAAACGGTATGATAGCCGCCTTTCTCTTTATCAATAAAATAAGAAACGTCTTTTAAATTAGTAATTGATGAAGATTTTTCACAGCGTTGAATACATTTGTCATCCACGATATTTTTCTTACAGCCTGACACTTGATGAAACATACACGCGATTGTTGTCATCAACACAATGGGATGAGAAATACTGTAGATAAGGTCGAATTTATTAGGCTTATGAATTTTCTTTATCTGGCTTTTGCTTATCTCATTCGAGATAAATGCACCAACACAATTAAATTCTTCTTTTAAACATAATAAGCTATAGGAATTCACTAAATTCATATAAGGCCCTGCCGTCCAGGGTATTCCCTGCTCATACGCAGCATAAGCGATCCCACTGTTGTTTGTTACTATATGTTTGGGTTGTGCTTGTTGCAAAAAATCGACCGCTGCACGATAGTTCGCTCCGATTAAAACTGCAGGAAACCAGGGTATTAATCGTTTGTTGTTTTCAAACAACTCAACGTAGGTCGCAAGCTTATCTTTAAAATGATTAGGCAATTGAAAATAAACATCTGCATCTGTTTTTTCACAAAGATAGACATCCTTTTCGGAAGATATCAACACCGACAAAGATGCTGTAATTTCTTTTTCATCCTTTGATGTGTTGATTTTCTTAAACTCAACGGGAGCGACAACTTCTTTACCATTATTTAATTCAGCAATGATTGCATTCTTAATAACATTAAGCTCTTTAAACGGAACAAATACACCCTGTTGTAGATCATCCAAATCTAAATCATCGACAAAATATTCAGTATCATTGATAGATTTAAATCGTTTAGACAGTAACGCTTTATCTAAAAAGGTGGATTTACTGCTAGTGATATCAACCTCAATAAGATTGCGATTGGAGAAAATAGTAAACGACCTTTCGGGTGATTCAATCAAAATACTTAAAGGGCTACCTGCAACACCAGAACACTTAACAATTATTGGTGCTTTATCGATACTAAGCTGGCCGATACGCTGCTGAACCGTCGTAATAATATCATGTTTTATTTCGAAAAGTTCTTTTTTAACAATAGATAGTTTCTTACCGTCTATTTCAGATTGGCGACTAATACCAAACTTTACCTTAGCCTGGTATATAGCTGAATGGTCACGAGGGTTATCAATAAAAACATCTCGACTAACATCCCCCTTTAAAAAAGAGTTAGAAAAATCTCGATTAAATACTTTCCGAAGCTTATTGTTTTCACCTTCTAATTTTTCTCGCGCAAAAAAACTATCGAGTTGTTTACGCCATGTTTCAACCACGGTATGAACATAATGGTATTTCTTTATTCTGCCCTCAATTTTTACTGAGTCCACCTGTGCTTCTGCAAGTGCGCCGATATCGGTGAAGGCAGAGTTGTCTTTAATGTTCAGTGGGAAGTTTTTTCCTTCCGGCGTTGTTAAATATTCATCGCGACAAGGTTGGCTACATTGGCCACGGTTTCCCGAATTGCCGCCCGTTACCGAACTCATATAGCAAAGCCCAGAGAAAGAGATGCAATTAGAGCCATGCACAAACACTTCGGTTAAAACATCGTTGGCATGTGCAACCGCTGTTAATGCAGTTACTTCTGGCAACGTTAACTCGCGAGATAAATTAACCCTGGTTGCTCTAAGCTTACTTAAAAATTTAATCTGCCCGGCATTGTGAGTAGTCATCTGAGTGGACGCATGGATTTTAAAGGATGGGAAATACTTGTTAATTAAATAAAACACACCTAAATCCTGGATAATAATGCCATCAAGCGTAGTATTAACCAACTTGTTTAACAGGCCGATAAGTGCAGGAATTTCCCTTTCAACAATAATGATATTAAGCGTTAAAAAAATCTCACAATCATGCTTGTGAGCAAGCCGTAGAATGCCAGGAAGTTCATTAATTGTTATGTTTTTTGCCTGACTTCGGGCACTAAATTTATCCAGGCCACAATATACCGCATTTGCACCCGCTAAAATGGCCGCTTTTATCGATTCAATATCGCCACCCGGTGCAAGCAATTCAATGTCATTTTTCATAAGCTGGATTATACTCAATAATTACAGACGTTACTGAACTAATCTTATTACAAGACTTAATTTAAATTTAACTTAGCTTAAAAACAATGCCACTACCGATACTTTATTCATTACGCCAATGTCCTTATGCTATGCGGGCAAGAATGGGGTTATTATTAGCCAGGCAATCGGTCATCTTACGTGACATTGTTATGAAAAATATCCCAACACAAATGTTAACGGCTTCGCCAAAAGGAACGGTACCTGTACTCGTGTTTAATGATTCATCCGTGTTAGATGAAAGTCTCGATATAATGCTGTGGGCATTAAAACAAAATGATCCTGATAACTTACTTTACAAGCACGCCCCTGACGCTTTAGACCAAAATATTTTAAAACAGATGCTTGCATTAATAATGCCGTAATGACAATGAGTTTGTAGAGGCATTAAAAATGTATAAAGCCGCCGTGCGTTATCATGATAATAATATTGAGTCTGCTCGCCAACAATGTGAACCCTTTATTAACAACATTGAAGCCCGCCTTACAAACAATCATTACATAATGGGAGACTCTCTGAGTATTGTCGACTATGCTATCTTGCCCTTTATCTGGCAATTCTCTCGAGTGGATCGAAAATGGTACACACATGCGCCTTATCCGAAGCTTCGACGCTGGCTTGAGAAACATTATCAAGAGCCAGTATTTGCTAAAGCAATGCCCCAATATTCTCAATGGTTAGATACCAATACCATTGTTATATTTGGACACAAATAAAAATTGTACTATTTAAAAATATCAACACTGCTGTTTCGTTAACATTTCAATATTAAAAACTTTAGTCATCGCGAGTGATAGCGCGGCAATCTTGCTAAGTTTCACCCCGAAAAAAAGATTGCCGCGCTATCACTCGCAATGACCCAATCTCAATCTGCTAATGTCTTCACAAACTGCAAGGCATTTATCTCTTTAATGCATCGACTAATGAACCATCTCAGAAAGTTAGTGGGTCAGCAGCAATAATACATTATTAATGACGTCTTTTTTCTATCTTAAGATCACTCTGTTTAAAATCCAGTACACTTTCAACTTTTGATACAAGAACATCTGACTCCTTACGGATTGCATCAACCATTCGATTAAATCGCCAGATAATTTTTGAGTACCTTTTATTTAATACTCGCTTATCGTCATTATCTTTTGTTAACTGAGCCACCGTATTATTAAGCTCTCTGAACTGAGTATTAAGTATTTCAGGATCCCCTACGCGTGATACTAATTTCACTAATAAAAAGCGCTCACCATCGGCATTGGACTCCTGCCACATCGATTCAATAAGCCTCATTCTTTTTCTATAGTTGCCTTCATTCATAGGGCCAACAACAGGTTTTATATGTCCACGATTATTAACGTATAACAATCCCCAATTATCAGGTATTTCATCGGCTTTAATAACACCTTCGGGACATAGATAATAACGCCAATTACCTAAGCCTTTAACCGAACCATTTCGATGAGGTTTTTTAGCATCAGCCAAAAAATCACTCCGGCTAACTTTTACTTCAACAATAATCGAGCCATCGTTTTTTCCAGCCGCCCTAAAACCAATTGCATCCGGTATTTCATCAGACCATCCACTCCTGCATTCAGAAACAGCGATATGACAACCGGGACCTTTTTGGCTTTGCGATCGTTTTAACCATTTAACGGCTAATTCAGTAAGTTCTTTATGAGTAAATTTCACGAGTTTAATTTCCAATACCTGCCTGCATAAATCATCACTGCTATCCTATTAAATTACAAGCATGATGTTATGTACGTTCCATGAATGCAAAAAAACAAGCATTTTATTCTGAGACACAAAATAGGTATCAGTTTGTCTTTGCGAGCGATAGCGCGGCAATCTTATTTAATCGAGATACATACTAGCAAGATTGCCACGCTATCGCTCGCAATGACCATCTATTATAATATTTAAATCGGTATTCGAAATTTAACAGGTCAACAGTGATAAATCATAAAAGACGAGTCCAGTTTTACATTTCAAGCTTACCATCTAAATTTATAATGCAACTTAATTAAAAGGCTGACAACGAATATATTATTGTATAAACGCGTTCCGACACCTAGTATTATGCTAATAAATATGAAAATAAAAAACAGGATACTAAATGAAATACGATGTTATTGATGCTCAAATTTCTCCCGTTGGTCACCTCGCGCTTCTTTCAAAAGCAGAAGTTGCTAAATTACTGGATGCCAGCCAGGGGGGGTTATATACCCTCCTGCGAAACTGCTCATTAGCGATACTCAATAGCGGCAGCACCCTGGATGATGGCAAAGAGCTTTTGGAACGTTACCCGTCTTTTGATATTCGCGTCATACAACAAGAAAAAGGTATCTCACTCGAAGTGTCTAATGCACCGGCTCATGCATTTGTAGACGGAAAGATGATTACAGGTATCAATGAACATTTATTTGCTGTTTTGCGCGATATTATATTTTTATCTGATGAAATTTATGACAATCCGAACTTTGATCTAGAGTCTTCCCACGGATTAACCAATGCTATTTTTCATATCCTCAGAAATGCCAACATTATGCAGTCTGAAATCGATCCAAAACTTGTTGTTTGTTGGGGTGGGCACTCCATCAAGCGTTATGAATATGATTACACCAAGGTAATTGGCTATCAACTTGGGCTAAGAGGCCTCGATATTTGTACAGGCTGCGGGCCTGGCGCAATGAAGGGGCCAATGAAAGGAGCAACCATCGGTCACGCTAAACAGCGTATCAACAATGGCCAGTATTTGGGTATTACCGAGCCAGGCATTATCGCAGCTGAGTCACCTAATCCTATTGTTAATAATCTGGTTATCATGCCCGATATCGAAAAGCGGCTTGAAGCTTTTGTTCGTATTAGCCATGGCATTATTGTTTTTCCAGGCGGTGTCGGTACTGCAGAAGAAATCCTTTATATTCTCGGGGTACTGTTACATCCGGAAAATACGCATATTCCCTTCCCCTTAATCTTTACTGGCCCGGCAAGTTCTAAAGAATACTTTACTAAAATTGATGAGTTTATCGCCGCTACATTAGGAGAACAAGCGAAAAAACGTTATAGCATTATCATTAATGAACCAGAAACCGTTGCTAAAAAGATGGTCGAAGGAATAGTACAAGTTCGCGAATTTCGGAAACAACATAAAGATGCATACCATTTCAATTGGCTACTTAAAATTGATAACGAATTTCAACGTCCTTTTCTTCCCACGCACGAAAATATGCGTAACCTCGACTTACATACCGAACAAGAAAAGCATTTACTCGCCGCGAATCTAAGACGTGCCTTTTCAGGCGTTGTTGCTGGAAATGTAAAAGACGAAGGTGTACGCGCTATCGAAAAATATGGTCACTTTGAAATTAATGGCGATGCTGAAATCATGGCGCAGATGGATTCATTGCTGGCATCGTTTGTAGAACAAGGCCGCATGAAATTAGATGGAGAGAAATATAAACCTTGTTACAAAATAATAAAATAAGCAGGAGTAAATTGAGTCTACTTCTTCTTTAGAGTTTTTTTGCACAGATTATAAATTACGTCACAATTTTTAATACTGGTTTTTTAGGTGTAGGGGTAGACTCGCTCACCTCGTCGACTTCCTCGTTAATATTTTGCTCGTCATTAACTAAGTCAAAGCCTTTGGCTTTATATTTTTGTACTAAAGTCCGCGCTCTGGTTTTTGCCTGGTAGAGATCATTACAACAACGGGTTGAAGGTGCACCTGCACCAATATTATCACCAAGAATCATGATTAATTCGACATGTTCATCTTCAATAGTGATTTCAATATCAACCGTTTTCGACTTCTTTTCATGTACAAGATTGTGTCTGGATTTAATGAATTTCAAGCTTGTTTCTCCACAATAAATAAGAGTTAGATTACAACAATTGGTAAAAAAATATAACACAAAAAAGGCGATGACAAATCTAAAACATTCTAATTTGTCACCGCCCCTGAGGTATTCCCACAAAAATAATAATAAAAGGGATCAAATACAAGATCTTAGAAAAAACAGTAATACCTGGAAAAAAGATGTCTTTGCGAGAGAATCTTTAGCTGCAAGCAATCGCGTGGCAGTCTGTGAACGCGGCAATCTGAATGAGAAGAGGGTTTAGCAAGCAGATTGCCGCGTCAGTACTGAAAAACACTTGTTTTCCAATACTTCCTCGCAATGACATGTAAAACAACATTGGTTAATCTAAACTATTCACTACTAATAAAAATTAGTTTTTACTCTGGAGTTCCCCCCACTTATTCTTTAAGTGCAATAGATGCCATTTTCATCGTGCTTTCAAATGATTCTGCGCCTGCAATAAATAAACCATTGTGGCAAAACATAGCATCATCAATACCGGTGACTTCCTGGAGCTCTTTATCAGATAAGCCAGCCCATGGTTTAGGCAACGGTTTTCTGTCTTCGAATGAACCGAGTTCAACCGGTACTGTTTGAATTCTCCATTGGCCGGTCTGAGACGGGTAAACCATATATAAGGCCTTTTTAGATAAGGCGTGAACCGTTCTTTTCCACGGAGTATATTTTTCTAATACAATCACTCTTGGGTCGTCTGCATTATCAATCGCTTTAGCCACAATTACTTTCGCACTAATACCACCGTTAGCCGATGCAATAAATCGTTTTAATACGCACGATGCAAAATCAACCGCTTCATCAAAGCAGGTGTCAAAATGGCTATCTTCTTGCCAGGTGGGGTTAAACATTGAAATAGTTTGGCTAAGGCTAATACCTTCAGAAACACCGTCAACATGACCACAATCGATGGCATCAATCGTTGATACTAAACCCGCATCAACAGAATTTGCTACGTCCTGGTTACCTTCGCATATTTCCAGGCCATATTTTTGCCAAATTAAACCAAACGAAGAATAAGGAATACCATTTTCACGCTCACCTGCACCACCACGTTGATGATGATCAAAACGGTCTGACTCTGGGTCATATTCACCACCGACATCAATCACAATATCGGTCTTGGCAATAACCTCTAAATCGCGTGTGCGAATGAGCTTAAAAGAAGGGAATATGCTCTTAAATGCAGCGATACTAAAAACATCATCTGCGTGAAAATTACCGTTGTGCGTAGCTATCGTTTTGTCATTCATTTATTTTGTGTCACTTTAGGAAGGGATAATAAGGTGTTGCCAATTAACGGCAGTTAAACTTTACTGTTTTGGAAATCTTGAGAGGCGGATTCTATACGAACACAGCTAGCAAAAATAGCTGATTATTGATAACGAATGATCTTAAACCTACATGGTATTGAGCCCCTGTAAATAAAGAGGCTATCTTCATTTTAATGGGCTCTGCCCCTGACGGATCCACACAAAATTCAACAATCCTGGTCATTGCGAGGAAGTACTGTAAAACAAGTATTTTTCAGTGTTGACGCGGCAATCTGCATGTTAATACCTCTTCTCATTCAGATTGCCGCGTTCACAGATTGCCACGCGATTACTCGCAGCTAAAGGTTTTGCTCGCAATAACGTACTTTTACCCGAGTATTGCAGTATTATTTCTAAGTTTTTGCTTTTTGATGATTTTTATTCTTAATTTCGTGGGGATACTTCAGGCTCTGCCCCTGACGGATCCCCATGAAATTTATATTCTCTGTCATTGCGAGGAGGTCCTGAAAAACAAGTGTTTTTCAGGACTGACGCGGCAATCTTCTGTTAATACCTCTGATCCTTCAGATTGCCGCGCTCACAGACTGCCACGTGATTACTCGCAGCTAAAGGTTCACTTGTAATGACAGAGAATATATAATTTCGTGGGGATACCTCAGACTCTGCCCCAAATTATTGCAGGTGTTTTTGCTTTATCTTCAGTTATAATCTCCCCATGCCAGCCCTCCCTATCAATAATGCTCTACCAGACATCAAAGACAAATTAATCACTCACAATCGTCTTGTACTACAAGCCCCCCCGGGCGCAGGAAAAACCACGGCCGTGCCCATCGCCTTGCTCGACCAGAACTGGTTAGGTGATAAGCAGATCATTATGCTCGAACCTCGCCGACTTGCTGCACGCAATGCGGCGGCGCGCATGGCTTTTTTACTCAATGAAAAAGTCGGTGAAACCGTAGGTTACC
>VAPM010421150.1_pt1 | contig 31039 bp, 54 predicted proteins | sample 3395091 | NCBI WGS metagenome assembly VAPM01 (sample SAMN08290445, study PRJNA428436) | hydrothermal vent metagenome | isolation source: Deep-sea hydrothermal vent chimney 3 | place: Pacific Ocean: Juan De Fuca Ridge
GGAAACAAGGCTTTATGAAGCACACTTCAAACCTAAATTATTTGGTCGGCATCACCATTGTTATTTTAAGCATGCTGTACGTAGGCACGGCGCACTCAACCGAGACAACTTTAAGAATCGGCAAGTATCAGATAGGCTTGACCCTAGCGCCCCTATCCGCCGCCGCTGCGTGGCGGACAAGCAATGGTTATCAATGCAGATTTGCGAACTCAAGCGAATTGCCGATGATTGTCAGCGCAATAAAGAAAATGACACCGGAAAAGGCCGTTGAATACGTTGAATCAATCAGCCAAAGCCGAGCCTTAACGCACGATGAAAATTTGTTTTGTAATAAATTATACGAATTATTCACACTAGTCGTTGCTCCGGCAAAGAAAGCCAGCAGACCGACTAAAGATATGACAGCAACAAAATACACAGGTAATCGAGTTAGCTCACTTTTCCAATGCGAAGGTAAGTTAATTAAGAAATACCGCAAAAATATGAATTGGTACAAAATTAAAGGCCGTGACGAAACGGCTTTGTGTGGAGAATATTAATGGCAATCGTAACGCAAAGGAATATGGCGAAGCATCGAGGCAGACTTGCTAAGGGGCGGACAGTCTCTTATCTAAGAGTTGACTTTGACCTAGCATTACAAGCAGTGGTTGATGTGTTATTAAGGGCATCGACACGCACAGCTTTAAATAATGCAATCGAAGGGGTGTCGGCTAATAAATTTACCGCTCCAGAAAAGAAATTAATCGTTGCATTCGCATTCGACGAAGTGTTTGGGCAGGAGAAATAATGGCTACTTTACAACTTGATATTACTGACGGGTTCAGACCTTCTAATGCTAATGTTTGGTGGGAGCCGTACTCAGCTAAGGATGCGGGGGCAATTTTAGACCCACTTGTTCTTACTTACTCAAACTCAAGCACAAAAGACGGGGCTAACAACTCCTTTGTTGTTCCACAAAATTACGTTGGCACTGCTCAGTTAATCGTGCTTTGGAATGTCAACGCAACAACGGGTGATGCAATATTTGACCTGTCATATTTAAACCGTACTGACGCAGAAGATATGGGAGCAGCAGCTCAATCAACAACGGACACGGTGACTTTAACGACTGATGGCACGGCATTTAATCTCAATACGTCAACAATGACTTTAACGGCTAGCGACTTTGTAGCGGGCGATATTTCAATGGTTGAGTTATTTAGAGACACAGCTAACGCAAGTGACACCTTAGCAGCCGACCTAATGGTTCATAAAATAATCTTCCAGTACGCGGACGCATAAATGGCATTAACCTTCGTCAGTGGCGGGAGTAACAGAGTCGATTTCGGCAGTGCTGCGGCACTTGACGACTTAACGGCTTATACCGCTATTCTTTGTGTTTACCCCACCGACACAACATCAGGTCGAAGATTCTTTAATAAAGGTGCTGATAATAACGGTACTGCGGTTTGGTGGGATTGGTCAACAGCAGGTGATATAGCGTGTGTTTGTAATCGAGCGACTACTGATGCAACTGCAATAGCAACAAGTCCTTTAACGCAAAATGCGTGGCAAGAGCTTGCAGTTACTTACTCTAATGCGCTGGGTTTCAATGTTTATACCCGTCCTTTAACGGGATTATTTACCGAGACAAGTTATACAGGTACGCCGGTTGCTGGTTCAGGCGCACGATTAGACGATTCGGCCCAGTCTTTAATATGGGGTAATCGTGATGAAATCGATGCTGCGTTTGGTGGTGCGATTAGCTGTGCTAAATTCTTTAGTGCCAAACTCACGCTTGCAGAATTAAATCAACATGCTTATGGAGACCCACATCTTGCTTCTAATCTAGTTTATGCAGAATTAGGGTGGAATGGCACGGGCACTCAAATTGATTATTCGGGTAACGGGAATGATGGCGCAGTCACCGGCGCAACCGTCAGCGACCATGCGCCTACTATTAACCCCTTTAGAAATAAGCAAATGCTGCCTTATGTGGTGGCTGCGGCGAGTGGTGTAACCATACCAGTATTTATGAACCATTACAGAAATCAAGGAGCCGCATGATGTGGTTACGTCAAAGCACAGCTTCACAAGAGATATTATTAGGTACGTTTCATGACTCCACAGACGGAGACACAGAAGAAACCGGCCTAACTATCGCTAATACAGATATAAAGCTCTGGAAGAACGGAACGACAGCTCAGGTTAATAAAAATTCAGGTGGGGCGACTCATGATGCTAATGGGCGGTATTATGCTGTTTTAGATGCCACTGACTCAGATACTTTGGGAAATTTAGAAATTAATGTCCATGTAGCCGGAGCTTTATCGGTAAGACGAGAGTTTATGGTAGTCCCCGCTAATGTTTACGACTCATTAATTTTAGGCACGGATACTCTTACTGCTGACTTAACCCAAATTGATGGGGTAGCTCAATCCGCTACAGACCTAAAAGACTTTGCTGATGCAGGTTACGACCCAGCTACAAACAAGGTTCAAGGAGTTGTTCTGGTTGATACTTCAACTACTCTAACTAACCTCCCTAGTATTACCTCTAACTGGATAACAGCAGCCGGTATCGAAGCAAGCGCAATGGATGGTAAGGGCGATTGGAATGTTGGTAAAACAGGGTATAGCTTAACTCAGGGGTTCCCGACTAATTTTGCAGACCAAGCTATCACAGCAACGACAGGTCTTGTGTCGGTGGGTACTAACAACGATAAGGCGGGCTATTCAATATCCGGCACTAAGCAGACCCTCGATGCCTTAAATGACTTAACGGCTGCCCAAGTGAATGCAGAGGCAGATACCGCTCTAGCTGATTATGCCCCAAATACCGTAGCTCCGGATAATACCAGTATTACCGCTATACTTGCTGATACCGCCGATATGCAGCCAAAAATAGGTGCACCGGCCACTGATTTAAGTGCTGATATTGCCGCGGTTAAGGTTGACACGGCGGCCACGTTAGTTGATACAGGTACGACCCTTCCCGCTACACTAGGCTCGCCTGCTGGCGCTGATATGAGTACCGACATAGCAGCTATCAAAACTGAAACAGCTTCAATCCAAACAGACACCACTAATCTACGGGGTGTATTTAAGCAAAACACTGCTATCTCAAATATTGAATTTTTGATGATAGACTCAACAGACGATGTTTCTCCGATTACTGGATTAACCGTCACAGGGCAAAGAAGCATAGACGGCGGGGCGTTTGCTAATGTCTCGGGTACGATTGCAGAAGTTGGATCGGGAATATATCAATTTGATGCCCTAGCTGCTGATACGAATGGCGGGGTGATTACTTATAAGTTTGCTGCTACTGGTGCGAACGACCGATTTGTAACTATCCATACAACAGCATGATAATTCACTGGCAACAAGACAGAACAAGGGGGAATGCCCCTGCACACGTTATATTAAATAGGAGCATCTCGAAGGCGTATGATTCGGCTGCGTTAGTTGTCATCTCAGAAAAATCTAGCAAGGTCAGACGCTTTATTGTAAACACGGGTCGAATGGGATTAAGATAAGTGCTATTATTATGAAAAATGAGGAAATATTATGGCTTTAATGATTATAACCGAATACTCACGCATTGCCGGTGATGGTGATGGGCATATTGTTCAGGCTGGAAAGCATGATGGGTATGAAACGGTGCAGCAAATAACTTACACGACAACCGCAGCTCAATCCGCTGCTTTTGCAGCGACAACTAAGTTTATCCGCGTTAATTGTGATGGCGCGGCTTATTTGCAGTTTGGTGACAACCCTACTGCGGTAACTCTAACAGATACCCCTGTTCAAGCTAACACCCCTGAGTTTTTCGGTGTTACTGGTGGGCAAATAATCTCAGTGGTGACATAAATGATTGGTTTAAAACAAACAAACTTTCGCACTGTGACAATGCCTTCTTCGGTGACAGAATTATCCGCACTTATCGACTTTCTCAATAATAAGAAAGAATATGAAAAGCAGTTATCTGAACTCAAAAAACTAACAAGTGAAGCTAACGAAGCTATCGAGAGTGTAGGTAAGGCTAAAAAAATCAATGATTTACTGCTTGAGGCTGAAGCGGTTAATAACACTGCGAAAGCCGAAGCTGAATCTATGAAAGCAAAAGCTAAATCAGCACTTAAATCGGCTGAATCCAGTGCAGAGACTATTCTAAAAGATGCTAAGTCTAATGCTTTATTAATGACTACAGAGGCGGAAGCTATTAAAGGTGGGACGGCTGACTCCATTAAGAAACTTCGTCAAGATCAAGAAGTAGTTGCTTTACAGCAAAAGGATATTACTGACCGCAGCGCCGATTTAGATAAGCGAGAAGCGGATGTTGAAAAATCTGAGTCTGAAATAGAGCGTAAACGAAAGGTTTTATCACAACTTTAATAAAACACCAATAGCCCCTGATACATCACTCGACAGTTATTATAGGCATTAATTGCACCAATATGGCTCAATAATACGTCATTCGATAAGCCGGTCTTTAACATCGGCAAATCATCAAAAGTCGCTACTCGGTACTTATTGGGCAGCTCTATCTCTGGTATCTCTAAGGCTTTCGGTTGCGAGCTGCAACTGATTAGCGTCATAGCAAATACGATTATTAGGATTTTCTTTAACATAAACTTTCACCTTCTTAATAATGACTTTACCTTTAGCGCGGCTCATAGCCTCTTTACGGGCACTTTCTACGGCTAACTCTAACTTGCTTTGCCATTCCTTAGATTTCTCCTGTATGGCTATCTCATACGCCTCAGTAGTCTTTACAGCCTCTACTTCACCACGTTTATAATAACCGGCGTAAAAAGCAGCCATTAGGGCTAGTACAGCGGATATGCCTGCAATGACCTTAATCATCGTTTTAACTCCCCGTAGTCTCGTAAAAGCTCTTTCTTGTATTGAATATCTAACTGCGAAGCCTGTTTGTTAGACTCCAGATATTCAATGCGGCGTATTTCACGCCTTAATTCTTTCATTTGTATTTTACGGAACTTCTCATTTGTCAGGGCTTGATATTGTGAGAAGTCAGCGGAATAAGTGTATCGGGCATCCATGAAGAAATAGCTCGACAAGACCATGCCGATTAGGGTTAAAACACCGATAATCTTAGCTATCATTTTTCACGTCCTGCCACGTTGAGAATGAATAATAAGCGGTTAAAACAAAAGTAATAAAGGTGTAGTAAGGCATAGCTAAGTCTTTTATTTGTGGATATTTCACATAAGCAATAGGAAATATTACCAATCCAAAGATATAGGCAGATATAGCCATCTTTCGGCGTACAGCCCACTGCTTTTTAATTTGATCACTTGTTGCCATAAATTAAATACCACAATCCAGCGATTGCGCCTCCGATTAAGGTTAACCACTTCACCCCCTTACCTATCCACCCTAAAACAGTAAAGAAGCCTTTTGATGACTCAAAGATACCTAGAAGCTGCGCAATGCTTTCTTTAATCTCGGTCATTTCATCACGGAAAGCGGAAACATCCCCGCTTATCTTCTCCATTTGCTGACCTACTTCTGTTTTACACGCTTCCAAATCTTCACCTAATGCATCTATTTGCTCTTGCACAACATAGCCTTTTATATTATTTCGTAATGATTGCCGTCTTTGTATCTCCCACCCCAACGACAAAGTTCATGCTGAGCTTCCCACCATTCACCTAATTCGGTATGGTCAGAAGTCTTAGCCATAAATTCTCCATCCTTGAACAAGTTTAAATCTATTGCGCATTTTAGCTTATGGTTTGAATTAGCCTTACCGTAACCTATTTTCTTCCCTACTTCGCCATGCACTCTCGGGTCACGGAATAAATCACCACCTCTTATTTCAAAGCCTAGCTCATGGGCTTTGTCGATTAATCTCGGCAAAAGCCGCATGAATAATTCTTGCTTCTTCCCTAGTTTCATAAGTAATAGACCACTTGACAAACCGTTATTCCCAACCAAGAAGCAGATAGCACATGCCCCATCAAGTTATGCTTGTTTTTAAAATATAGATAATAGCTAACTGGATTCATCGTTAATACGACAAAGGATGTAAACCCAATAGGATATGAATACCACTTCGGCACGAAAGCAATCATGTTTTTAGCGAGTTGAATACCTGATTTAAGCTTATGGTTATAAGATTCGGCTTCGCCATAATCAATATCATGCACTATACAAGCAGGCTCATAGCCTAGTTTGTGTAATAGTTTGTCTATAAAGGGAATTGAGCAGCTCAAGTTAACCTCCACTTAATGTATATAATCATTATATAAACCTAGTAGACATGCTTCTTATGAATGTTTCAGTCCCGCCTTCACGATTAAGTTGGATATTAATTGTTAGCCATCCTGATGAGGCAGATACATCGAGAGTACCTTCAGTTGTTTGCGCGTAAGTTAAACCATTAACCCCTGCTGTTGTACCAGCTACAGCCGCAACTATTCGTAAAGAATTATCTTGTCCTGATGTTGCATTTCTTAACCACCCAACATAGGCTAACGAAGTGGCCGAGCTAGGAACATAAATAGACATTGCATATATCGTATTCCATCCCGAAGCAGTAACGGACGTAAAATCCCCTACCACTGCAAATAATGTTTGTTGGTTTAGACCGGCCGCTATTTCTGTTTGTGTTACAGAGGATAGGAGGGCTAGTGACCCCAACCCTAAATTAGTTCTGGAAGTTGCTGCGCTAGCAACATCCGATAAATTATTAGACCCCAGCATCCCTTTATTTGTTGCGATCAAACGCCAATCGCCGGTAGCGTATTCATAAAAGACCAAAATATCACCAGCGGCGGTTGTTATATCATTACCATTGGGAAGAACTAAGTCTGTCGCATGGTGGGTTAAAGTTAAGATTCCATCAAATTGTAGAGTTACCTGAGCCCCAACTCCTTTTGTCGCAATAGAAGTTATAGTTGTTGTGCCTGTAATATCAAATGCATTACCATCACCTAAAGTCAGAGCGGTTGCACTTGCAACATCAACCCCCTGCCGGAGTGTAACGCTTCCTGTGAAGGTGTTGTTTCCTGTGAAGGTGTTGCTTGCATCGTTTTTAGTTGTGGCGGCATCATATGCTTGAACTGTAGAGCCTAAGTCACTATCATCAAGTACATTATTAGCCCCTTGATTAATTACTGCGCAAGTTAAATTGTCTGCATAAGATGGGTTGATCAAGATAAAATTTGTGCCGTCATGAACAACATCAACAACACTATCAGCCTGAATTTGACCGTCAAGTGGATCTGAGCCATCAGCTAATTTAATGGATGCCGCTCCTATTCCGCTAAAATTAACTGAGCAATCCCCTGCATTATCCACGTCAGCAATGAACTGGTATCTCTGTTTTGCTGCATAAGCGGGAGGGGGTAGGGGTAACGAAACAACATAAGCATCTACACCTGAGGCACTTGTGCTCGCGTGAGATAAATCATTAGTTACAATCTGAGAGGCGGAAGCATAATCAGTTAAAGCAAGTGCATTTCCTACCCCAGTATGGCGGTAAGTTGCCATTGGTAAGTTAGCAGTAACAGTCGTCTGCCCATCTTTTGTGATAACAGTTGTTAAGCCTGATGCGAGGTCGTTAATGACCGCATTGTATTTTGAGCTATCAATTACCGTACCTGTAACAGCAGGGAATGAAGCTGCTGGCGCACTGAATGCTCCCGATCCATTAAATGGCATGGGTTCCTGCCTTTACTTTTATATGGTAATTCATTACTGCGCTCCTCTTGCTGCTGGTTGTACGCCAGAAGAAATTAGTACCTTGCCTAAAATATCTTCTGCAATAGCACGCTTTGGATCTCCTTCTGGAGACTTTAATATTCTCGCGAACTCGTCTGGATCATTCATTATTTCACCTAAAACACGTTTGTATTCACCTGATTTATCAGTACCTATGCGCCTTAAAACAGCGTTTGCAATAACAACAGGTCTTGATAATATATGAGGGAGACTAAATCTTGACTCGCCTCCCATCTTATTTAAAACAGCCTCAGAACTTGAGGCCATCTTATTGTACTTAGCTTGATTCATTATCTCATCTACGACCTTATTAGTCATTCCAGCTTGCTGCTTTCCTTGCGCTTTCTCTAACGTGTCGTAAATTGTTTCTCCGGTTGCTTTTTTAATTGTTCTTGGAGCATTTCTAACGGCGGTGGCGAATTTAATCCCGCTTTCATCGCCCGCAGAATTAATCAAAGCTTCTCTTAATTCTTTACTGATTTGCATTCGGTTAATAGGAGTCATTCCTTTAGCGTGAGCTTGTCTAGCCTCATCATAAAGTGGGTTTTTCTTGCCCATCCACTTAACTAATTTTGTTTTCGCATCATTTACAACCCTTTTTTCAGCAGCATCTAATGCATCATCGCCTGATTTTTTAAGCTGTTTATCGAGGCCAAATTTAACTTGCTGTAAAAACTCAGTTAAGTTTTCTTTTGGGTTGATCCCTTTTGCTTTAGATAGTTTCGTTGCAGTTTTGAGTGCATCAGAGACATAAGGGTTATCAATAATACCCATTAATTCTTGATCGCCGGAAATAGACTGTTTCCACGCCTTATCATAATTCGATTTACTCATAGCTTTAACTTTGGCCTTTTCTGCCGTAATTAAAGCATCGTCGCCCACTCCAAGCGCCTGCTCTCGTCTTAGGGCTTGTCTAGCCATATTTGTTTTAACAACATCCCCGCTTTGCGCTGCTTTTTGCAAGTCTTTCTCAAGACGGACAATGTGGTCGCCATAACTCACCGGCTCGCCCATTCGTTTAGCTTCTCTATTAGCTTGCGCTAATGCTTGACCAACAGTAGGACGATTTCCGGGGACAATTTCTTTAGCTTGCCCCATTGCGTAGATAATTTTGTCTTTATCTGTGCCTGCCTGCTCTTTAATAAAAGCAGAAACATCGTCTTTTATGCCTTTTTTGCTAAAAGGTCGCCTTGCCATGCGGCCGCCGCGAACCATCCCGCCAATAGCAGGTATAGCCGCTCCGCCGGTCATGCCTACGCCGCCTTGAACTGCTTTTGTAGTCCAGTAATCGTCGGCGTAAACAGGCTGAGAAACGCCTAGTGCCGTGCCCTCTGTCGCCCCTTGAGTCATTTTACCTAAAGTTGATGCTCTCATTGGAGCTGATATAGCAGCAACAGATGCGGGGCTTGCTATATTTCCAGCTATTCTTGCCCAGTCAAAGCCGTCCTCCCCTTCTGCTTTACGCCGAGACTGATATTTTCTTTCTTGAGACTTTATTGCTGCATCGAGGACGGTTTGCTGTTCTCCACTACCCACTATTCGACCATCAACTATTCTAGCCCTTTCTTTAGGCATGTACTGTTTCATGCGGGTAGGCAAAGCCTTTTCGGCTAGCTGCGCTGCCCCTGCGGCCGGATCGGTCATGCCGGTGAGAAATCCACTTTTTGTCTGGAATTGAAATACACCTTTATCCTCTGCCTCTTTTTCTTTTTCAAGGCGTAATCTAAACTCAAATTCTTGGTTTTGGCTCATTACTGCATCGCCTTCCATTTTTGGTAGGCATCCTCCTTAACTTGGTCTTTGTATTCAAGACCGGTTTGTATTTTCTTTGGCTTCTCTGGATTAGTCAGCTCCATCTTCATTGCTTTTCCTATTTCATCATAAGAAAAATCATCTCCAAGTTTTTTAGCGGCATTTTGACCCCTTCGAGCCTCTCTATTAAATATTTGCAGAGCTTGATCAAGGAGTCTTATATTGCTTTCAACGGACGACCCAAATCCAGCTTCGATTCTTTCAAGTTTTGCGCCTTCTCGCTCGGTAAATTGAGCGCCAAAAGTAGGTCTTAATTGAGCTAACACGGCTTTACCAAGATTAGCTGATAACTGTCCTTCGTCAGCGCCTTCAACACCAAGCCATTGCTTTGCTCTTAGTAAAACAGAATTAAATCCACTCGTCCTTATGTCACTAAGTAAATCCTTGGCTCTTTTAGTTGTTGTCATTGAGTCTGCTGCGGATATACCATCATTAACCCATGTTTGGTATCGTTCGATTTTACCACCTTCTGTTTTCTTTCCGCCTTCTTTTGCGCCAGATCTCAGCCGCTCCATCCTTGGGTCTTTAGGGGAGATTCTTTCAACTTTACTCGGTAAATATTCGCCAGTTCTATGGTCAAAAACCTCTGTCTTTATGGATGGCCTCCCCGCATCGTCATAAATAACACTTTCTTTAGGAGAGAAATAAGGTCTACCAGAAGATGCGCCACCTTTATTCTTCATTAACTGCTGCATCATTGCTTGAGCAGGCTTACTTTTAGATAAATATGGGTCAGTTGCCACGCTCATAGCGGCGCCAGTTGGATCGGCTTGCACAGCAGGAGTAGGGGGGCCAAATTCACCCTCACCCATTACCTCCTCTGGTGCCCCCGTATACTGCTCCATTGTTGACTTCATTGCATCTTGAATACCAACGGCCTCTTTTGTGTCTAAAGCTTGTTGTTGAACATCCAAACCAGCCATTCCCTTTTTAGCCATGTAAGCCTGCAAAAGCGGAGACAGTGAAGAAACCAAGCTATTCGGTACAGCCCGACCCGAGACAACCTGAGTGCCTTGTGGTGTCATGGCTCGCTGAGTCATCGCCTCCATTAATTTGCGGCGGCGCGCAATCTGCTCTCTTTCTATGTCGTACATGATAGCATCCTGTAATTAACCGCCATAAAGCCACTCTTAAAAGTAATAACGGCTTTAGGTAGCACCTTAATTAAGTCTTGAGCCATAACGCCGACGTGACGTTTATCATTCCATAGATAACTAAATTCATAAACAGGAATGCCGAGTCTATGAGCCCCAACTTCAATGATGTTTTTCTTTAATCTTCGATCTGAAGTTGAGATCCACGCTGCTAATGCTGCTGCTGCTGCGCCTCTGCTCTGATTTGTTTGAGAGACATCAGCATTATATCCAGCCATATCATAGGCACTTTGTTGCCCTACTGCCCCAGAATAGTCTGCTCCTGCCGAGGCACTTTGATTGCCATAACTACCAAATTGAGGCATGTCAACCTGAGAGCCGGTACGGAAAGCATTAAATTCATTCAATGGAGTTTGTCGATTCATCAGCATTTCCTGAATCATCTTTCCTCGCGCATCACTCTCTGCGCCATACTGAGCCCCTGCACCCGCAAGGGATGACTGATATTCTCGTCCTGCTTGGTCGCTTGCTGCAATTTCAGCTTGTTGTCTTGCATCAGTCTGCTTGTAATCAAGCTGCTTCATTTCTCGCTGCCACGCCTCACTTCCCGGTGATATGCCTTGAGCAATTAAATCAGACCTAGCCTTGTCTTTGTCATACCCTACTTGCTCATCAACACGATTTAGCATTAAATCCATTACACGGCTACGATTTTCACCATAAGTACCGGGGCTTTGATATTCAGGGCGATTAGCATCAACCTCAAATTTATTTTGAAAAACCCCGCCTAATTGATTCATTCCTTGCTCGCCTAGAGCAGCCATGCCGAGTCGTGCACGAGTATCAGCGTCAAATATTTGCTGCCCTTCGCCCGAAAGATTAATCCTTGATTCCCATGAATCTGGGTTATTTGGGTCTTGCTCCCATATGCGAGAGCCGTATGGAGTATATTCGTCAGGTCTATTTGCCTGCGTTGCGGAACGCTGGGCTTCGATATTACCTTCTGCTGTGGCCTCTGCTGCACCCGTATAATCCGGCGCTGGAGGAGGGCTAGGGCTACACATCTTGATTCTCCTGTATTAACTTGGAGTAGTTAAAATTAGTCTTATTATACCCCAAATAATTAATTATTTTTTCTACGCTATTTCCTATTCTCGAAGATACCGTTATTTCCTTTGCGCCTCGCTTAATCATCTCTTTTTCCATAAAATTATAGAATCTAATAGCGTTCCTGCCTTTCCTGTATTCAGGTAGTAAAAACCAAGCATCCTCTGTCGCGACTAACTGCTGTGTATGCATCGACGGCATTAGATACATCCCAAAATTGCCAACTAATTTACCATCAACCCTTGCAGTGAACATAAAGAAAAACCCTCTGTCATTGTAATCAAAATACCGCTCTTTATCGGGATTAAACTCTGCCCCATGATAATGCTTTGATTCCGTATTATGCTCGATAGCCTGAGCATAAACCTCATCCCAGCAATCCCTAAGATTCTCAAGGGCAAATTTCACAAAATACCACCCATTTCATAGACATAATCATTAGCGACCCAGTGAACTTCAAGCGAATTAGTCTCTATTTTTAGCCTACCCGATACATTATACCCAATATAACTAGCAGGAGACCCCCATTTTCGGATAACCTCTAACCCAGAAGTCCAAAAGGCTGCATCCCATAGCGCGGTATCCCATACTGCGCTTGTTGTGGTGGAAAAAGAGGCAACCCCTGTTGTCTCAGTATCGCGAAAATCAGTATCAATACCTGTTAAAAATGAAATATCACCATCAACTTGCAACATCGGCCTGAACATTGTAAATCTCTTTTGTTGATTAGCATCCCCCATGTAATTAAAAGCAGTGCGTCCTTCTGCAATAATATTACCCCCATCATCATCTTTTCCAGCCCACGCCTTATAAACAGCCGTACCACTACCAAAATAGATTTCATCATTAAATTCAGCAAAGCATTCTGCATCCCACGAATCAAATTCGCACCATGCTTTTGTCACAGTATTCATCACGTATTGTTTGTGCTCACCACCCTCAGAGATAGGAATATTGAAAATAAGGGCATTCTGCAAAGGGTATAAAATTGCTTCCCACCCAAAATTAGATCCATATGAAGATGCTTTTTTTGTAAATTCATCTTGAATCTTATTAGTGGTTGCCGACCAGTTATCAATATCAGCCTTTTGAATAGACTTAATCAGGGGGAATGCGCCATTTTGAGTGATTGCGATTAAGTCTCCGCCATATTTAACAAATGACCTACGGCCTAATGGTTTTCCAACAAAGTAAACCCCAGCTAACACCCAGTCTGCCGCAGAAGAAGGATTTGTCCCTCTGTAGACGATAACCTCGCCTTGTGAAGTCATAAAAACAGCCGCGTCATCAGGCCCATCACCGGAATCAAAAGACCATGTAGCCATCCACATGATATAACCACCCTCTTTACAAAAAGGGGATAAGTCGAACTCTGTTAAAGTCCCGCCAGCCGCATTAGCAGGCAAATACCAAAAGGATAATGTGTCTCTCTCAATAAAGAATAACCGTCCTTTATACACATTAACATGTACTATCCTCGACAGCGTTGGCCCAGCCAGTGAAGGTGATGAAGCGCCGGTAATCGTTGTGAATGTTGATCCATTATAGTAAATAGGTGAATCTACTCCATTAACCATAACCAAATAATTGTTTGTTCCATCCCCAAAATTAACGTGCTGGAAACGTCCATTTGTAACAGTAACAGACTGAGCTGAAGCTGCGCCAGCGGCAGATACATCCCAAATATCATTAGAATCAGCGGCAAACATTTTATTGTTCCCATTCATTCCATTGTAGACCATTAAGGATTCAGTGGTCGCTGTAATTCCGGTTGAATAGGAAGAGTTGCCACCTCTTAACTGGCAATCAGTCGTTGTTGGGAAGAAATTAAGCAGCTTAACAGCATCATTCGGACTCATGTTTGCAAGAGAGTCGCGAGCATTCCATCCCCCCGTTGGGGACGATATACTGAAAACCGCGCTAACTTGTTGCTTTGCGGTATTTCGGCTGCGTCTAGGCTGCCTCATAGTACCCAGTTTCCTTGATTAACAACAATGCCGGGGGATTTCCCTTGATCGCCATCACTCATATTCAGAACTTGTTTTAAGCCTTGACGGGAAAGCGCATCTTTAACCATGTACTCATAAGATGAAAAATCCTCTGCATATTCCAGCCCTTTTTCCTTCTTCCAGCGCCATCTCAATCCTTTGAGGAGTATCTCCTTTGGCAAAAGCGGAACATCGGTATCAAGATTGAAGTACTGAGAATAAGTCGTACCATCAGCGCCTAATATCCAATTTTTACTGATATATTCAAATGCCCAAGTATTTCCTGCGGACGGGCTTGGGGTTGAAATAAGGTTATCCCCCCTTATTCTTGCTCGGTATCGCGGGGCTGTTGCAGCAAATCCCTTTTCTGCTTGCCAATCAACGGCATCAATGACCAAGACAGGCAGGTTATCCGTCCTGTCCCATATTGTCATATTTTTTATATACCTAAATCCATTTGCAGCAATGGTATTAATGTCGCCTTGAGATTCTGCTGCTAAAGTGGTTAGAGTGGCCTCATTGATTAAGATTTGCCACTCACCTCGGCTAGCTAAGTCGCTACCTTCCTCCTCTAATAAAGCAAGGATTTGCAGCACTTGATCGTCTGTTGATCCTAATACAGATGTTGGCGAAGGGATATTAGATCGCTTGCAGTGACGCTGTACTATTTCCAACATACTCATAATTTATTCCTTTAGTTTTTTACGTATACCCGCATCTTTTGTCATGTGATGAGGCTTTTTACCAAACTTTTCTGTGTAAGCCTTTACTAACTCAGGGTCTTGTTTTTGTAGTTCAAATTTAGGCTTCTCAGCAGGACTTTCATCTATAACATCTTTGGCCGATATTTCTAATGGGTTTGAGGCTAATTCAGGCTTAGAAGTTTGCGCTCCCTGCCTAACCATAAGATTAATCTGATTTTGCAATGATTCAATTGTGCCTTCTAATTGGCCCATTTTAGCCTTTAAAGAAGCATTTTCCTCAACAACTGAGCCGACATCATTAGATGCTTTTAAATAAGCCTGAGCCTTGTTACGAAGCTCCATTCCACCCATTCCGAGCCGCCTTAAGGCTTCATCATTAGCAATCGCTAAATCTTCAATAGTACGACAACCAGCATTAACAAGATTTTGAACTTGAGCAGGCGATATTGCTGCCCAGTTTTTAACAGAAGTACCATTTAAAGGGATTTCTTGACCGCTTTTCCACGCTTCATACGCTTCTTTATACGTACGCATCCATTTCTCAGGGACGCGGTTATTACGTACATTTTCCTCAAGACTTTCAAACCAGCCGTCTACTTTTCTTTCAACGCAATCTTTAGAGTAAGGCGGGGTAATTAAAGCCCAGTCCTCATCTTTTGCAACATAATGCCCTGCTTCTAAGGAAGCTGCTTTATCTGCAATAGCGCGTGTTTCAAACCGTACGTATGCTGGTCGCTCTTCGCGTTCAACTAAATCACTCATAGCCATGTTTTTTCTCCTGTCTGGATTAAAAAAGGGGTGAGGGAGCCGAAGCTCCCTCGGTATTACTTAGTCAGGGCAAGTTAAGAAAACAATCTTAGCGGAAGCATCAACTGCTGTCGCGCAAACGAAATCTGTTACTAATGCCGAAACATCTAAAGTACCATCGGTAGCACCGACAGCGGTTAAGGCATTACCATCAGCACCCGCTGTCAAAGCGGTTGTTAATGTTGCGTTGCCTTTAGTTTGGATCCAACCATAGCCAGTATCAGCAATAACGGCCTGGAATACACCAGCGCCTATGCCACCTGAATCGGTTACATCCATTGTTACAATATCAACTTGACCGGCAGAAGCGCCTGAAACCGCATAGTAATAACATGCATTACCTGCGACAGAGGCTACATTACCCGCGCCATTGTTGAATTGAACGTATTTGTACTGCTTGCCATCATAGTCCGTATGCACAGTGCTCAGAGCGAACTCAGGGCCTTCTGCATTCGTTGCTACATTGTCAAGTTTTACACCTGCAATATAAGACATAATATTTCTCCTGTTAAGCTAAAGCTACGCCTTGCTGGTTACGGTTACTCAATGTCAGGTTGCCCATCCATAGAATCGGAATCACAACGCCATCTTGACTGATAGGTCGCTGCTCATCCATAATCTCCAAATCAGCGTCACGATGAACACAAAGACCGAAGTATTCTGTATTCAGCATATAACAATGATTAGCGGGGATTCCAGAGTTACCATCAAATAGCACGTCAGCGCCTTTATATTTCAGTGAAACTAAGCCGCCATCCGCTTTAGAGGCAGACATATAGCGTTTCAATGAAGTTTGAGAAGTTTCAAAGTACTGGTAGTAGGTATTATCCATTACAATCAAATCTGGTTGATCGTCAGGGCCACGGTCTAAACCTAACCACAAAGGCAACATCATTGAGTTTTCAATAGTTGTTGAGCCAGGGGTTACAGAGTTAGCAGCAGCACTAAAAATCTGATTTTGCCAAAATGGGTAAGTTGTTGAGTTAATTCCACCGACTGTACCAGTGCCAGCATCAGAAACAAGTGCTTGCAAACCATTTATTTGGTTAGTTGCAGTGCCATCTGAGTAAACATCAGTAGAGAAGTTGTTATTAAAGGTACGAAGTGCATTCTTAATCCGGCTTTTAGCTAAATTAACAATACGTGATTCACCTGAGTTGATACGCAATTCACGACCACTCGCAACAACATTAATTGCAACTTGTCGCCATTGATATTCGGCAGCACTGATGACATCAGAAGCCGAGATATTCAATGTATCCCAATCACTGTAACGTTGGTAAGTGCTGTTTTCTGCGTAATCAAGAGGCGTAGCGATTGTTAAACCGCCGTCTTCGCGTTGATAGTTTCCGCGCTTCATTAAATACTTAACGAGCGCATTGCGATTAGAGATATTATCTTTAATCTCTTTTCGGTGCTTACGGAACGTAGTTGACACTAATTCCGTAAAGGTATTGTTGGGTGATGCCATGAGCAATCTCCTAATTAACGGGTTTTAATTAACCACGACCTTTAATTTCTTTCATCGTAGCCTTTAGTGTGTCCTCAATCGTTCCAAGTGACCCTGTAGGGGCATTTTTGGTGTCTCGACTTCTGACGTTTGCGGCTTTCGCCTTTTTAGCAGTTTCGGCCTTTTTACGCGCCTCATCAAGTTGTGCCGCACCTTTTTCTTGCTGTATGCGATTCATCTCTTTTTGGCGAGTAATGGGGTTAGCCCATACTGATTTTTCATACGCATCCTCTAAAGAATACCCAGCAGTGATTAGTTGCGCAATATCACTCTCGATTTCCTCAAAATAAGGATGAGCTTCATTTGAGGCAAACTCCTCTACCTCTTGAACGACTTGTTCTCTTGCTGACTGTAAGTCGGCTTGAGTGCGTTCATTTAAAATATTTCTTACTCCATTAATCTCATCCTGTAAGGATTTAATTTGTGGATCGACTTCTGATTTTTCGCCATTCAGGTTTAACCCATACGAATTAGCGAGTTGATTCAATAGTGCTAGTTTATCATTATCTGGCGCTGTGTCCATTTGATAGTGAATCGCCATTAAATTCTTAACGGCTGCTAACTCATCCATTCCCTTTTTCTGTAAAAAGTCATGGTAAGGAGTCATTACATCACGAATTGACCGGCCTAAGTTAGAATCGCCTCGATCAACGTCAAGACCTTCTTTCATTTGTTCTTCGCGTGTCTCAATGTACTCTTGGACAGCAGGATCTAATTTTGACCACTGCTCATGCATATCCTTTTTCCATGATACGGGCGCATCTTTTTCCTCAGCGTCAGTTTCTTCAGTAGTATCTTCTGTCTTTTCAGAGGGTTCATCCGTAGCCTTATCGATAACTTCTTCTGGCTCATCTTCTTCGGACTCCTTTGGTTCAACACCAAAAATGTCTTTACCTAAACTGTCAACGGCACTTTCCATATCAATACCGTGGCTTTCTTCGGTCGACTCTTCTGATATTTCCTCGGATACTTCTTCGGTTACTACTTCTTCAATCGCGCTGTCTGCGGTCATTGTGACGCTCCTCTGTGGTATTCTAAGTTAGCGCCAGCCGCCAACTCTTTTTCTAAACTTAATCTTTTGTCGGACGGCATTTTTGATATTTCTCGTTCAACCGTCTCATCTACTGCCTTTTCTAAAGCGGCTTCCTCAACTTTCATGTTTCGGGTGGATTCCTGCCTTAGAGAAGACTCATAAGGAACACAGTCATTCCTAGCCATATCCTCAATTCTCTTTTTCTTCGAGGTGATGGGGCTACCATCTATCGGTGACTCGTAATCCTCAAATGCTGGAGTAATCATTGCGGTTGTAACTTGTCTTTTAGCCTTTTCGCCGCATTCGCATGTTTGAGGCAGATTATATTCCGCCACCTTTAAAACAAGTTCAAATTTATGCCCCTTGTTGCATAAAAAGCTATACAGTGGCATTTAACTTCTCCATCCTCATTGCTGTTTTATCCAGCATTGATTGAATTTCTCGCTTATGTTTCTCCATTTCATTATCCATTTCACTTGAGAATGTGTTTTCAGCCATTTGTTGCTTTTCATCATCTAGTTGCATGGTCATTTTTAATTTTTCTTCGGCTAATTTCTTCTCAAAGTCAAATTGCATCTTATCCATTTCTAGTTGGCGATACTGGGTATCAAGTTCTTCTCCGGCTTTTTTCTTCTCATCTTCAAATTTCTGTTTTTCTTGCTGAAATTTCTTCTGGGCAGCAACAGCTTCTTTATTTTCTGGTGGTTTAGGGGCGACCATTTCCTTGAGTTGATCTTCAACCTCACGACCAAATCGGTAACGCTTCACAATAGACAACATCATAGCTTTAGCCGCATCGAATGGCATAGCCCCCTTTTCTACCATTGGGTAGATACCATTTAAAAGTTGAGCGAAGGCATTCATAAATTCAGCGATATTCTGCTTATCCTCAGTAGCCTCAACGTCTAAAGTTGAGTTAGTCTCAATATCTAATCGGTAAGAGCGCCAGTAATCGTCTTTCAATAATTTTAAAATGTCCTCCCACGCGGGTAATTTCATTAAATCCATTGCTTTTTGGACTTCTGGGTGGTCTTGAGGCATTTTTTGCTGTTTTGCCATTTGAAGGAATTGTTTTGCGCGTCCTTTCTCTTGCTCCATTGGTAGCGGCATTCCTGTGATTTTTCGCCATACTTCTGGATCGAACTTCAGGACAGCGACTTCAAGCATCATTTTCATTGAGTCTAGGGCGTAGGATTGAACGCGTTTTTGCAATCGTTTAAGGCGCATTGTGCCCCATGCTTCTTTAATCTTTTGAGCGCCAAGTGTCTCAGAAGCCATTGATTGACCGCGAATAATGTCAGAAATCCCTGTAATCTCATAAATCACTCTTTTTGCGCTTTCTCGGGCTTGGTAAAGTTGTTGGGCAACCGCTGTCAGCTCTGCGATTGGTAAAAACCAGATACTTTTGCTAAATCCGCCCTCATTTAGAATAGAGGTGTTTTCAGCAGGCACAAGGGCGTTATCATCTTCTTTAAGGATAGACTCTATTTCAGTTCCCAATGACCCATCATAGACGCCCCTAACCTTAATAGCCTCAATGACGTTGTTCAATCTAAGCTGAATACGGTTTAGCTCTTTCGCCTGATTTTCATACATCTTGTAAGGGGCGGTGGGAGTTAAACTGCCTGTTTTACGTAAAAACTGGATAGGCTCAGGGCAATTAAAGAATCCGGTTAATTCTAGTGGGTCGTCATCTTCTTTTAGATAATCATCGTATTGAGCGGAAATATAGAAGACCTTTCTTTCTTGTTTACACCAAACTTGATAAATAGTGGCGGTTTTACGCTTCCCTTTGTTTTTATCTTCCTCAAAGTCATCCTCGTCGTCAACATCCTCACCTTCAGTATATTTTAGCTCTTTATACTTTTCTGGGAATAATTCTTTAGCTTCTTCTTCGTCAATATAGATTTCATACGCCATCCACGGCACGTTGACCCATTTTTTAGCGTACCCGAAGTAAACTCTATCCCAGCAAGCGGAATCCATTGAAATGGTTTGGTTTTTAACTTGAGGAGGGACTTCCTCTTCGCCTTCCTCGGCTTCAAATTCCTCTATATCGCTATCATATTTAATGGAAGAGATGCCGCGACCGGGCAAAAGGGCATCAAGGGTTGCGTCGAGCATGGCATCTTCAAACTTACCATTACCGTCCAAATCAGTGTCAATCAGGTACTCTAGCATCCGCTGTGATGCGGTGGCGGCTTGTTTACCTAATGGATCTTCATCCTTAAACCTTCTCTGAATAACCGGACGAGGAACGCTAGAAAAAAGAGCAGGAAGCATAACCTCGGTATTAGAATAAAGAATATTGAAAGGAGTTTGTTCTTCCCCTTCGTAAATATCAATGATTTTCCCGCCATCATCAAAATATTTCTTCTCTCTCTTTTTTGCTTGCTTTATTTCTTCGAGCCAGACACTAACTGTTTCCATATTCTCTTTCTCTGCGTTTTTTAGCAAAATGGGCTTTCTTTAACGTACCAAAGTCTACACTAGTTACATTACCTTTGTTAAGCCTTTGAATTAAAGAAGGCTCTACCTCTATATTAGACGATTGCTTCCACGTTATCGACAAATAACGGAAGGCATCAGCCGCGTGACTATTATCATCATGCACCGGCTCGTCTGAGAATTTCTTTAAATCTTCATTGTATTTACGGTGGTAATTCTTCAGTCTCTCTACCGCGACCTCACATTTCGTTTTATCGAAATAACAGCGTGGGAATGTTGCTCGGGCAGCTTGTATGCCCTTATCCCGCCCCATATTCGGGGTTAATCGGAAATTACCGACCTTCTCAGCAATAAGCTGTTGAATAATGGATTTACCTCCCATTCCAAGACGCGTTGGTTTTGCGTCATGCGGAACCCAATGTGTACCGTAAACGTACCCATATTCTTTCTGTTTTTCACGTAACATATCTCCCATCTCAGGGATTTCTACGAAATTATCTTCCCAGAAGTCTATTATATGGATTTCAGACCCTATCATTTGGTAGAAAAATATAGAAGTATAGTCATCCCGACCTAAATCCCACGCGGTATAGACAGGAAACCCGTCCTCATGCGAAACGTCTCTGACTTGTCCTTTCGCTTCAATTTTAGCGACTTGCTCGCCCCAAATAGAGCCCGGTATTGCTGCCTCAAACGAGCAGAAATACTCTTGCAGCCAAATCGCCTTGCCAAAAACATCTCCGTGCTCGGCTTGTAATTCCAATAATTCATCTTGCAATTGTTCGGGGGTGAATAAATCGGTGGTATCAGAGGTTAAAAACTCAGAAAACCAGTCTTTAGACTTCTCGGCCATTTTCAGTAATTTATAGAAATGGTTTTTACCGCGAGGGGTTGAGTTAAAGACAGACCACCCCCCGTTTTCTAAGAGAATAGGCCGCAGATACCCCCATGAAGAGGGGTTAGAGATAGCGTATTCAGAGTAAGTCAGCCCTATTGGTGGAGAGCCCACAAGGGCATTGTAATTATCTGACCCCATAAGCTGCCACGTCGAACCATTTGGGAATACTATTTTCATTTCCTGATTCAAGGTATTCGCTCGTATTTCAGGCGGGAAGGCTTCATCCACTCGCTTTTTGCCGGTATGGGGGTTCACTGCATCCCATATTGCCTTTCTGCATTGGTTGTACTCAGGGAGCATATACCAGTAGTTACCGACCCTCTCAAAGACAGAGCACGCGTTGTGGTGGAGCATGACGTCATCTTTTCCGTGGCGACGAGGCCATGCTACGCAGGCTCTTTTCCCGCCTTCACGTAGGTGATCCCAAAGCCCCTGCTGATACTTACGGGGCTTCCAGTTATTCGGGAGAGTGATATTCATATAATAATAATAACATATAAACGAGCCTCCAATGACCTCTTATCAGTAAAAACATACCGTTCGTCAGCTAAATGCTACCATTCGTCGGAAAGTTCAAGTTAGTGCTTGCAAATAAACACCCAATGTGTGGTAGCCTGAACAACAAGGCAGACTGAACATAAAATCAAAAGAAGCACTAATAGTACCTTAGAGCCAATTAGCAGCTACGTGAGCCTTAACCACCCTAGAAACTACATTAAGTTGAGTAAATCGATTGATGGTATTTTTAAAGGTGGCTTATGAGTAAATTGAGTAGGGTGTTATTTTTGGATATGGGTATTCTAATATTCAGGAGTAAATTGAGTAGTCGTTAGTGTGGACATACCCACACATATCCATACCCCCCCATGCCACTAACCTACCCCTCCCCTACCTATATATAGAATAGGTTAATCTTCATGCTCAATGGTTAGTGAGTCCTTACTATCAGAGGCTATGTGAGTGCAATCGCGGTTAATAGTCACAGTTATGCTATTGTTTTTATTAGAGTTATCGCCATAACCATGCTTTGATAAGACAAGCTTTGTGATGTGGGCATTGAATGTACCGTCTAATCCATTGCCTAATAAGACAGCTTCTTGTTGACACATCATAGATTTAACTGAGTCGGAAAACTCTGCATGATGTTTACACCACTCATAAATAGTATCTTTATGCACTTGTAGATAAACAGCTAATCCAGCAACACTTGGTATCTTATGCCCTATATCTAAGCTGTCATAAGTCTCTATATACTGCTGCGCTTTGTTGAGAATAACATTGTTGTACTTTGAAGGTCTTCCGCCGGGGTGTTTTAAAACTATGTTAGGCATTATGGTCTACTCTCTGTCTGATAAGTATCTTAGATTGTAGTTATTTATTGTTACTTGAGCAACTCGTTACTTCCCTGTGATTTTCTTCATTCGTTCCGCCATTAGTTTCTTGCGCTTCATTATTGCAATCGCTGCCTGCCTTGCGGGCGGGGGCAATACTGACTTTCTATCTTTATCTGTTATGTGCTTGCCCATAAATTTCACTTATCCACGTTATAGAAATATTAAATATATACCGTTCATCGGGTAATTACTACCGTCTGTCTGTTACTGTCTCTATGCACTCGCAATACTGCGTGTATCTGCTATAGTTTAATTACTGATTAAGTATAACACAAAGGGGTAAAAACATGAAAACAGAACAAGAATTAATAAGATCGCTTAAGGGTTTTGGCGGATTTAGTGCTGAACAATGCGACATGTCTACTAACGTAGCTAATATGCAAGATGATATTAACAAGTTATTAGATGATGATTTAATGATGCAAAATAGTAATAAATATGCGCTCGAAGAAAGGCGGCTCTTAACTAGATTGCATTTAACGACTTGTTTACTGCAAGCAACGCGTGATACGCGCGAAATCGAAGACGAAATTGAATATTTAGTAAGAGTAGTTCGGTAGTTCACCATTTAAGCTCAGTGCAAGTGGGCTTATGTGGTTTAACTTAAAGAGGGTTTAACATGAAATATCAATTAAAGGTAGGAGATACAATAGTCCAGCGCTCGAATAACATTATGGACTTACAACGAATAGCAGGTAATCTTGGTTATTCTCATTATGCTATTTATTCTAATTTTAAACTGGTTTATTCAATATAAGGGGGTAATAAAATGAAATATTCAATACATAACATGCGATTAACGCGAGAAAAGCCATATTATCAAGGCCATATGCGGGTATTTGCTGAACATATCTGTAATGGCAATATTACAGAGGTCTGTTTCGGTAAGCAGGATATACGCGGAGGATTCTCTATTACTTTGATTGATTCACGTCATTGCGTACCGGCCCAGAAGTTCTTTAACTCTAAAGACGAAATGCTAGGTTATCTTACTGCCTACAATGAGGCGAAAGACTGGCATGGGTTTGATGAATTTAACAGGCATGAGGTAGCGGCATGAAACCACAAGCTAAATACGTTAAGAAACACAAGCCGCTTATGCAGCGCAAGCGTGAGCAAGAATTAAAAGAATTTACATTTGAATGCTTAGGCTCAGTAAGTATAGCGGCAATACTGGCTTTTATGCTTTATTTTTCTTTGCCGGTTTAACTGTCAACAAAAAGGGGTTTATTATGAATATTAATACAATAGCAAGATTTTCGGCAGATATTAAGAAGCCGAACAAGATAGCGGCTTTTGAACAGCTAAAGGAATTAATTGAAAATAGCGACGAATCACAAACTGAATTGCTTGCTAATTTATACACTTTCTTTACGCCAGCAATAACCAAACCGAAAACAGCGTTTCAATGGGTTAGTAAAGCGAAAGGGATTAAAGGCGTGCACTACTATTTAAACTTTACTTATTCAGATGGCACAAGGGTTTTAGCAACGGATGGACACAGAGCGCATATTGTCGAATCTACAGATTTAAAAGAAGGGTTTTATGACAACAACGGCTTTATGGCGCACGATACTAGTTATGGTAAGTTTCCAAACATAGACCAAATCACACCTGATGTAGAAGATTGCAAGCCGATTAAATTGAATGAATTAGAATTAATTGACGTACCCAACACTACCATGCAAGCTTATCGGTTTAATAATGAGCGCGGCTTTAACGCAAAATATATTCGAGAGGCGCTATCGTTTGGTGATATGGATATGTTTATTGAAGGCGATAAAATGCTGTTAATAGCAGAAGGTCGCAAAGCGGTTATTATGGCGATAATACTATAGGGGGTTTATTATGACATTTGCACTATTTGGTTTAATTACTGGCTTAGTTTTTGACTTACCGGTCACTTATTGGGTTATTGGGTTTATTTTATTGTTATTTCAGGGGGCTTTATGTTCACAAAAACAGAGTTAATCGGTTTAGCGGTATGCGTTTTAGTGTCGGCCATTGCTATTTATGGCTCAATTTATCTTATTTTTGGTGGTGTATGACGTATTTAAAGCTATTTAAACGGGTTAAAAAGGATAAAGGGCTGAATACTAAACAAACAGTTGAGCTGTTTAGCGAGATTTTGGGGCGGTCTGTCAGGACGGTAGAAAACTATTCTAATAAAGGTTGTCCAGATAATAGTTTGAAATTGTTAAGGCTGGCTTTTAAAAAAGTAACCCCTTGAGACTATTTCCTGCAAGGGGTATGATACATCTATCTAACTTTAGCGGGTTATGATGTGTGGTAATAATACAACACATGTCTCCTTTCTGCAACAACTCCCGCCAAATTAGTTAGATCGTACTTCCCGCGTAGAAGTGAGCCTGTATGGGCTGCCGGAAAGAAAACACTAGTCACGCCGTAACACCCTTAAGGCGTAGGTTGACGATACCAGAGTGTTACTGAGTATCAAAAGGTAATGGTTGAATGGGTGGAATGTGAGGTTAATATGTTTAATTTATTCAAAAATATATCTAATAGACAGCACTTGTACTTCAAAACAGATGTTGCAAGGCTTGGAATTTATAAAAGCAGTGCCGGTAAATTCGGTTACGGCAGCCCTTGTGAAGCCATTAATCGAGTTAAAGTCGATAAAGTATGGCTAGATGAGGATGGGTATATTTGTGTTCAAGTTGAACGCAGAACCAAAGCAGCCACTGACCAAAGCTAGATAAGTTAGCACCCTTATTGGGGTATTAGTATCTTATAGTTATTGTTTAAGATATGAGTACGGTGATAGTTAATGCTATCCACCCTTGGTTAGTTATATCTAAAATAAAGGAGAATAGAGTGAACGCTAAGAAAATAATTGGTTATCCTATTGGCTGGGTGTTGTTTTGGTGTGGTCATATATGGAGCCGTACTGTATTACGCTTCGACTGCATGTTCTTTACTTACCCTGTTTACAATAATTTAATGTGTTGGTCATTAAAAGTAAACGATTGGGCTGGTTTAAAGATATGGGTGTAATATTTTCTTGACAAACTAAACACCTTGTGTCTATACTTGAACGAAAAGAGGGTAGCGAATGGAATACACAACAGAATTTAATCTTATTTGGGCTGCTTACCCTAAAAGGGCAGGCAGCAATCCAAAGATTAAGGCTTTTAAGGTTTATAACGCTAGGTTGAAGGATGGGTATTCAAGGGCTGACTTATTGCTGGGGGTTCAGAAGTACAATAAATTCTGTACCCATACAAACAAGTTAAAGACCGAGTTTGTAATGATGGCCGCCACTTTCTTTAATGGAGATGAGCATTTTCTGGAAGATTGGGAACTGCCGGTTGATATTAAAGGTGAGACTTTCGAGGATAAAGCCAGACGATTAGGTATCACGGCTAAAGTTGGCGAAAGTATGGAATTTTATAAGCAAAGAGTAATGCAAACGAGAGGGTAATATGGATTTATCAAACCAAATTATGAACGATTTAATTAAATTAAATTACGAATTTGCACAAAAGATGGGGCTTAAGCAATACCCGTTCTATGAGGTACAGCAAGACGGTAATAATTTTAATGTGCTAAAGAATGGTGATGTTGTTGGTACTTTTGACCACCCAATTAAGGCTAATACATTTATGGTGGGGGTGGAAAATGGATAAATATTTAACAGGTATAGATGTGCCTGGCTGGGTTAGATGGATTGCTGTGGATGCTAATGGATCGGTATGGGGATTTAGTAAAGAACCGGAAAAGTGTGCAATAGGCAGCGAATGGAGCAATAGCAAATGGGACGAAGAAATGGGTATCGGTAAATGCCCTGTCCACCTTTATAAGGGCAAGCCACCCAAAGACTTTACTCAAGAGTTATACAGGTGGGGATATGAATAATTGTGAATGGTGTCAAAAACCCATCGAGGGGTATCCAGAAATACATGATTTAGACTTGGATATTTACTTCCACCACGAATGTAACTTTAAAGATGATGCTATAAACGCATTATGGGAGGGTTTAGAGGATATAAGTGATGAGTGAACGTGACTACAGGCAGGAATGTATTGATAGATTGCTCAAAAAGGGCGGTTTAAGGGGTCGAATAGACGCTAAGTGCTGCGAATGTTTTACGATAACAGGTCGAGGATTGCACTAGCTACGATTGCCCATTATTCGACGTTAGGCCGAGACCAAAAGGTTAAGCCGCCTTTTCAATAGGCGATAAGATGCCAGCTTCCACCAGTATCTTGATGGCCGCTTTGTTACCTTGTGATGCTAATTTAAGCAATTCTTTAGTATCCATTATAAACCCCGCTTATGGGGTATAAGTTAAATTAATACAAGTATATAAGGAAATACGAATAAATCAAGTAATTTAGCCAAGCCTGCGCGCTAAATGATTAAATAGCAGGCAATAACAGGAGAAACACAATGAAAACATTACTAGCATTAACTTTAGCACTTGGAATGGTCGGTACAGCGAATGCTTTGCCATTAATCCCCTTTGTTATTACTGGAATGGTAGAAGTAATCCACCACGACACAGTAGATGATAAGCGTTTATTTAAAACGGTTACGGCATCATGGGCAGACAATAAAGACGGCTATTCGTTTGATATTACTCAGTTTGAGTATGACAACAATAAGTCTAAGTACGTTCTTAAGTAATTGTTGGGGGTGTAATGCCCCCTGTTTTTAGGAGGATATGGTGAGTGATTTTATTGTAAGCATGTTAATAGTATTCGGAGTCGCCTTAGCTGGCATTTTTATCGGGGGTGACGCAATGAGAGATTATGTAATCAAAGAATGCCAAAACAAACAAACCGTCACTTTAAAAGGCTATAAGATTTACTGTTCAACAAGAGTGATTGATTTTTAATTAGGAGAATAAAATGTTAGATGATTTATTAGAGTTTATTTTATTTGTTACCGCTGGAATAGTAGGTGTTTTCGTAACGGTGATGGCTCTTATGTTACTTATTTGGCCTATAAATAGCCAAGTCTGTGCGGCTTATGGAGAGGGTACAGAGTTAAAGACAAAATATAGTTTCTGGGGTGGGTGTTTTGCTGAGATTGATGGGCGAATGGTCACTAAAGACACCGCTGAGAAAATAATTACCAATGAATACCGAGTTAAAATAAATAGTGATTGATATGGAGGAGTTATGACTGCAATTCTTAAGGTTTATGTCAGGACAATGGAGGCAGAATGGGGTTATTCATACAAGAAGTTTAAACCTACAGGTCGATGGAAAACGGTAAGTATTATTGGGAAGGTGGCACTGTATGTAGAGCATCAGGGGTTGATTTTTAAGGAATGGTTTGAAGAAGAAGACATTATTTTTGAGCTTGAAAACATCTGTATAAATAACTGCGGACTTATCCATGATTAGCCTCACTCAAGCAACCTTCTGGATTATTATTGCTAGCTTGGTCAGTAGTTTATATACATATTGTGTTGTTAGTTATTATCACAAGAAAAAGATTAGGAGATTGAGAGATGAAACTAAAAATGAAGGTTATTAAACTACCTAATGATCGTTTGGTGGCATTACACCATGAGCCAAATAAAGGAAGTTATATAATGTTTTCATCTCCTTTGGGTAGATATGACGGCATGAAGAATCTTAAAACAACAACCATAAAAGTTGAAGATGGAAAAGTTAAAACATATATAAGACTAACAGATAAAGCTTTAAATGCACTTGTATTATTAGCTGTTAATGCAGGTGTAGTAAAATGAAACCCATTGAACAAAACTGTCTGGCTAGGATAGTGAATAGTAAAGCTAATGATTTAAAGGTGAGGTTATGAAACTGTTTGCTTGTGAAAAGAATCCAGATAAAGAATGCCCTCAGAAAGCAGGCATTACTATAATTGGAGCCGGTCAGATTGGGTGCAGTAGTAGAGCTTACCTATCGTGCTGTAAATGCCAAGAGCAACTTAAATCAGCCCATAAATTAGTGGGTAAAATAAAATGACAAATCAACAAGCACTTAAAAAGCTGGCGGGAGCGTTGGGTAAAACAGCAAAAACAAGAGCTGAGATACTAGATTGTGCTGGATTTCAAGATTTTGTAGTTTATATCCTAGTTGATGAAAAGAAAAAAGTTTGGACAAAATATCATCCAGCTACCAACCCTGCTCAAGCACAGGAATTGCAGATGCATTATAAGATGAGTGTTAGCGCTATAGACTCGCCCCATACAACATTTTGTCGCGCGTATTCAAGGGAATTTCTAGGCGAAGGCGCTACACCAAGCGAAGCTATCACGGCGTGCGCCATTGAAAGAATTAAAGGGGAATGAGCGTGGAAGATAAAGGCACAGCATGGGAGCATATTGAGGAAGGTTTAAGTAAAGTAAGGGCTTGTAAGCACCAGAAAGACACATTCTATGCAGGGAATATTCCTTGTGAGAAATGCAGGGTTGAAAAGTTAGAACAACAACTCGCTGAGTGTCAAGTTGAGAATAAACAGCTAAAAAACGACCACGCTGATATGGTTAAACGCAATGCGGCACTTAGAGATAGACCGGATATTCCAACTGAAAGGGTTAAGGCTGTGCAATTATTTGTAAATGAAATAGTTGAGTTAAAAGCTGAAATTAAAAAGTTAAAAGAGCCAAGTTTTGATTTACACGGTTATCTTTTAGAAAGGGATTAAACAAACAACAGGATAAGAGCAACCAGCTATGAATAGACAAGAACATTTATTAACAATTTTAGGTGAAGAATGTTCAGAGCTTCATCAAGAAATTAGCAAGGCTTTGCGTTTCGGTATTAATGAGCAAAGAGATTTACCAACAAGTAACCTTGAACGAATGCAAAAAGAATTTAATGATTTGCTAGCAATGATTGAAATGGTGAATAAAGAATTAATTAAAGATAAATCACCGAAAATACTTCATTTTAACCGTTCTCTAACAGAATCAAAAATTAAAAAAGTTGAAAAGTATTTACTGTACTCCAAAGAATGCGGCACTTTAAGCAACCAACAGGATAAAAGTGATGAGTAACGTTTGTAATTATTGTGGTAAAAGTTTAGGCCGGAAATATAAAATGAACTTTATAGGTGGAGCAGCTTGCATTCGATGGTCTTGCAGAATTAATCGTTGGTCGACAAAGAAGCTGCGAAAATTAATTAACAAATTAAGCTTTTGGATAAATAACAAATAGGATAAGAGTGATGAGTTATACTTGTTATAAAATACTTTCAGCTTTTAATTTTGATGTTACCGCATTCACAAAATTAGAAATAAATGTAAACAAGCATATTGCCAATGGGTATATGCCGCAGGGAGGGGTCAGTATTATTAAAGATGGCGATAACGTAATGATTGCACAAGCAATGATAAAAGTTAACGAATAGGATGAGAGTTAAACAGTTTATGGGTAGAAGCATGTAGTCATGTAAGGAGTATGCGGATGAGAAGTGCTGGAGTTGGCTGCCACCGCCTTGAGCTTACCAGCGATAGCTAGGAGGAACGCCCTAGCCTACCCACCCAATTAATAGGTGAATGTATGATTAACAAAACAGCAAGTGAACTATTACGGGAATTTGAAAAGCCATTTAATGTTAGAAATTTTGAAGCAGAAAATAAAGAATTACGCCGTATAGTTGAAAAGACATGCCAAGCATCACTAGAAGTAGTTAATGCTAATAAAGAATTAACCAGCTTATTAGAATTAATCCATAAAGATTTAAAAATTCGAGCCGATGAAAATAACGTTGTTGATTTAAGTTCTTTTATTTGGTTGCGTCTATGCGAAATATTAAAAAGGTGAATATATGAGCCACTATGAAAAATACAAATCCATGCTGACTGAAATAGGCGGCTGGGATAATAGCTTAGTAAACGTTAATGCCGGAGCAGTTAAAGCGATTATTAAAGAAGTTGGGAATCTCGAAGCCAAAGTAAAAGAACAGGCTGATAGGATTGAGAAGCTGAGAAACTCATTAACGACTATTTACAAGGAAATGGATTGGCTACCAGAGGATGCTTGGTTGTATAGTTTTATTGATAAAGTCCTAAAGGACAAACAAGATGCTTATTAATTTTAGTTTTAAAACAAAGATTTTATGGCACTCCGATTGTATTGCTGGTAAGCATAGCAGTCCGATGGTTGAGGTCAGTCGGCAAGAAGGTCAATCGCTGCTTGAATGTGTAGCGTGTGGTAAACGAGGCTACTATCCACATGGCAAAAGCGGACGTATTGAAGTTGATGAAGTTAATGTGGCCGTACTTCATTCTAGGAGAGGCGGGAAACTAGCAGCCATGAAAGCAGCAGCTAAGACCCTAAAGAATAAACAAACTACCAATTAACTACTAATTACTACCGATTTGGTAGTTGGAGCAAAGAGTATGATTAAATTATGGTGGCATAGGTTTACAACAATAAGAGTTAATTTTCAACGTGTACCTTATACGGAAGCTGCTGAATTAATAGCGCAAGGATGGGAAATAGCAAAGGAAGAAGATACTAACATTATTATTGGCTTTGTCTATTTGGAGCAAAGAATATGACTAAAAACAA
>VAPM010176488.1_pt1 | contig 30990 bp, 25 predicted proteins | sample 3395091 | NCBI WGS metagenome assembly VAPM01 (sample SAMN08290445, study PRJNA428436) | hydrothermal vent metagenome | isolation source: Deep-sea hydrothermal vent chimney 3 | place: Pacific Ocean: Juan De Fuca Ridge
GTAGCGCTGGTCCTCTTCGTCGGCCTCGGGCTCCGCTCGGGAACGACCGAGAACGCTGTGTCACAGCTGACAGACCCTGCGCTGTGGGTGTTCTTCGGTGCGGGAGCGATCGCCATCTGCGCCATGATCCTGCCGGGAATCTCGGGATCGTTCCTCCTCATCCTCCTTGGGATGTATGGGCCCGTACTCGGCGCCGTCACCGACCGAGACTTCGTCTCTCTCGGCGTCTTCGTCCTCGGGACGATCATCGGCCTTGCCCTCTTCTCCCAGGTGCTGCACAAGGCGCTCCAGCTGCACCATGACGCGGTGATCGCTGCGCTGATCGGGTTGATGACCGGGTCGATGCGCGTGCTGTGGCCGTGGCCGCTCGGCGTCGACTCCACGGTACTCGGTGTACCCGATGGCCAGATCCTGGCATCGATCGCCATCGCTGCCGGCGCCTTCGTGCTCGTCATCGTCGTCGCCCGGGTTGCTCAACGTCTCGAGCTCGCTGATCAGGCACTGTCCAATGCGTCCGAAGGTCGCTGAGACTCCCACGCATCGACCGTCTCCTGACCACTCCAGACACGGAGGATGGCGGCTGCAACGTCCTCGACACGCGGGTGATAGGTTCCATCCTCGATACGTCTCTTCACGTCCTCCACATCGCGCCGGCGGCGTGGTGCATCACCCAACGTCACCCTCCGTAGTGGCTGGCCGGTTCCGGCTCGAGCGGCGGTGACAGCACCTTGAAGAGCACAGGAGAAAGGATCGCAGTCACCCCGACGAGGAGTACTGCACCTGCTGCGAGACCTTCGTCGATCACCTCGATCGCCACACCCACCTCGGCGAGAGCGATGATGACACTCAGCTGACCTGCGAGCAACACCCCGGCACCGATGCTGTCTCTGAACGAGAGGCCGCGCAGCATCAGCAACGGTGAGGGAAGGAGCTTCGCACCGATCGCCACGACGATGATCCCGAGAGCAGTCACAAGCACAGTGGTGTCGGCAAGCGCGTCGAGCGGGAACCGAACGCCAACGGAGATGAAGAAGATGGGGATGAGGAATCCGTACGCGAAACCCGAGAGCCGCTCCTCGAGATCTCCCGAGTCGCGGAACACGAAAGCGAAGATCGCGCCCGCCATGAACGCCCCGAGAATCGGATCCATGCCGAGTGCGAGGGACAGTCCAATGAACACGAACAACAGTGCGAACGAGAAGCGGATGCCGAGTTCGTCCGGGTCATTGGATGCGAACAACCTTTCAGCCTTCTCTGGATACCACCACGCCAGGCGACGCATCAGCCATAGGGAAACGAGGAGAATGACAGCGAACAACGGCACGGCCAGCATCTCGATTCCCCAACCGTTCTTCACCCAGACGGCGAACACGATGATTCCCGTCGCTGCGATGAACTCGGCGAGGATGCCCACGACCATCGTGATCTGGCCCTGACGTGAACCGGATCGATTCGTCGCTCGCAACGCAGGGACGATGATGCCGACCGATGCAGCCGACACGAGCAATGTCAGGAAGACACGTGCGTTGAACGTGGCGAGATCGAGGAAACCGAAGCCGACCCAGGCCAGGGCCACCACGATGACGTAGGCCACGATGCCCGCAACGATCGGCCCCCGGCCCTCCCGCTCGAGTGATGTGAAGTTGATCTCGAACCCCGCAAGGAACATGAGCAGGAACAACCCGAGTTCGGCGAGAACGAGAACGAATCCCTCCGATGTCGACTCGGCTGCGATCAGACCGAGGACCTGGGGACCGATGAGGAGTCCGAACAGGATCTCGAGCACGACGGCAGGTAACCCGATTCGTCGTGCGAGCAGCGGAAGCAGGAATGCGGCGAACCCGATGACGATGAACGTCGTAGCGTTCGGGAGAACGCTTTCAGTGACCACAGAGATCACGATCGACATGTCACTCCGACACCGGTACGAACAGCACCGATCCCTCTCCACGTGCCGCCGCCCATACGGCGAGACCGGGGTTGAATCGACTCACGGGGATCGGTGGCATCGACACAACGAGCAGCGTGTCCGGTCTCGTCACGGAGGCAAGGACCTTGACCGGGTTTCCACGCACGACGTGACGCTCGACCTCGACATCCTGTACGGCGGCCTCACGTCGGAGCCAGGCAGTTGCTGCTCGCTTCTCCTTGAGATCATCGCGCCCCATGAACACCGGGCTGGCTACTGCAACACCGATGACCCTGGTTCCGGCACGCTTTGCAATGTCGATCGCAGCCCGACCGGCTACGTCGCCCGAGACGGTGCGTCGGGCGGGAGCGACGATCGTACTGAACTTCGTGTCGCCACGGGTGAGAAGGACGGGGACGTTCCCAGCAGAAAGACTGTTCAGGAGCGACGGAATATTCGCGTACGGGCGCACCGCCGATCGGGTCGGCAGCCCGACGACGATCGTACCGACACTCTCCTCTGAAGCGATCGAGACGGAGGCACGGAGCAAGTCTCCGCGAACGGGCCTGACATCTATCTCAACACCGAGTGCCTCGGCATCGAGTGTCCCGACCAACCGGGTGAGCTCATCGGCCTCCGTCTGATTCTTGATCTCCTCGGGATCCCGATGAACGACGACCAGCTCAACAGCGTTCGAGTTCCGTACGAAGTATGCCGCCTCCTCGACGGCCGTTGCGCGATCGGTCTCGCTTCCGAGTGGAACGACAACCTTCCGGCCGAAGTTGAGCGGGAATCGTGAGATCCCTCCAGCGAACGTTCGGACGACCTGAGCGAAATCTGTCGCGGAGCCGACCACCGTCACCTTGTCGCCTGTCAAGAGGCGGGTGTTGCCGTGGGGAACCACCAGTCTGCCATCTCGCAGGATCGCCGCCACGACCCAAAGCTCCGAGTGGATCTCCTTCAATGCCTTGCCCTGCACCGGTGAGTCCGGGGCGATCTCGAACTCGATGGCTTCTGCGCGACCATCTGCAAACGTCGTGGAGGCCAACTTGCGAGGCTCCATTGCGATCTCCATGCCCCGCGCTGCGAGTCTGGCAGGGCTTATCACGTCGACGCCGAGCTCGCGGTACTCCTCCATACGCTCAGGGTCTCTCGCAAGCGCGATCACCTGTTCGACGCCGGCATCTCTTGCAAGTCTCGACACTTCCAGGTTCACATCGTCAGAGCTCGTAGCAGCGACCACGGCAACGGCGCCTTCGATCCCAGCCTGCTTCAAGACGATGGAACTCGAACCGTCCCCCATGACGGTATCGACATCACGAATCGCAGCGATCTCACCGAACCGATCCGCGTCGGTGTCGACCACGACGACACTCCAGCTGTCGCCGAGTCGCCTGATGAGTTCGCGGGCACTTGCACCCGCACCGACCACGACGGCTCTCACCGATCCTCCCCGCAGAGACGTGAACAGGACGCATTATGCCCGCTTCTGCGCCACATTCGCCCTACCGACATGTCACACCCAACGGAGTGTCCCTGAAGCGAGCATGGCGTCGACGGCGCCGACGTCCAACCCCATCGCGTCGAGGAAGCCGATCGCCGCATCAACGTCGACGCCGGGCACCGGCGCATCAGCGTCGAGATGCTCGAACCGGGGAGCAATCGCCGGGATGGAACCGCCGGGGCCATCGCGAAGCGCACCACGGTCGTGGTTGTGGACATGGGCTTGGACCTCGCTGAGGGTGAGCACGGGAGTGACACACGCATCGGTCCCGTCGAACACCTCCATCCACTCTTCACGGGTACGGCGAGTGAACACCGACGATATCTGACGAGTGATCGTAGGCCAGTTATCCCTGTCGAACCGGTTCCCGAGGTCGTTCTCGTCGAGATCGAGACCCGAGAGCAACTGGTCGTAGAACTGGGGTTCGAGGGCACCGACAGCCACGTAGGCGCCATCGGCCGTCTCGTAGCACCGGTAGAACGGCGCTCCTCCATCGAGGAAGTTCGCTTCGCGTTCGTCCCGCCACACTCCGGCGTTGACCAGATCACGGATGGGTCCCATCAGCGTGCCGACACCATCGACCATGGCAACGTCGAGGACCTGGCCGGTCCCCGAGACCGATCGTTCGAACACCGCAGCCAGGATCCCTGTAACGGCGAACATGCCACCTCCCCCGAAGTCACCGACGAGGTTGAGCGGCGGGATCGGAAGCGCTCGTGTTCCGATCGCTGCGAGGGCTCCTGCAAGGCCGATGTAGTTGATGTCGTGCCCGGCCATCGACGCGTACGAACCGGTCTGGCCCCATCCGGTCATCCTCGTATAGATCAGCGACGGGTTCCTCGCACACATCGGCTCAGGGCCTATGCCGAGACGCTCGGCAACCCCCGGCCGGAATCCTTCGATCAGGACATCAGCACGCTCTATCAGCGTTGTCGCGATCACACGATCTTCCTCGTCCTTCAGGTCGAGGTACAACGTCGGGCGTTCCCGTCGGCCGATGGAAGCCATAGCATCGGGAAGAGCGTTCGACCCCACAGCCCGGTCGATACGCACGACTGCTGCTCCGAGATCTTCGAGGTAGTTGCAAGCGAACGGTGCCGGCCCGATACCTGCAAGTTCAACGACGTGGAGTCCGGTGAGAGGTCGATCGGTCACATCTGCCCGATTCGCTCGACGACGAGGGTGAAGAATCGTTCGGCGTCGACATCGGTGATGATCAGGGCGTTCGGCTCACCGCCCGAATCATCGACGTAGGTGTTTCCGATCGTCTCTTCGTTCGTCGTGTCGACGAGTACGTGGTGGCGTGCCCCCTGAAAGAGGCTCGTGTCGACAAGGTATGCAACGACGCACGGATCGTGCAGCGGTGCGCCTGGGAGATCGTATTTGTCGATGTCGTATATCTCGTAGAACCGGATCATCCCGGCGGCCGCCTCAGCGATCCGGGTTCCGTACGATGCGAGCATCTCGATGTGGCGGGGCAGCATCAGTGCTTTGTGCGTGACATCGAGGGGAAAGATGGTCAGCGGGATCCCCGAGGTGAACACGATGTGAACCGCGTGGGGATCGACATACGCGTTGAACTCCGCAACGGGCGTCGTGTTGCCTGCCTCGTCGAAAGCACCACCCATCCAGACGATCTCACGGATCTTGTCGACGATCGACGGCTCTTTGGCGATCGCCATGCCGATGTTGGTCAGCGGCCCGATCGGGCACAGCGTGACCGATGCATCTGGTGCTTCTCGACATGCATCGATGATGTGGTCGACGCCGTGGGTCGTACGGGCCTCGACCGTCGCCGCAGGGAGAACCGCCCCATCGACTCCGGTCGGCCCGTGTACGTACTCCGCGGTGACGAGATCTCGCAGAAGTGGACGTTCGCATCCCCGGTACACGGGGACGTCCTCGCGACCTGCAAGGGCGAGAAGCCCGAGGGAGTTCTCCGTCACAAGCGGCTGAGGAACGTTTCCTGCAACCGAGGTGATCGCCGTCACCTCGAGTTCGGGAGATGCCAGCGCAAGCAGGATCGCGATCGCATCGTCCTGACCGGGATCTGTGTCGATGATGATCGGTCGTGCGTTCATGGCTCGTGCTCTGTCGCTTTCGTGGGGGCGGACGTCGTCGATGTCGTCGGCTCCATCATGCCCCGCATCGATCGCCTGTGCGAACATAGGAAGCAATGAACGCCGCTACGACGATCACCGCTCTGCCTCCAACCGGTAGATCGATCCGGTGTGCGACACGACGTACAACTCACCGTCGCCGCCGCTGCCGAACGCCGTCACCGCATCGAGGCGTCCCGTCACGCTCGTCCAGTCGATCGATCCTGTCTCTGGTGCGTAGCTACGGATGAATCCCGAGCAGTAGTCCGAATAGAAGAACTGGCCAACGATCTCGGGGATGGCTCTGCCTCGATACACCCTGCCGCCGGTGATCGAGCACCCTTCGTCGTGTGCGTATACAACGACCGGCATGACGAGGCCGTCGGTGTCACAGCCATCGTCGCGGAAGCACCTATCACCCTCCATGATCGGCCAACCGTAGTTGAGCCCGCCGACCGTCGCGTCGACCATGTCGATCTCTTCAACATCGCCCTGGCCGACGTCGGCGATCCACACGGTGCCACCGTCGATGGTGAAACGCCACGGGTTCCGCAACCCGATCGCCCACACCTCGCGACGCCCACCTTCGCCATCGGCGAACAGGTTGTCTGGAGGTATCGCGTACGCTGAACCGGGAACACCCACGGCGATTCGCAACATGGCGCCCAGGAGGGTGTCTGGGCGTTGTCCGTTCCCGAAGCGGTCATCGGCACCGCCGCCGTCGCCCATACCTATCCAGAGGTACCCATCGGGACCGAACTCGATCATGCCTCCGTTGTGGTTGCCGGCCGGTTGGTCGATCGTGAGGATGACCCTTCGAGAGTCCTGTTCAAACACTCCGGCAGAGACGGAGAACTCCTCGATGACGGTACGTCTCGATCTGTCGACGTAGTTGACGTAGGCGAGGCCGTTGCTCGCGAAGTCCGGGTGGAACACCAACCCGAGAAGTCCCTGCTCACCGTCGAAGAGGACGTCATCGCTGATGTCGAGCACGACGTCGTGAGCGCCCCCATCGGCCCGGACGATCCGACTTATCTGCTCGACTACGAGATCCCGGCCGCCGGATGGATCGGCACGTAGCAGTACCGGTGAGGTGAACCCCGAGTCGGTCTCCGACAACATGAGTGTGAGCTCATCGAGCGGTACGGTAGACGTGGTTGAAGCGTCGGTGGCTGCAACCGTCGTGGTGGTCGCGATGAGCGGCGTGGTCGTGGAGTCCTGTGCGGTCGATGTCGTCGAGAGGATCGGCGGTGCCGTCGTCGACGGAGCGTTCGCCTCCGTGCAACCGTAACCAAGCAAGCCGAGTGAAGCGAGCAACCCGACAAGCACCGTACGCGACGTGATAGACACATCGAGCAGGCTAACGATGGTGCCGCCCAGAGAGAACTAGTCGAAAGCCCCGTTCTCGCGACGCGTGAGGAACTCGTAGATTTCGACCATGTCGACCCCTGGAATGGTCTCGACCGGCATAGCGGCAAGGACGTGGGAGTTCGGCCGAACGGACGGCCAGGCGTAGCCGTTCCACCGCTCCGCTGCTTCCTCACTCACAAAGCGGCAACACGCACCATCCGGACATTTCGACACGGAGTGGCGTTCGGTGTTCCAACCCCGGAACCAACGTGCATCCTCGAACCGAACACCGACCGTGATGGCGTGGGCCGGTTCCTGTGCCGTCTCGACGAACGTCGCGCACCAGAACGTGCCCTCACTCGTGTCTGTGTACTGGTAATGGATGGTGAAGCGCGCATCGGACGTGAACGCCTGTCTCGTCCCCCACTCCCGACACAACCGTTGGCCTTCGATCGCCCCGGCGCTGTTCTTGGGAAACGGCACACCGTTGTTGGAGTACGCCTTCCAGATGATCCCCTGATCGTCGGAACGCAGGAAGTGGGTTCCGAACCCGAGATGCTGCGTTGCGAGGTTCGTGAACCGGTGGCCTGCCATCTCGTAGGACACGAAGAATCGGTCCTTCAGGTCCTCGACCGAGAGGTTCCGATCCGACTTCGCATCGAGAAGGAACGGCACCGCGGACGATTCGGGAACCAGGACGGCACCGGCGAAGTAGTTCGCCTCGACCCGCTGACGGAGGAACTCTCCGAAATCCTTCGGATCGGCGTGCTCGAGCGCGAAATGACCGAGGGTCTGGAGGATCACCGAACGTGCCTGCTTCGCATCGAAGCTGTCTCGCCCGTGCACATAGATCTTGCCGTTGCGGGTGTCGGTGACGGATCGCACCGATGCCGGGATGTCGGGTGTCCGCGTCACGGTGAAGCCGAAGTGAGCTGCAAGGGCGTTGAGGTCGCCCTTCGACATCGCTCCCTGCCCCGAGTAGCCGATCGCCTCGACGGCCTCGGTCGCTAGACGCTCGATCTCGGGAAAGTAGTTGCCGCGAGCCGTCATCTCGGCCCTCAACTGGGCGTTTGCCGCTCGGGCTTCATCTCTTGTGAAGGATGCCGCAGCGTCTCTGCCACGAAGCTCCTCGTACAGGCGAACGATGTGCTCGAGCGCCACGTCGGGGATGCGCGTCCCTGCCTTGAGATACGGAAGACCGAGGTCCCGATAGGCCTGGTCGCGCTGAGCACGTTCGATCGCAACTACGAGCTCGGCCCGACGGGTGGGGGCTTCCGGCCGAAGCAGCTCCCCTGCGTCGACACCGAGCGCCACCGACAGATCGTTGATCACACCGAGCTTTGGCTCTCTCTTTCCATTCTCGAGAAGGGAGAGGTACGGAGCAGGCTTGCCCACCAGCGAACCGAGATCATCGAGCGTCATCCCGGCTCGCTTCCGGAAGTGCCTGACGCGTTGGCCGAACATCAACGGGTCGATCGTCGCCACGAAGATACCTACCTCTCATGATTTCCAACAACTATAGCGTTTCTTATTCGTGTCCGCGTTTGCCTATCCATCATTTTTCGCCTTTCCTGCCGATACACCGAAAGGACAGGCATGAGCGAGATAGCGATCACAGGTCGGATGGAGTCGGGGTACGAGGCGGTCCTATCGAACGATGCGCTCGCGTTCATCGCGGATCTGCACCTCCGGTTCGACCCTTCGAGACGTGCACTCCTCGAACAGCGCGACGAACGCCAGGCACAACTCGAGGCCGGTGCCGACCTCACGTTCCTCACCGAGACGGCAGATGTCCGCTCGTCATCGTGGAGCGTGCTGCCTGCACCCGCCGACCTCGAAGATCGCCGGTGCGAGATCACCGGACCCACCGATCGCAAGATGGTGATCAACGCGCTCAACTGTGGCGCGAAGGTGTTCATGGCTGATTTCGAAGACTCGAACTCTCCGACCTGGGACAACATGGTCCGCGGTCAGGTCAACCTCTCGGATGCGATCCGCCGCCGAATCGACTTCACGAACGAGCAGGGCAAGCGGTACGAGCTCGACGAGAAGACAGCGACCCTGATGGTTCGGCCCCGCGGCTGGCATCTCGAGGAACGCCACATGTCGGTGAACGGGACTGCAGTGTCCGCCTCGTTGTTCGACTTCGGACTGTACTTCTTCCACAACGCACACGAGTTGATCGAGCGAGGCTCCGGGCCGTACTTCTACCTGCCGAAACTCGAGAGCCATCTCGAAGCCAGGTTGTGGAACGACGTGTTCGTGTTCGCCCAGGAGGCCGTCGGCATCCCGAGAGGAACGATCAAGGCAACGGTGCTCATCGAGACGATCCTCGCTGCCTTCGAGATGGACGAGATCCTCTACGAACTTCGCGATCACTCAGCGGGCCTCAACGCAGGTCGATGGGACTACATCTTCTCGATCATCAAGAAGTTCAGGTCGCGGGATGACTTCTCTTTTCCCGACCGTGGCCAAATCGTCATGACGGTCCCGTTCATGAGGGGGTACACCGAGCTGCTCGTCGCAACGTGCCATCGACGTGGCGCACACGCGATGGGCGGTATGGCGGCATTCATCCCATCACGACGGGACGAGCAGATCAACCGGGTCGCCATGGCCAAGGTGCGCGAGGACAAGACGCGTGAGGCATCCGACGGATGTGATGGAACATGGGTAGCGCACCCCGACCTCGTTCCGCTCGTCACAGCCATCTTCGATGAAGTTCTCGGCGATGCTCCCAACCAACTCGGCAAGCAGCGTCGGAAGGTATCTGTTGAGCCTGCCGACCTCACCGACTTCACCGTACCCGGTGGCACGATCACCGAAGGTGGGGTCAGACAGAATGTCGACGTCGCGATCCAGTACATCGCATCCTGGCTGAGAGGTACCGGGGCAGCTGCCATCTACAACTTGATGGAGGATGCAGCGACCGCTGAGATCTCCCGCTCCCAGATATGGCAGTGGATCCATTCGGGATCACAGACCAGTGACGGCATGCCGATCACAGCGGAACGCGTTCGCACGATCGCCGGCGAGGAGACCTCACGCCTCCGCAACGAGCTCGGGAGCGAGATCTACGACGCTTCCCGATTCGATGAAGCACGTGCCCTGTTCGAACGAGTTGCTCTCGCACACGAGTTTCCAGACTTTCTCACCTTGCCCGCCTACGAGATCCTCGAATCCTGACAACGACACCACGGGAGTGACAATGACGAACGAAGACATCATCGCAACCCGGGCGGCCACGATCCGCCATGACTGGGACACCAACCCACGTTGGGACGGGGTCGAACGCGACTACACGCCAGCCGATGTCGTCAGGCTTCAGGGGTCCTTCGTGGAGGAGCACACGGTCGCTTCGGCGATGGCCAACAAGCTGTGGGATCTCCTGAACAGAGACGAGTACGTCAACGCCCTTGGAGCGATGACCGGTGGCCAGGCGGTCCAGATGGTCCGGGCGGGACTCCATGCCATCTATCTCTCGGGCTGGCAGGTGGCAGCAGATGCGAACCTCGCCGGGTCGGTGTACCCCGATCAGTCGTTGTACCCGGCGAACTCTGCTCCGGAGCTCGTTCGGAGGATCAACAATGCGCTCAGACGAGCAGATCAGATCGAGTGGTCGGAGGGTGACGGCTCTCGCGAGTGGCTGGTCCCGATCGTCGCCGACGCCGAGTCCGGCTTCGGAGGTGCTCTCAACGTCTTCGAGCTGACCAAGGCGTTCATCGACGCTGGAGCGGCCGCCGTTCATCTCGAAGATCAGCTGTCCTCCGAGAAGAAGTGTGGGCACATGGGTGGGAAGGTGTTGATCCCTACGGCGCAACATGTCAGGACGCTCAAATCGGCGCGCCTCGCTGCCGACGTGATGGGGACACCGACACTCGTCATCGCCAGGACCGACTCGCTCGGCGCGAACCTCTTGACGACCGATGTCGACGAGCGGGACAGGGAGTTCACGACCGGTGAGCGGACTGCCGAAGGGTTCTACACGATCCGCAACGGCATGGACGCAGCCATCTCTCGAGGTCTCGCCTACGCGCCGTATGCGGATCTCATCTGGTGTGAGACGTCGACACCCGATCTCGATGAGGCAGCCACATTCGCCGATGCGATCCACGACCGCTACCCGGACAAGATGCTCGCCTACAACTGCTCACCCTCGTTCAACTGGAAGCGGCACCTCGACGACGCCGCTATCGCGACGTTCCAGAAGGAGCTCGGTACGATGGGTTACCGGTTCCAGTTCATCACCCTTGCCGGTTTCCATGCCCTCAACGCCACGATGTTCGACCTCGCGAGGGGCTACACCGAACGAGGAATGGAAGCGTATGTGGAACTCCAGGAGGCCGAGTTCGCCATGGAGGCGGTCGGCTATACGGCGACACGGCACCAGCGCGAGGTCGGCGCAGGGTACTTCGATCAGGTCAGCCAGGTCATCTCGGGTGGATCCTCATCGACGCTCGCCCTCGAAGGCTCGACAGAAGCAGCTCAGTTCTACGACGGCGAGGAGTAGCTCACGCGAAGGCTGGCATCACCTCTCTTGCGAACAGTTCCATGCCTTCGGTCGTGTGGGCTGCCTCGGCGAAGTAGATGATCGCGTACCCCATCCCCGCTGCCTCGTACGCCTTGAGGTGCCCGATGACCTGATCTGGAGTTCCCATGACCGCATCGACTCCCCCGAAGAACCGGTCCATGGCGAGGTCGGGATCGTCGAGGACCGCAGCGAACCTGGCACGCAACTCCCCTTCTCTCGATGCGATCTTGGAGGTGCTCTCACCGATCAGGACGTTGAAGTTCGACGATCGCGTGATGGAGGAGAACTCCCTCCCCTCGCGTTCACAGTGGCGCTCGAGAATCGACGACTTCTCGACGAAGGACTCGGGTGTCCCCCCGAAGTTCGTGTAGTCGGCGTACCTGGCAGCCGTTGCCAGGGTGTACCGCTCACCGCCTCCGGCGACCCAGATCGGGATCATGGGATCCTGGAGCGGTTTCGGCTGGCAGATGGCGCCGTCGATCGTGTAGTGGTTGCCTGGGAACGACGATTCATCTTCGCTCCACATCATCCGCATGATCTGGACGGCCTCATCGAGCTCACCGAGCCGTACGGACGGCTTGGGGAACGGGAATCCGTACGCGTTGTACTCGTGTTCGTACCAACCGCCACCGATGCCCATCTCCAATCTGCCGTTGGAGATGACGTCGACCGACGCAGCGACCTTTGCGAGGTACGAAGGGCTGCGATACCCGTTACACGTGCACATCTGGCCGAGCCTGATCGTGTCGGTCGCTACCGCCAGGGCGGCCATGAGGGTCCACGCCTCATAGGTGGGCTCCTGTGTCGGGAGCGGAACGGTGTGGAAGTGGTCGTACACCCATGCCGATGTGAAGCCAAGGATCTCAGCCTTCTTCGTCACGTCGACCATCGTGCTCCAGTGATCGGACGTGTCGATGCCGACGAGGTCCAGACGCCATCCTTGCGGTATGAAAGCTCCGAACTGCATGTCTGTTCGCCTCTATCTCTATCGTCGCGCGGTCATCGACATGGTATCTACACCACGCCGAGCACACCGTGAGCGATCGACGTCAGCACCTCTTCTGCCCGCGTCGGTGAGAGCCGATCGCTCGTTGCATCCGCATCGTACGCGTTGATCGCCCAGAAACAGGAACGTGCCACGATCCGCGCCTCACCGAGCGTGCATCGTGGGTTGCATCCCATGATCGCCTGCGCCCAGGCGTCGTGGTAGACCGCGTCGTTTCGTCGTACCTTCGCCCGGTACTCCTCTGGGAGCGATTGGAGCTCCTTGAGGAACAACGTCGTGGCAACCCGGTGATCGATGACGAGTTGGACATGTGTGCGAACCATGAGGTCGAGAGCCTCGCCCGGCGGAAGATCCCTCGCGGCGTCGACGCTGTCTCGCAGGATCAGCCAGATCCGATCGAAGACCTCCATCAATATGTCGTCTTTGCGTGCGAAGTGGCGGTAGACACCCGGTCCGGTGATCCCGGCTGCCTCCCCGATGTCATCGATCCCCGTTGCGTGATACCCATGGCGATCGAACAGGTCCGTCGCCACCGCGATGATGCGCTCCTTGCGCTCATGGCCTCGTTTCGTTTGCGAGGCGCGACGATCAGCCGGATCTGTCTCGCTCACCCCGATCAGATCCCGATCGCGTCGGCGAGTCGATCCCTGTATCTCTCGGCCGATCCGAGGAGCAACGACGTCGATTTCGCACGCTTGAAGTACAGGTGAGCATCGTGCTCCCACGTGAACCCGATCCCGCCGTGTACCTGTATGTTCGCCCCGGCAACGGAGAGATACGCGTCCGAACACACGGACCGTGCAAGGGGTACGGCGATTGATGCCTCATCCGGGTCGTCGATCGTGCGGGCTGCATGCCATGCAACCGATCTCGCATGCTCGACGCTGACGAGCATGTTGGCGCACATGTGCTTGATCGCCTGGAAGGAGCCGATCGCCCTCCCGAACTGGAAGCGGGTCCTTGCGTACTCAGTTGCCATCTCGAGGCAACGCTGAGCTCCACCGACCTGTTCCTGTGCAAGCGCAGCGACGCCGAGGTCAAGGGCACGACGAACAGCTCTCGGGTTCGGCGTACTGCCGAGATATGCATCGTCGGGAACGAGAACCTCCTCGAACGTGATCTGCCCGAGGGGCCGGGTCGGATCGAGTGACGGCGTGGACGTGACGGTGAGACCTCCGGCTCCACGCTCGATGGCGAAGAGGCTCGTCTCGCCGTCCACGTTTGCCGTCACGACGAATAGGTCTGCGTTGGGAGCGTCTGTCACGAAACGTTTCGTCCCCGAGATCTCCCATCCACCGTCGGTAGGTATCGCCGACGTGGCGATCGAGGTCACACCGTCACAGTGTGGACTTTCGAACGCCGCAAGCGTACCGACGGCCTCTCCCGAAGCTATCGGAGGCAGGAGGGCCGCCTTCTGTTCGCGGGTCCCGGATTCGAGTATCGCTGTGGCAGCCAGGAGCGATGACAGCATCGGCACAGGGGTCACCATTGCACCGAGCTCCTCGAACACGACAGCCATCTCCGCAAAGCCGTACCCGGCGCCTCCGTACTCCTCGGAAACCGTGAGGCCTATCAAGCCCATACCGGCGAGGCCGTTCCACGCATCCCGGTTGAAAGCATCGTTCGTGAGCGACATGTCGCGTACCGTGTCGAGCGTGGCGCTCGTTTCGAGAAGCTCACGCACCGTGGCGGCGAGCATCGCTTGTTCTTCGGAGCGGATGAACGTCGCAGAGTCAGCCACGGGGAACCTCCTTCCACGGCAGGTCCTTGTCCACTCGGGGCTCCCCGGGGAGCCCGAGGACCCGTTCGCCAATGATGTTGCGCATGATCTCTGACGTTCCCCCCTCGATGCTGTTCGCTCGTGCTCGCAAGAACTGTCGTTGTGGGCTCATCACCCGCTCAACCTGACGGGTGTCGTACGTCGTCGCCTCGAGGGTGTACCCCTCCGGGATCGTTGCCCCCTCGAAGCCGAGCATCGAAAGGGTGAAAGACGTGACCTCCTTGTTGAGGTCGGCCCATGCGAGTTTCCCCGTCGAACCCTCCGGTCCGGGAACACCGGCCTTCATGTTCTCCGTCGCGCGTATCGCCGTGAGTCGCAACGCCTCCATCTCTCCCCAAAGTCTTGCAAGCTCTCGACGTTGTGACTGGTCTCTCGAACCCGACGAACGCCACACGTCCATCGCCGTGCCGATCGTCCCCGAGTTCCTCGGAACCGTGCTACCCCCGATCGCGACACGCTCGTTCATGAGTGTTGTCATAGCGACTCTCCACCCCGCGCCGACGTCATCGATCCGGTTCGTGTCGGGGATACGGGTGTCATCAAAGAACACCTCATTGAACTCGGCCTCGCCCGTGATCTGATACAGGGGACGGATCTCGACGCCGTCGGACTCCATGTCGACGATGAAGTAGGTGAGACCCTTGTGTTTGGGTTGATCTGGATCGGTCCTCGTCACGAGCATCCCCCACTTGGCGAGGTGAGCCAACGTCGTCCACACCTTCTGGCCGTTGATCACCCATTCGTCGCCGTCTCGGATCGCACGGGTCGACAGGCCCGCTATGTCGGATCCGGCGCCGGGCTCTGAGAACATCTGACACCAGATCTCCTCCATCGTGAACATCGGCCGGAGCCAGCGCGTCATCTGCTCACTCGTCCCATGCGTTGCAAGGACGCCCGCCCCCATCCCGATACCGAGCACGTTCGCCGTTCGGTTCCACGTCGGCGCTCCGGCCTCGGGGAGCTTTCGCGCGATCAGTTCACGGAACTTCGGAGATACACCGAGGCCGCCATGTCCAACTGGGAAGTCGACGAATGCGAGTCCGGCGTCGAACTGTGCTCCCCAAAAGACGCCGGGTTCGGTGGCATCGGGCGGATACTCTGCAAGAAGTGTCTCGATGGCGGTCTCGACGGTCGTCACATCCGTTGTCGTATCTGTCACTTCGTGGGCCTCCATGGCGAACTGTCCGGTGATCTAGGTTTGGGGCGGCACGATCGCCAGGGTCAAGACGTCTGCAACGAGTGCCGGCGTCTCTTCTCCTTCGATCTCCACCACGACGTGTGAGGTCAGGAGGTACTGGCCTGGGGACTTCTCCCTGACGGCCTTGAGCGTTGACACGGCCCTGATCCGGGAGTCGACGGTGACCGGGGAGAGAAAGCGGACCTTGTCGCTGCCGTAGTTGATGACCATGGCAGCACCTTCGGGAACGACGTTGGCGTCACCCGACAGATGGCTCAGCATCGATAGCGTGAGGAACCCGTGCGCGATCGTCTTGCCGAAAGGGCCTCTCGTTGCCGCATCGGCGTCCGTGTGAATCCATTGGTCATCGAGCGTCACATCGGCAAACTTGTCGATGCGCTCTTGATCGATCGTGAACCAGTCGGACCGCCCGATCTCGGTTCCGACGTACGAGGCGAGTTGGTCAACGGGAACGGCAGTCATGTCATCCTTTCCACGAATGTGAACGACAGTTTACCAACTGCCGAGATGGTGTGCGCGACCAACGACCTACCTCCTGGAGCGACGGCACATCTCGGTCGATGCAACGTCGTGCCAAACTGGATACGAAGCACATGAAAGGCGAGACGTGGACATCAGAGACAAAGTGGTCTTGATCACCGGTGGCGCAAGCGGCATCGGAGCTGCCATGGCGAGACGATTCGCCGAAAGTGGCGCAGGAGCCGTGATCATCGCGGACATCGACATCGACCGTGCTCGGGAGGTCGCTGGGACCATCAGTGCCGAAGCCGTGCTCCTCGATGTCAGCGACGAGGAACAGAACCGATCGGTCATCGAACAAGTAGAAAGGACTCATGGGGCGATCGATCTGCTCTGCCTCAACGCAGGCATCCCGACCGATGGATCTGTCGACGCCCCCAATGAGGATTGGCAACGAACGTGGGACGTCAACGTGATGGCCCACGTGTATGCCACCCGCCACGCCCTTCCGGGCATGCTCGAGCGCGGATCCGGGTACATCCTGGTGACCGCATCGGCTGCAGGCCTCTTGACGAATATCGGGGCAGCACCGTACTCGGTGACGAAGCATGCGGCAGTCGCTCTGGCCGAGTGGCTCGCAGTCACGTACGGTCAACGCGGCATCGCCGTGTCGTGTCTCTGCCCGATGTTCGTCGATACCCCAATGCTGGAAGCGTTCGGTGGACACACCGCCGAGATGCAGGGTTGGGTCAGGAACCTCGCGATCACGACCGATGACGTCGCCGACGCAGTGCTCGCAGGGATCGCCGAGGAGCGTTTCCTCATCCTGCCTCACCCTGAAGTCGGCGAGTACTTCCAGCGGAAAGCCACCGACTACGACAGGTGGATAGCCGGGATGCAAACGCTGCAATCGAGTGTCGTTCCGGGAACCTGACGCCGAACCTGCCTCAGTCGTCTGCGCCTATGGTCATGACGACCTTGCCGGTCGCCGATCGTGAGGCGAGGAGGTCGAACGCCGAACGGTGTTCTTCGAGCGGCAGTGTACGCGTGATTCGGGGAGCCAGGCGACCATCCTCCACCATCGTGAAGAGTGCAGCCGTGTTCTCCCTGTTGACGTCGGGCTCTCGCTGGGTGAACGTCCCCCACCAGACCCCCACGATCGAAGCTCCCTTCAACAGTGGCAGGTTCAGAGGGATCTTCGGAATGTCGCCTGAAGCGAATCCGATGACGAGGTAGCGTCCTGCCCATGCGATCGATCGGAGCGCCTGCTCTGAGAGCTCTCCCCCGACGGGGTCGAAGACGACGTCGACGCCCTGCCCCGCGGTGATCTCCTTGAGACGATCCCTGAAGCTGTCGGTCGTGTAGTTGATCGTGGCGTCGGCCCCGATCGATCGACAGAAGTCGAGCTTCTCGTCGGTGCTGGCAGCAGCGATCACCGTCGCTCCGATCGCCTTGGCGATGTCGACCGCCGCCGATCCGACACCACCTGCTGCTCCGAGAACGAGGAGCGTGTCATCGGGCGTCAGAACGGCTCGTTGAATGAGCGCGTGGTAAGAGGTTCCGTACGTCAGCATCAGTGCCGCGCCGGTCGAGAAGTCGATGCTGTCGGGCAGCGGCACGACCGACGCAGCGTCGACCACCCACTGCTCTGCGAACGCTCCGGTCAGGCCCACCGCCATCACGCGGTCGCCCGGAGCGACGTTGGCCACGTTGGCTCCCACTTCGAGCACGATCCCTGCTCCCTCGGCACCGGGGACGAACGGCGGCTCTGCCTTGAACTGGTACAACCCCTGGACCATCAAGAGATCTGGAAAGTTCAGGCTGACCGCTTCCATGGCGATACGGACCGAGCCGGGCGCTAGCGGGGGTTCGGGAACGTCCTGAACCTCGAGATCGGCGTGTGTACCGAGCCGCGAGCAGACGATCGCTCGCATCAAGCGACCTCGAAGAGACCAGCAGCTCCCATGCCTCCACCAACACACATGGTGGCGACGACGTAGCGCGCTCCGCGACGCTTTCCCTCGATGAGCGCATGGGTGACCATCCGTGCACCGGTCATCCCGTAGGGGTGACCGATCGAGATCGCTCCTCCATCGACGTTGAGCTTGTCGTTCGGAATGCCGAGCTCGTCCCGGCAGTAGAGCACCTGGACGGCGAAAGCCTCGTTGAGCTCCCACAGATCGATATCGTCCATCGCCAGACCGGCATTGTCGAGAAGTTTCGGAACCGCGTACACCGGGCCGATGCCCATGATGTCGGGATCGACGCCGGCAATGGCGATACCGCGGTAGTAGCCGAGCGGTTCGAGACCCCGCTCCTCTGCCAGTGAGGCCTCCATCACAACGGTCGCGGCTGCTCCATCGGACAGCTGGCTTGCATTCCCGGCAGTGATCACTCCACCGTCGCTGACCGCGCCCAGGTTCGAAAGTCCCTCGAGGGTCGTCGAAGGCCGGTTCCCCTCGTCCTGAGTCAGCGTCACCTCCTCGTAGGTGACCTCCCCCGTCTCGCGATTCATGAGCATCTTGTTGGCGGTCACGGGCACGATCTCCTCGTCGAAGGCTCCCGCTGCCTGTGCCGCTGCTGTGCGCATCTGTGATTGATACGCGTACTCGTCCTGGGCGTCACGCGAGATACCGAACCGCTCGGCGACGACCTCAGCAGTCGTGAGCATCGACATGTATGCCGAAGGGTGCTTCTCGACGAGGGCAGGATCGATCATGCGCCACATGTTGGTGTGCTCGTTCTGTGCCAGAGAGATCGACTCGATGCCACCGGCTACGACAACGTTCATCCCGTCGTACATGATCTGTTTGGCTGCGGTCGCGATCGCCATCATCCCGGACGAACACTGCCGGTCGATCGTCATCCCGCTCACCGAAGTTGGAAGATCCGCCGCAAGAGCTGCGAGCCTTCCGAGGTTGGGGAACTGCGTTCCCTGGGGCATGGCACAACCGATGATGACATCATCGACCTCGCCGGGCTCTACACCGGCCCGTTCCACCGCCGCCTTGATGGGGACGGCCCCGAGGCTGGGCGCTTCCAGGTTGTTGAAGGCCCCACGGTACGCCTTGCCTATCGGAGTTCTCGCCGCCGCGACGATGACCGCTTCTCTCATGATGCTCTCCTCATCCAGCGCCCTGCATACCTTCCATCGCCTTTCCGACGAACTTCATCGATTGCTCCCCTCCGGCCGTGTACTCACGCTGGCCCGCGGGATCGAGTATGTCGTCGATCCTGGCCGCGATCACTTCAGGCGTTCGCTCCCCCGGCTCGAGCCAGATGCCCTCTGTTTCGACGATGCGAGCAGCTGCGAATCCTCCGGCGCCTGCCGCAAGGATCATGCCGTTGGGAGCGTCCTTCGCAACGAGGAACAGCACCGCGGGAGTCACCTCCTCCGGCGCGAGCAGCCGTTTCGCCTCATCGGGGAGGAGGTCATCGGTCATTCTGGTGTGAGCGACCGGCGCAAGGGCGTTGACTCTGATGTCGTACTTCGCTCCCTCGGCCCGCAAGGTGTTCATGAGTCCGACGACGCCCATCTTCGCCGCGCCGTAGTTCGCCTGACCGAAGTTGCCGTAGAGACCCGATGATGACGTCGTCACGACGATGCGGCCGTACCCACGGTCGCGCATGTGGCCCCACACCGCCTTCGTACAGATCGCTGTCCCGGTGAGGTGAACCTTGACGACCAGATCGAAGTCGGCCTGATCCATGTTGGCGAACGACTTGTCCCGAAGGATGCCTGCGTTGTTGACCAGGATGTCCACACGACTCCACCTGTCGATCGCCTCTGCGATCATCTCGTCGACGGCAGCGACATCGGTGACGTCTGCGGCGTTCGCGATGGCTTCGCCTCCGCCGGCCTCGATCTCAGCGACGACGGCCTCTGCGGCGGTCCGTGAAGCACCGGTGCCATCGCGTGCCCCGCCAAGATCGTTGACGACGACCCTGGCGCCTCTGGCGGCCAGTGCGAGGGCGTGTGAACGGCCGAGCCCCTGGCCCGCTCCTGTGACGATCGCAACCTGCTCATCGAAGGTGATCATGGTTTCCTCGCTTGTCGGTTCCGGTGAGCCGATTCTAGGACCATGGAAACGACCTACTTCTTGAGGTAGCCACCGTCGATGGTGATCGTGTCACCTGTGTGCCATCGGGACGCATCCGATGCGAGATAGACGGCGATACCTCCGAAATCCTCAGGTGAACCCCACCGTCCGAGAGGAATCCGCGGCTTGACGGTTGCCTCGAACCGCTCACCTTCGAGGAATCCATCCGTCATCCCGGTGATGACCCATCCCGGTGAGATGGCGTTCGCGCGTATCCCATACTTTCCGTACTCAACGGCGATCCCCTGAATCAAGGCTCGCACTGCCGCCTTCGTCGCCGCGTAGTGCTCGCCACGTGGGAACCCCATGTCTGCCGAGATCGACGACGTCACGACGAGGGACCCCGATCCTCGCGACTTCATGTGCTTGACCGCCTCGCGGAACGTCCAGAACACGCCTTCCATGTTCACGTTGAAGATCCAACGCCACTCCTCGGTCGTCATCTCGTGAAACGCCGTTGCACCGGCGCCGACTCCGGCGTTCGCAAAGACAGCATCGACTGCTCCGAACGCATCGACCGTGGCTTGGAACCCATCGACGACCGCTTGCTCGTCGGCTACGTCCACGCGAAGTGCCAGAGATTCACCGCCGAACAGCGCGAGACGATCCATCGCTTCGGCGTTACGGACTTCGTTCCTACCCCAGATCACGACGGAGGCGCCTGCTGCTGCCATGCCCTCGGCCATGCCGAGACCGATCCCGTGGTTACCACCGGTGACGAGTGCCACCTTGCCGGTGAGGTCGAGCGTATTCTCCACAGTTGTTTCCTCTCGAATCGACGATGTCCGCTCACTCTAGGATTCGGATGCAACGAGTTCGTGAGAACTCGCTATACCGTTGTGTCATGTGGAGACGAATCATCCCGCTGATTTCAGCGATCGCTCTTGTGGCGGCTGCGTGTACCTCGACACGTCCGTTGCCCCCTGAGTTCGAGGAGAGCACGACATCGACGACCACGATTCCACTCGGTGAGTCCGCTACGACGACGACTCCGACGCTTCCCCCTGTTGAGGATCGGGAGGTCGGTACGGTGACCGCCGTCACCGACGGAGACACCCTCTCGATGCTCATCGCCGGCAGCGAGGTCATCGTTCGCCTCGACGGCATCAACGCCCCGGAACTCAACGAGTGCTGGGGTCCAGAGGCGAGCGCTCTCCTCGCCGCTCAGGTCACCAACCGTGAACTCGTACTCGTCGCAGGTGAGACCGACGTCGACCAGTTCGGACGGCTGCTGAGATACGCCTATCTGGAAACCGACACAGGTGCCGAGTTCCTCAACGCGACGCTCGTCGCCGACGGCAACGCCCTGGCAGTTCAGAACGGTGGCCCGTTCCAAAGCGACCTGAAGGACATCGAAGCGCGTGCCTACCAGTCCGGGAAGGGAATGTGGGGCACGATCGTCTGCGGCGATGGCGAAGCTATCCGTGCCGATCGGCCCGTGGTGCGTGTCGGGGAGATCCAGTTCGATCCGCAAGGACCCGACGACGATGCCCTCGATCAGGAGTACGTCACGTTCATCAACGAGGGGTACGGCAGGGTGTCGTTCAGTGGATGGACGCTGCGGGACGAGAGCTCGTCGAACCGACTCACGTTCCCCAAGAACACGGTGTTGGCCCCTGGAGACTCCGTCACGGTCGTGACAGGCTGTGACGGCGGTCCGCCCGACAGTATCAAGTGGTGTTCGGACACACCCGTATGGTCCAACGGCGGAGACACCGTGATCGTCTCCGACACCCTTGGCAACGCCGTGATCTGGTACACCTACACCGGCAAGTAGGACCGCCAAGCACCCAGAAGAACAGCGAATAGGTGAATGTGATCGATGGGTTTACAGCTCACAGATCACAGTTCACAGTCGGAAACCGGGGCAGTTTCTGGATGCTTGCGCTTCGTCGGTCAACGGTGAACGACTGCTCCTATTCGCGAATCTTCCAGGTATCCGGTTCGCGAGGCGCCAGCCTCGCGAACCGCTACGTCATCTTTCGGCTGACCGTCTTCATCTCCATGAACAGGCGGAGGTAGTCCGGTCCTCCCGCCTTGGCGTTGCTCCCCGACATGTTGAACCCGCCGAACGGTTGGATGCCGACGAGGGCACCGGTGATCTTGCGGTTGAGGTACAAGTTCCCGACGTGGAACTCACGTTTGGCCCGTTCGAGCCGACGCTCGTCGTTCGAGTGCACGCCACCGGTGAGGCCGAACTCCGTTCCGTTGGCCACCGAGAGCGCTTCATCGAAGTCCTTGACAGTGATCACGGACAGCACAGGGCCGAAGATCTCGTGTTGCGCAAGGCGCGCATTGGGATCCACAGCGTCGAACACCGTCGGTTCGATGTAGTAGCCGCCGTCACGATCGATCGGCTTGCCCCCCATGACGAGATTCCCCTCATCGAGACCGCGCTGGATCTCGGACAGGATCGACGCGTGCTGTGCAGCCGAGATCACGGGCCCCATCGCGTGGTTCTCACGCGGCGGGCCGACGCTGAGTCGTGATGCGATGTCTACGACCTTGTCGAGTACGGCGTCGTGGACGGACTCGAAGACGATGAGGCGTGAACACGCCGAGCACTTCTGGCCCTGAAAGCCGAAAGCCGATGCCACAGCATCGGCGGCAGCCGCATCGAGGTCGCATGTGTCGTCGATGATGAGGGCGTCCTTGCCTCCCATCTCCATATAGGAACGTTTGAGCCACTTCTGGCCTTCATGGACCTTGGCCGAGCGTTCCCCGATTCGGAGCCCGACTTCCTTCGAGCCGGTGAAGTTGACGAACCTCGTGCGCGGGTGGTCGACGAGCGAGTCACCGATCTCGCCACCCGAACCCGGCAGATAGTTCACGACACCCGGCGGCAGCCCGGCATCCTCGAGCACCTTCATGAAACCCCAGCCCACGAGCGGAGTGTTGGACGCAGGCTTGACGACGACGGTGTTGCCTGCCACAACCGGCCCGATGGTCATCCCTACGAGGATCGCCAGCGGGAAGTTCCACGGCGGTATCACCACGCCTGCGCCGAGCGCCTGGAGCCACGCCTCGTTCACCTCACCCGGACACGGTGCCAGGTCGACCGGTTCGGCGAGCCGCAACGACTGGAGCGCGTAGTAGCGACAGAAATCGATCGTTTCGGCGACGTCGGCCTCCGCCTCTGCCCAGTTCTTTCCTGCCTCGAACGTCTGCCAGGCTGCGAACTCGAACTTCCGTTCCGCGATGAGGTCTCCCACGCGATAGATCAGGCCGGCGCGTTCCTCCGCCGTCCGCCCCGACCAGTCGGGGTACGCCGCCCACGCAGCGTCGAGAGCCTCATCGACATGCGCGGTGGAAGCCGCAGCAGAGGTGCCCACGTGCTGGTCCGGCGCGGCCGGGTTGACCGACTCGATCGTTGCTCTCGTATCGACGTGCTTTTCCCCGATCACGAGAAGGGACCGCTCCCCGAGTTCCTGCTCGACGGTGGCCAGGGCGCGGCGATACGCCTCAGCATTCGTGGGGTCCGAGAAGTCGGAATACGGCTCTGTGAGGTACGGATTCAGCACGGTGTCTCCTCGAGATCGATAGGCGTCCACAGCAAGAGTACGTATGTGCATGTACATGTGCTGAATACAGATCACGAAGGAACTTGTGAAGTCTTCTCGAAACCCGCCGATAGTGTCATTGTGGAACAACAAGTACTCGTCATCGAAGATTCGGCATCGGTCAGGAGACTGATCGAAGTTTGCCTCAGAGTGCTCGGCGTCGAAGTGCGCTCGGCAAGCGACGGTCCCGAGGGACTCGACGCCATCCGCCAGGAGCGACCCGATGCAGTCGTCCTCGACATCGGACTGCCGGGCCTCGATGGCTGGGAAGTTCTCCGACATCTTCGTGAGGATCCCGAGACGGCCGACCTCAAGGTCCTCGTCCTCACTGCCCACGCCCAGCCGGAGATGGCTGATCGTGCCGCACGCGGTGGGGCCGATTCCTTCATGACCAAGCCGTTCCGTCCGCTCGACCTTCGCATCCAGGTCGAGAAACTCCTCGCAGGCTGAACCAAGCCCGAAAGTGACCCTATCTGCGGCGTAGGCTTGCCCGATGGCCACTGCCCTGCTCATAGCGAACCCCTCTGCCTCACAGTTCACCGGTGGCCTCTACCGCGAGGTCGTGAACACCCTCAAGGACGGCTTCGACCTGACGACGGAGTGGCCGATCTCAGCACTCGAGACCGGCGTTGCGACCCGACGGGCGGCCGAGTCCGGTATCGACGCCGTCTTCGCCATGGGCGGCGATGGCGTGACACACCACGTCGCGAACGCTCTGGAGGGATCCGACACGGCACTGGGCCTGATACCTGCCGGCACCACCAACGTCCTGGCTCGCATCCTCGGCATCCCCAAGAAACCGAGGGCGGCTGCCCAAGCAGCAACGGAGTACTCGCCCGTTCCCACGGACATGGTCAGAGTCGACGCGGACACCGCCTTCGGCCACGTCACACGCTTCGCGACGTTCTCGCTCGGCATCGGATTCGACGCAGACGTCGTCTCGGTCGCAGAGGCGCGTCCTTTCGCCAAATCGCGCTTCGGCGGGGTCCATTACGCGACGACAGCGGTGACAAGGCTCCTCACGAACTGGAGGACGGAGTACCCGAACCTGCGAATCGAGTGTGATGGTGATCGTTTCGACGCTGTCGTCGCCCTGACCCAGGTGCACAACCCCTACACGTACTTCGGCAAGGTCCCCCTCCACCTCGCTCCAGATCCACCAGATGGGATCGCAACACTCGCAGCGAATAGCCTCTCTGTTGTCCATGCAACCGAGATCTTCGGGAGGGCTGTGCTGCGACGACGACACCGTGAGGCAACCGGCATCAGATTCTGGTCCGGGTACGATCTTCTGGCCTTGGATGCTGAGCCTGCGGCTCCGTTCCAGGCAGATGGCGAGTTGCTCGGCGACGCGTCTCGACTCGAGGTACGCCCGGCGCCAAACGCGGTTCTCGTACTCAGGCCGGATCTGGCCGATCACCCTGAATGACGACGTTCATGTACGCGTAGGGGATCTCGATCTGCTCATCGTCCAGCCGGTTCTTGATCCTCCGTAGGAACTCGCGCTTGATCGACCACCGGTCCTCGGTCACAACGGTCATCAGCAGCCGAATGTTCACCGATGAGTCTGCAAGCTCATTCACTCCGAGCATCGCTGGCTCCTCCACGAACTTCTTGGCCCACTCCGGAGCCGCTGCCATCGCCATCGCTTCGTCGAGGATCACCTCCATGGCGCGGTCGATGTCGGTGTCGTAGGACACCGGGATGTCCGCAACGTATCTCGCGAAGTCAGATGTGAGGTTGGATGCGACCTTGATCTGGCCGTTGGGAACGTGATGGACGTTGCCCGAGATGTCCCGAAGCACTGTCGTGCGAAGTCGGATCGACTCCACTGTTCCATCGACGCCTGCGATCGTGACGACGTCGCCGATCGCGTACTGGTTCTCGAGCAGGATCAAGAATCCTGCGATCACATCACGGACCACGTCCTGGGCACCGAAACCGACCGCGATGCCGATCGTCGCGCCAACGGCGACGAACGGAGTCATCGGTATGCCCCAGATGCCCATGATGGTGAGGACGACGACCGCCCACACGACGATGCTCGTCACGAGCCTGGCGACGTCGGTGAGGGTCACGAGTCGCTGCCCTCGTTCGCGGTCGTCGTACGCCTCGGACTCCATCAGCCTGACGGTGACCCGCTGCTTCCATCGATCGAGGGCCCGGCGGATGGCAACGATCAGGATCACCGCTCCGACGAGCGTTCCAACAGTCGCGAGAATCTCGAACCCTCTCTCGGTCCACAACGTCGATAGGAACTCACCGATGGACTCAGCCACGTTCACCTCTTCTGATCGAACTCTGAAAATCGTAGGCTTCGATGCCCAACGATACGAATGTCGCCGCTGCAAGTTCCGCACCGACCTTGGCATCGCCGTCTGAAGATTCGGCACGCGACCGACACGATCGCCAGGCATCGTTGGCGATCGACCTCAAATCGACGGCAAGCTTCGTGAGAGCTGTGACCTTGGCGTCGAACCTCCGGGCGATCACGGCCTCGAGATCATCGATGTCGACCGGTGCCGACCCAACCGTCGCGACGACTTCCGGATCCGGGTAACCGTCGGCACGAAGAAGCGAAACGAGATGGTCCATTACGACAGGGACGGACCCGCAAAGACGGTCTGAGTGGTTCAACGCGAATATGAATTGGTCGGCGTATCTCGCCAACGGATCGAGGAACTCGGCGTGAATCACAGGATCCGCGTACTTCTCAGGGTCGACCACCCAAATGACGGCGTCGACCGTGGGAAGCACCTCCTCGACGATGTTGCGGTGTGCCGCCTCGATGCTGTCGAAGTCAGGGAGGTCGACGAATACGGTGGTACGCAAAGATGTCGAGGTGAGCACTTCTCCGACGGATAGATCCTCGATCACGGTGCCCAGATCGACCGAAGCGTCGTGAGGCATGACGGCAACCGCGTGTCGGGTGGTCGGACGGACCACTCCGACGTCGACGACATCACACGAGACCAAAGCGTTGAGCAGCGAGGACTTACCCGAACCGGTACCACCCGCGAGGGCCACGACAAGGACCTCACCGAGAAACCCGGATCTGCGCCGTGCGCTCCGCGCCATCGCTGCGATGTCCCTGCGCTGCTCCTCGTCGAGCACGCCGTCGGACCGGGCGATGGCAATGTCGACCAGATCGAAGAGTTCCCGAAGATCAGCCATCGGATCGGTACTCGTCGTCCAAGGAGTCTGCAAGCGTGGTCAGAACCCCGGGTCGATACTCCCCGAGCTCGGCCAACACATCGAGCCAGCGAACCCGTCGTTCTTCGATCGAGCCTTCGAGGAGGATGAACAACTCCTCTCGGACCGCCCCTGCGACGGTCGGAAACTCCTTGCCCATGATGCGAAGGAAGCGCTTGGATTGGACGACGTCGTCATTGATCGCCGACTTCCAACTCAGCCGCTCGATCAACTGCCTTCCCGATGTTCGGCGCCAGCGCATCGACGCTGCTGCCTCGTGGAGGTTGACGCATCGATCTCTCCATGCGTCGAGGTCGCCGTCGAGTACCGACTCGTCCCACGGCCCGAGGCGATCGAGGATTCTCCGGGCAAGCAGTGTTCCCGAGCCGCGAACCACGTCGTCGTCACGATCTCTGATGCGCCGCGCAACGGACTCCACCATGGATTGCTTCGTCGCGATCCAGCTGTCGTGGACGCTCAAGGACTCGCGGTTGCTCACGGGCATTGCCGCTGCTTGGACGGTGGAACGGACCGCCTCGATCTGCCACGCGTTGTGCGTCGTGGCACGTGCGACGAACCTCGCGGCGCTCGACACACATCGCGCCATGATCCTGCGGCGAGCAAGTACACATGAGGTGTCGGCAAGATCCTCGAGGGTGCTCCAAAGATGCCCGAGATCATCGGCACCCTCTTGGACGACGATCGGGGCGGTACCGAAGATGCCATGGATCGACTCGACGATCTCGTCCCTGGCACCCGCGCTCCCGGGTGCCCGATTCAGCACGATCACCTTCTGCGTGTCTTCCAGCTCCATCCACAACTCGGTGACCGAAGCATCGGCGTATCTGCGTGGGGACACGACGAGAACCGCAAGATCGGCCTCAGAAAGGGCTCCGGTGACGCTGCTGCGGTCGTGCTCCCAGCTCGGGGTGTCGAGAAACGTCAACCCCGGAGGAGCGTTGGGGGTCGCCACGGCCACTCCATCGATGGTGAACCGGGAAGGTGGGTTGGTACCTGCAACGATGATCGCGGTCGTCGTTGGTCGCAACACCCCCTCGGGAGATGCCTGAACGCCGACGGTACGGTTGAACAGGAAGGACCGTCCTGCTCCGGATGGGCCGACGAATACGACGACCTTCGATGTGGCTTCGATTCCTCTCAAGACGGCGGTCGATGCCAGCGCGTCCGTCAGAACTGCCCTCTCGTCTCTATCGAGTAGCGACTCGGGAACTTCGCTCAGTGCAGCATGGAGGGAATCGTCGAGGTCGGTCATACCCGATGCAGGATACGTCAGCGGGGCCGTGTCACTCTCTGATCCCAGAGAATGGGTGGTCCCGGTCGGTACTCGAGGGTCCGTTGCTGTAGAGAAGTTCGAAGTCCTCCCACGGGTACACGGCTTCGATCACCGGCGTCGGTACGGCGAACCAGAACCCTCTGGGATCGACCTGTGTCCGGTGAGCGGCCAGAGCCTTCCGACCGCGGTCCACGTATCCGGTGACATCGAACTTGAATAGCGTCCGCTCGGCCTCTGTCCCTACACCTCGCTCGAGCCACACAGCGAAAGGTGACTCACCGGTCGACTCCAACATCGCCGTGTGAAGAGCAAGGATGCGCTCTCTCGCGAACACCGGCGCGTACACCGCCTCGATCTGCCACGGGTTCCCCGCTTCGGGGAACCGATCTGGGTCCGCGGCGGCCGCGGCGAGTTTCAACGAGATGTCATGAATGCGCAGATGATCCGGATGGGGGTAGAACTCGTGATCGTCGTAGCCGAGCACGACGTCGGGGCGGACCCTTCGAACGACCTCGACCACCCGCTCGAGAACCTCATCGATCGGCTGGTTGCAGAACGCGTCCTCTCGTCGGTTGTCGGACGAGTCTGGCATCCCCGAGTCTCGGTAGCCGAGCATCACGACCTCATCGAACCCGATGATGCGGGCCGCTTCTTCGAGTTCAACTGCTCGGATCTCGCCGAGACGCCGAGCGACCTCGGGGATGTCCATTTCAGGGTTCAAGATGTCGCCGGCTTCGCCACCCGTCGCGGTCACCAGGACTGCGCGAGCACCCTCATCGACAAGTCTGGCAACCGACGCTGCAGCTTTCGAGGACTCGTCGTCGGGGTGGGCGTGGAGAGCAAGAATGGTGAGGGACATGGCGAAGAGTATGGCGCGTCCATGGAGTCACTGAAACGGCGCGACGATCGGCGGGGACGTGCCACCTCCAGATCTCGAGGGCCGTTGTGCCCTCACTGCCTCGAAATGGATCAGCTATCTGGAACCCACTCATATACTCGCAAAGCGCCACAATCTGAACCTGCACGGAGTTGTGAATGGCTACCCCGAAAACTCGACTGTTGCTTCTCATTGCGGTGCCGGCGTTGATCTTCTTGCTGCCGTTGACGATCTACTTCATCGACAGTGCCGCCGCTTCGGACAAGGTCGCTCGCAATGTTTCCATCTCGGGTGTCGATGTTGCCCGATACACCGAAGCCGAAGCTATCGCTGCTGTCAACGCCTACACGGCTGATCTTCTCGCAAACACCGTGACCATCGAAGTGAACGGTGAATCATTCTCACTCACGCCCCAAGAGGTGAACCTCACGTTCGATACGCAAGGTGCCGTCACAGCCGCCATGGCCCAATACAAGAACGGTGTCACGGAGTGGTTCCAGGCGTTCTCGGACGAGGTGGACCTTCCCGTCACAGCAACACTCGACGCGGATCTTCTCGACGAGAAGTTCACCGAGTGGCAGCAGGCTGCAATCCCCAACCCCGCCTTCGAAGGATCCGTGAGGATGGTCGGCCAGAGCGCAGAGCGCCGGTACCCGAAAGAAGGAACCGCGATCGACAGGGACCCGGCGACTCTGCTCATCCGCGACGCTCTCATCAGCGGAGCAACGAACACGGTGGTGCTTCCAACAGCGATCTCAACACCGGTCCACACGACCGCGGATATCGACGCTGCAGGCGACCGTGCCGAAACGATCGTTGCCCGAGGCGTGGTGCTCACCAATGATGAGTACGACTTCACCTTCCTCGTCCCGCCCCCGGACCTTGCGAACGCCCTCGAGGTTCGTGTCCCCACCGATGGAACCGATGATGTCGAGTTCTCCCTCGACCAGTCGGTCATCACACCTCTGATCGAAGCAGCGAGACCACAGCTCGAGGTCCCGCCCGTCGATGCGAGTTGGAACATCGTCCTCGTGGATGACACCGAGCCTTTCAACGAGAACTTCCAGATCCCGGCCAAGGAGCAGCGACGTCCCCCGGGACAGGACGGGTTGCCCCTCAACGACACGATCGATCTCGTCCCCTCGCTCCTCGGTACAACCGTGAACCCCGATGATGTCTTCGCCGCGGTCGAGAAGGCAGCGTTCGGCGATGGCACCGGGTTCCTCCCTCTCGATCTCAATGCTGAACCCGAGTTCAGCACGCAGGACGCCGAGCAGTACGGGGAGCTCTATGAGGTCTCCGAGTTCACAACCTACATGCCGGGACGCAACAGAGCCGACAACATCCGACTGATGGTCGACCTCGTCGATGGAACGATCGTCTGGCCCGGAGACACGTTCTCGGTCAACGAATACATCGGGCAGCGCACCCTCGAGAAGGGCTTCAAGTACGACTGCGCGATCGTTGGAGGCGAACTCTCCTGTGAGCAGGATCTCGTCAACGTCGGTGGCGGTGTCAGCCAGTTCGGCACGACGATCTTCAACGCGATCTACTTCGGCTGCTACGAGGACGTTGTCCACCAGCCCCACAGCATCTACTTCTCGAAGTACCCGGAGGGCCGTGAGGCAACCCTCGGATACCCGACACCCGATGTTGCGTTCAAGAACGATTCGAACGCCCCGGTGATCATCAAGGGGTCCTATACGGACCACTCGGTGACCCTCACCTTCTTCGGGAACCAGGAAGGTAAGACCTGCGGTACCGAGCGTTCCGAACGCTCGAACGTCTCGCCACCGATCAAGTTGTACAAGGCCGATGAGGACGGCGTCGTCGCCCCCGGCGAGGAGAAGGTCAAGTCGAGGGGCTCCAAGGGGTGGAGCATCACGAACTGGCGCATCTTCTACGACGCTGAGGGCAACGAGATCGATCGGGAACGGTTCGACTGGCGGTACCGCGGCGAGAAGAACGTCATCCTGCTCCACCCCTGCGACGAAAGAGTCGGCGGCGACGGTGTCTGCCCGATCACCGTACCGTCGGTGTCCGGGCTCACCGCTGCGGATGCAACGGCATCCCTCGCAACTGCAGGATTCACCGTGGCTGTCGTTCACGTCGACACCACCGATCCGGCGAA
>VAPM010029489.1_pt1 | contig 30583 bp, 30 predicted proteins | sample 3395091 | NCBI WGS metagenome assembly VAPM01 (sample SAMN08290445, study PRJNA428436) | hydrothermal vent metagenome | isolation source: Deep-sea hydrothermal vent chimney 3 | place: Pacific Ocean: Juan De Fuca Ridge
CCACTTTCTCTTGCTACGCAATTCACCTTGTCCTCACATTTGTGCTCGCATAGTATTTTCGAACAGCAATAAATATTTTTCTTATCCCGAGTTCAGGTTAAATTACATTGCGTTAATTGTTTATTTTTTATACAGACACTATCAAATACAATCACCATTAATATTCACTCTAAAGCCCAACGATGACTTTTATTTTTAGTATCGACATCACACTATTCACCAATAATTTCCAAAAAAAAAGATACCAAGCAGCATTTAATATAAACTTGAATAACAACTCGATATTTCATATTAGGCTGGACATATTCTATGACAATAAAACAAATCTTAATGCTATCGTCAGCATTGTTACTTACCATATCAAGCAGTTATGCTAATAGCAGTGCTATTGAAAAAAATACTATCACGCGTACTGGCAGCGAATTAACAATCAATTTTCAACTTCAAAAAACCGCTGTCGAAAACGGCAGTATCTTATTGTTTATACAAGATTCAAAATGTAAATCATCATCTGAGCAGTTTTTTAAACTCACCGAATCACTAAGCAATGTTACCAAACTATACGTTGATAAAATTGGCGAATCGGATGACGTTAAAGCCGATGCAAAATGCAGCGATAAATTTATATCAAATAGTTCGATTGATCTGCGTATTTCTGATTATCTGCAAGTGATAGAATACTTACGCAGCAACGCTAATTGGTGGGATAAGAAACTCTATATCATTGGTGAATCGGAAGGAGGACTCATCGCCGGTCTAGTTGCCGCGCACACTTCAGAAACCGTAAAACTTGCCATTATTAGTTTTGGTGGTGGCATGACGATGTCGGAATCGTGGATAACATCACTGACAAAAACAATGCTAGCAAAAGGCAAAAGTGTTGCTGAAATTGATGAACTAAAAATACAAGCAACTGAGTTTTTTAAAAACAAAATATCAGAATCAACCTCTGAACAAGAAATTGCATCAAATGTCACTTATAAGTGGTGGGCATCGGTGGTTGATGTTCGATTAAGCGATACATTATCCAAGGCTGAATTTCCTATTTATATTGCACATGGAACGGATGACGTAAAAATACCAGTAGAGTCTGCTCAAAAAATATCGGATTTGTTTACTACGCTAGGCAAAGAGAACCTAACTTACAATGAATATACCGGAACAATTGCTAAAATAAGTAGCTCTGATGTAGCCACACCATCAACAACAAACCCGGCTTTTACAGAAGCTTTAAATTGGTTAGTTAACTAACCTTTTTGATAATAAGATACCTGTCATTCCTGCGTTTATTTGCTAGGAATGACGAGTATTTTTTACTATTTAAAGGTAATTAATTTTAGATCGGTAACATAAAAAAGTAACGCAAACTTATATTTTTGAGGATTTAACTCTAGATTCCGGCTCAAAATACTACCGGTATAACGATTACTTTAAAGTTTAAGAATTTAACCCTAGATTCCGACTCAAAACACTCTACCGGAAAACCAGTTTATTTGGGGTTTACTTTACTTTTGGGAAATTGATTATTGAGCATGTCTTTTAAATGCTCAACAAAGATAGCCCTATTTTCTTTCACTGAAAAAATATTAATGTGTTTAACTTTTTTTAATGTCCAAAAATATTTTGGTTTTTTAGCTGCTTTGAATAAAGTCTGGCCATGAAAATACGGTATCACCTCATCATCAACACTGTGAATAATTAATACCGGGATAGGACTAATTTTAGGTATAGCTTCGATTGGCGGATATTCATTTGAGATAGTGTAAGACAATGGCCATTGCAGAGCCCATGTTATCCAAGAACTATTTAGAAAATCTTGCGCTATATTTCGATAACTCGTAAAACTACTATCTGCAACGATACCCTTTATATTACTTTTATAATTCGATTCCGTTAAAGCGTATAACGATATTGCAGCCCCCAAACTTTGACCAAAAATAATAATTTTATCTTTGTCGATATTCGGATTTTTAACTAACCATTCAAGCGCAGAGTGAAAATCTTGTTGCACACCAGACAAACTAGGGTCGCCTTCTGATTGACCATAACCTTGGTAATCAAATAAAAAAACATTAAAACCAAAATACGGTAACCAAAAAACACTATTAATATGTGCTGTGATGTTTTGAGCATTACCATGTAAAAATAATATCGTGCCATAACTAATCGGCTTTCGACTGGGTAAAAACCAGCCATGTAATTTTATATTATTTTCTGTTTTAAAATAGACATCCTGATATTGAACATCATTTTTTTTGGGATCAATATACTGAATATCGGTTGGTTGGAAAATAAGCCCGGTGCACGAGCTTAAAATAAAACAAAAACTTAATAATAATAAATGTGTTCTAGCTAGCATTAATAATACCAGTTTAAACTCGCTTTAATTTCATTTTGTGTCTTATCTTTTACGCCTTCTTGTAACCAATTAAGCCGAATGGATTGATTCTTTGATAAGGAAAAACTTTGGCCAAACTCTATTTTTTGATACGTTAGATCATTATTATTATCATAATATTGCGTTGTGGTATCAAGCCATACTTTCCAATCTGATGTTGGCTGCCATAATAAACCAAGATTAGGTCCAATTGCTGCTGAAACTGCATCTTTAAACCGGCGATGCATTAATACCGTTGATTCAATTAAAGCATAAACACGCAAAGAATCAACTAATTGATAACTCACCCCAGCACCGCCATTAAGATTAAACACCAAGGTATTACTATCGTTTAATACTGGCAAACGGCGGTAACTAATATTAAACTTCCAACTAATGGGTTTAAAAAATTGAGTCCGTGCTTTAAGTGAATAAATACTAAAAAAATCAAATTTTTGCAAATAAATTTTATCGCGATTTGTATTTATTCTAGCGAAAATATCTAAAAAATTAATTTGTAAACCATCCACAAAACCATCATTACTATCCAGCAAATCATGATAAGCGGGACGCCAATTCAGTTCGATAAAATCTTGGTTTGCTCTACTGCCATATGAATAGATTAACCGCGCAGATTGATGCCCCTGCTCAGGACGAATTTTAGGCTGCTTCGCAGCAGGGATATTAATTGAAGAATCTAATTTATTTCTGGCTTTAAGTAATCTTAATGAGCGTTTTGCATATTCAGCTCGAGCAAGCTCATTTGATTTATACTTGTATTGCAGATAATTATAGGCGATTTCCAGAATATAAATTTTATCGTGTTCATTTAATAATTTAAATTTTGCGTCGGCAGGTGTTTTACTGCCAGCCACCAAATCTAAAATTAAAGGTAGATTTTTTCCTGAAAAATTTTCAAGTTGGTATTTTAAATTAGTGAGTAATGAGGGCCGATAGTGTATTTTTTTAATTAAATTCTTGTTAGCGATAACACGCACAGTATCTGCCGGTATCACGTCAATGGGAAATTCAGCGGCTAAATCTAAACCGGGTCTCGCCACGTCTAACAAAGCCAATAACTGATAAGAGCAATTTTCATCAAGAAAATAATAATCAAAAATCGTGGATCGTAACTCCCACATGTGTTGTAACATGCGGTTGGATTCTTCTGGCGTTAAATCCAGTTCATATTCCCATATATCTCGGTTTTCAAGATCGTTATATTCATTCACCTTATCGTAATACGGTATGATTGAAAATAAACCGGGATAACCTCCGGCTAAGCCTTTTACTGCAAATGCTAAGCCATTTGTCTCATTGGTATTTGCGGCATACGTAATTGCATAGGAGGTTAGATAATTCTTTTGTTTTGATTCAGCTTGATCCACCCGTAATAATGTATGGCCAAACATTGAGCCAGGGTTGTTTATATAAGCCGAAGGAAAAGCCAATGTTACGCTGTGCGGATTAATTGACGATATCCATTTATCATATTCAGGGCATTGAACCTCGGGCAATTCATTTTGAATACCGGGTAATTTATCAATCAACCAATTTTTACGCGCGACAAACAAGCATTGAGGGTGTTTATTTGGGTTTTTAATTAAAACAGGTTTAAACATCGCGGGTATTGTTGCGAGTAATTCTGCTTTTGGATCGAACTTTCCATTGTTATCAAAAAAGAAATTAAAACTATCTGCCTGACTGGTATAACCGCTACTCAAATTATTTGGACGATAGTGCAACAAATCGCGCCAAGCAGATTGCTCGTGCAATTTTAATTTTAGCGATAGGTCAACAAATGACTGAATCTTTTTACTGCGGCTGTCAGCAAAAACATATTGAATGGAAAAATTGTTTAAAATGAATAAAAATACTATTGAAATGTTGGTCAGCTTGCCCATCACTAGTTATTTCTTTTCGGGCTAAATTTTTGCATGCTTAAACTTCTTCTAATAAAAAACCCGGCGTAACGAAACCACCGGGTTGATATGCTATTTAATTAAATACTAATTAAACAGTATAAGGTGCTAATTTTTCATTGTTAGCCATAACTTTACCTAAGCTAGCAATAACTTCTTTCACAGTTGAATTTTCTGAAGCAAAAATTGCATCAAAATTTTCACGTGTAGTGCTGAAAAAAGTAGCTTTATCTTGCTCAGCGATACCCATTAAGTTAGCCATTGTATCTAAAGATTCGCCTTTACCTACAGCCATATCATGAGAAACTTTATCGAAATTAGCAGCCATAAATGTTGATAATGCAGCAGATGATTTAACAACACCATCTTTAGAACAACCAGCAGTACCAGAAGTAATACCAAAAGTTTGGTTACCTGATGTACCATTTGTTGTAGCAGCCATTACCTGTGAAGGTATTCCGGTTTTGCCATTAAATACTATTGAACCCCAACCACAACCAACGTTGTTTTCACCAGCAGCGTTAGCAGCACTGATACTTGCGATTGTTAAAACTGATGCAACTAATAATTTTTTCATTTTATAACTCCATTTGTAATCTAAATAATTAATTTAGTTTGTACCCAAAAATAAAATTTTAAGCGAGTTTGAATTATCGTATGAATTACCCAGTATGTCTAATTTGTTATATAAAAATTTTGAAATGATTATTTATAGTGTGAAATAATCTTAATTAAACCTTATCAGACTAAAATTAATGGCATTTCGTATAGTATAACTTAACAAATCATTGAATAACCGAGTGTCGACACCGATAATCTACCTGAGCCTAACATTCATTTCAGTAGCTCTTTATGAGTATATCTATTGCTTATTTTATAGGCACATTTTCGACATGTATTTTTCCAATTAAATAACAACAAGTTTATTTATTTAAAAATGGTGAAAACTCTAAAAGCTCGCTATCGATAGATAATGCTGATTTAATATACAAAGCATATTTCAATGTTAACTTAATTTGTCTGCCCGTATGATGGGTCGGCTCAAGTATTTTAACCGAACAGGCAAGTTGCACGGTATCGCCTGTTTCAAAATCAATAAAGAGTAAACCCGCTACAGGGTTACTACGCATATTACCTAAACTCATAAAAAAATTATTACCATTGTAGTCATCGAAACTAAGGCTATGGTCGCTGTCGATTCGAACAAAACCGGGTTTACCACCACGATGTGAAATATCAACACCAAAGTGCATCGCGTGTTTGTCCTCTGGATACGAACTTGCAATGAAAAAAGTATCCACTGATGAAATTAATTGTTTTATCTGCGAATTCAAAAATTCAGCTCGTTGTATCGATTTATCGGCCACAATACGCGCATTAACCTCAAAAGATTTAATATCTCTAACTTGAATGTATTTTGGACAATTACCAAAGGCTTTATTGATAGCAATAATAACACTTTTATCATGACTTGCTTTTACCACTCCAGACATTCGATTACGTCGACGTGACTCGAACTCTAAGCCCAGAAAACCTAACTGGCTGCCACAGGTTAAATTATTGTTAATTGGATCGCCAACGATATACTGCCCCTGTAAACGCACTTGAGTGTTATCCAGCACTTGAATAAACCCCGGACTTCCTGTCATTACAGATGCCCAGGGTTGTCCTTCATTATCGACAGAGGCTACAAATAGCATTTTTAGCCCTATATAAAAGTCCTGTTGCTGCTGGGTTAATTGCTCATGGATCATAGCCGGTGCAAAACTCGCAACTGATTCAACAACTCCAGACTTTTGTTGAAAATACAGTTCACCCGAATGAAAAATACCAACTTTATCCATGACTCCCCCTTATCTTTAGCTAGCCAATTTAACAGGTGATTTATCCATCGCAACAAATCCGGTTAGGTTTTCCACTCGCGTTAACCACGCATTAATATTGGGATATGATGCTAATGAAACATCCCCCTCAGGTGCATGGGCGATATAGCTATAAGCAGCGATATCCGCAATACTCACTGCATCAAGTGCTAACCATTGCCGCCCGTTAAGATGCTGGTCTATAATTTTTAATATTAAATGACTTTGTTCGATAAGCTGTTGATGATCTAACTCGGCACCAAAAACATTCACCAACCTTGCTGCTGCTGGCCCGGTTGATAATTCTTTAGTGGCAATGGCTAACCATTCTTGAATGCGGGCAATTGAGTTCGCATCTTGCGGATACCATGTTGAATCATATTGTGTTGCGAGGTAACACAAGATAGCCACAGAATCACGTATTACAAAACCATCATCGTCTAATACGGGTATTTGCTGCAATGGATTGATTTTAGTAAAAGCGGCTTCTAAATGCTCACCTTGATCGAGCTTTACGTGGATACTTTGATATTCTAACTTTAACAACGACAACATTAATCTAATTCGATGCGCGTGACCGGACAATGGAAAATCGTATAACTTGATCATAGCTAACTCCTATTAATTTTAATTTTCTTAAATAAACTATACAGATCTGTATAACACAAAACAAACTATAACAGACAAGTCTGTATAGTCAAGATGAAAAATACATTTATATTTACCTAATAAATTCAACTGGTTAAAATATTACAGGTCTATGAATACTACGAAACATCACTTTAGATGGATAAATGTAGACAGAATAGTATAATATTAGGATAAGTAATATACAATTAGGCACTCAATTATGGCATCGGCAAAACGCGACCTTTTAGTAGACACCGCACTGGATCTTTTCACCAAAAATGGTTATCGAGCAACAGGAATTGATAAAATTCTTGCTGAATCGGGCGTTGCCAAAATGACGATGTATAAACACTTTAAATCAAAGGACGAGCTAATCATTGCGGCACTGCGTAAACGTGATGAACTATTTTCTACAGATCTAACTCAAAAAATGCAAAGCCTAGTCGAGCAGCAAAACTGTGATCCGCGCATTAAAAAGTTAATGGCTTTTTTTGATGCTGTGCATTTATGGATAAAGAGTGATGCTTTTTATGGTTGTAACTTTATCAATGCGAGCATTGAGTTTAAGCGTGAAGACGATCCGATTCATGTTGCCGCATCAGCCCATAAAAAACTAGTGATTCAAAAAATTCAAGAATTACTGGTTGAATTACATTTGACTGATACCACTTATGTCGCACGTAGCATACACATGCTAATAGAAGGAGCAATTGTAATGGCTGTCACCATTGGCGATAAAAATTCAGCCTTACAAGCAAAAGATAATGCCATAAAAATTTTAAAAAGTTACGATATATCCCCGCCGTTAGCGGCTAGTTAATAAAACCGCAATTAAATATTATCATTTAAATATCAAGCCATATTCTAATCGGTAACAATATATAAGCTGCAAAAAAACCTATGCCCCAAATCGTAACTGAACTCCAATAGATTCTTTTATTCCACTTGTGAGCTGTAGAACAAGCTTCGGCTAAAGCTTTATCCGTTGGACAAGCACGTCCTGGACGAAACATAAACCAGCCAGAAATGGCCATCATAATACCTGAAAATGCAAATATCCAAATTTTATTTTGTGTCACTACAATTAAAAATGGAAAAGCACTAGTCATTGCCACTACTGTACTGCCCAAGCCTAAAGTCACTAAAATAATAGGCAAGGCACAACATAGAAGTGTCCCCGTGGTGGTAAACAAAGTAAAAATAGTAATGCTTTTTTCTTTTAAATTATCTTTAATCACAACAGTTTCATTACTCATCTAAAATTCCCATCAAAATTTAAAGTGAAGATTTTTTCATGCTTAGGTAAGTGAAACCGGAATCATTAAACAATTTTTTCATTTGTTCATCAGTTAATTCCACTCCGTCTGCAACATTAACAGTCACTAAACCTTTATCGAGATCAACTGTAATTTTGCCAGTGCCTTCGATTGCTTTTAATTTTTTCTCAATCCCGTAGGCACAAAAAGGGCAGGCCAAACCATCGACACGCATTTCGTAATGACTGCCTGCGGCAAAAGCATTTTGTAACAGTAAAACCCCGAATACGACAGATAAAATTTGTTTTTTCATTTGATTAATTTCCTATATAACGAATTAAAATAATTTGAATTTAATTTATAGATGCCATTCAAACGACATCTTGGCACGATAGTCAGATGCGGCCTGATTACCATTAAGATTTTGATAAACGGGAATTTGTACGCCGGCTTTTATTGCAAAATTTCGAAGAGTCCAAATTAATCCCGGTGATATAAACCATTCGATGCCTCCCGAGTTCGATAGTTCCACTCCAGATTGTTTGGCTCGTTGGCCTATTTCACCATTAAGTTCTAGTAACCAAACGGTATCAGGTTTTAAATAATCAGTTGCAGTAGGTCTAATGCCTGCAACAAAATCGAGTAGAATTTTATCACCTCGCACTACTCCAGCAGCATTTGTACCATTAAAACGATATCGTGAGCTCGCCCAACGATACCATTTTCGTGATTCATAGCCATAGGTTAATCCGAGAATTGAATCCGTTGCACCTTTATTAATGGTGGGCAATTTATTTTTATCAGCCGTGTCGGTAATCACTTTAAGAAATACTGCAGCAGATTCTTGTAACCCTAATGAATCTTCACGCCAGAATCGATATTTTGTAAAAATTGCAACATCACTTTTACCGCTACTGCTATTGCCCGCCAATTCTTTAAATTCATAAGGCAAATCTACTCCTGCTGCCCAATCCCCTGTTAAACCATAAGTCATTTCAAGCCCAATACCTTGGGTTTTGGAGTTGCCTGCTTTAGCTGAATCAACTTCAAGTGCAGCTTCAAAGCCGTCTTTAAATAATACGTGGGGGCCAATCCCAAAGTTTGGGTCATGTGCATAAATAACAGTACTTGAACTGAGTAGTGCTACCATCAATCCAAATTTTTGTATTCTCCTAAAAACCATCGGTAAATCTCCTAATTCATTATGTATTTCTGTCACTAATCTGACCATCTAAAAGTTAACTCTAGGTTCAAACTAATTTCACAATATTCGTAAACTATAAAAAATTGTACAGGCTAGAGTTGACTCCAGATCAAGAAGAATTTTGATTTATTTAGCAAAAAATGTGATATTCCATACTTTGTTGTAATCTAAAGGCTTTTAACCAGCCAATAAGGAACTTAAAATGATAAAAAAAATATTTATACTGCTTCTAATAATAAGTAGTAGCTCTATTTACGCAAAAGAAACTATATATCCTTATGTATATCAGGGAAAAGTACAGGGTATGGTTTGCGCTTTTTGTGTTTATAATGTCAGTAAAAAAATAGCCTCATTACCTGAAATTAATCCCGAAACGGTTAACGTTGATCTAAAATCAAAAATCGTTAATTTTCGTAGCTCTGAAAAAGTAAATTTTGATAAACTTGCTAAAGTGTTTTCAGATTCGGGCTTTAAGTTAACGGAATTAAACCAAGTGAAAACTAGCTTACTTAAAATTCCAGATTATAAAAAAATTGCTGTTCTTAAATTCACCCTTGATAATCTCCAAATCGAAAACTATAAAGCAGTATTTGAAAGTATTGGTGAAATAGCAGCCCAAACGAAAGGAAAATTAGTCATTAAAGCACCGGAATCTGTAGAAATCGCAATATTAAAACCGATGATTGCAGGCAAACAAAACATTGCTCGCGTTCAATACCATTTTAAAAAAAACAAAAAAAATATTGAAATAAAATTATTCTTACAACGTAAACCGCATTAATTCTTTACTAATAACAATATCAGGAAAAAAAATTTTCCAAACATATATCTAAAAAATAAATTCCATATTTTTTAGATAGAAATAAATAATTTTCAATGTGCTATATTTTAACTATTCATACTTTATAGGTAGCAATATTCTATAAATAAATTTTAGATTTTATGGCAAATTACCACTATATGAGAATTAAATACGCCATTTTACTCATTATTTTAGCAATCAGTTCTATGTCAAACTTGATTGCCGCCCAACCTAAATGCCTACACATTATGTCATACCACTCTGGTTATGCTTGGAATGACGGCATCGAAGCCGGCGTTGAAAAAACATTGGCGGGAAAATGTCAGCTAAAAAAATTTTTCATGGACACTAAACGCAATAAAAGCAAAAAATTTGCTAAAAAAATGGCACTTAAAGCCAAAGCCTTAATTGAATCCTACCAACCGGATATAGTGATAGCCTGTGACGATAATGCTTCGCAGTATTTAGTGAAAGATTATTATAAAAATAGTAAACTACCTTTTGTGTTTTGCGGTATTAATTGGACAGCAGAGATATATGGCTATCCATATGATAATGTTACCGGCATGGTTGAAGTAGCTCCAATTATTCCGTTATTAAATATAATAAAAAAAGCCATACCAACCGTTACTAAAGGTGTCTATATATCTGCAGACGTAGTCACCGAACATAAAGATTTTGATCATTACAAACAAGAATATGATAAAAAAAATATAACCCTGAAGGCTATTTTTGTTACCAGTATGGCGCAGTGGAAGACAGCTTACATAAAAGCACAATCGGCCGATTTTATTATATTAAATAATTTTGCGGGTATTAACGACTGGGATCCTGAACAAGCGATCGCCCATGTTAAAAAATACAGTAAAAAATTTACAGTCACCAATTATAAATGGATGATGCCTTTTGCAATGTTTGCATTAACTAAAAATGCATTCGAACAGGGGCGGTGGTCAGCTGAGGTTGCTTTATCGGTATTAACCGGTACCAATATTTCTGAAATTCCTATTACGATTAATAAAGAATGGGATATGTTTGTCAATATTGAGCTGCTAAAGCATAGCAATATTAAATTAGATAAGCACATTTTACGACGGGCATCTCGACGTTGGTAATAACTAAATCAAACTATAATTAATTGTGAAACTACAAAACAGAAAGTATTTATGTACTATTCCTATTATAGGTATCATTGTTAGTTTATTAGTGAGCTATACAACATTACATTATGAAATGGAGCGACAAAAACAATTTTTTGAAAGCCAATCAACGTTAATTTTTAATAATATTTGGAGTGTATTTAATAACCTAGACAATATAAATAAAAACATTGCATTATTATTTAATAGCGTTGACTTTATTAGTGAAGATCAATTCAACTTATTCACGCAACCAACGTTAACACGCTACCCTTTCATTGAAAGTATATATTATATTCCTCGAATAAAACGAGTCAATCTAAAAAAAATAGAACAGCAAAAACGAAATAATGGTTACACAGGGTTTAAATTTAGACAATTTAGCAACAAAAAATATAGCCCGTCACCTATTAAAAAATATTTATTTCCAATTCAATACGTTCAACCCTATAATGTTGCCACATCATTATTAATTGGACGAGATATATTAACTTATAACCAAGTACAAGAAGCCATTATGGCTTCAACTTTATTAGGTGACGCAACGATATTATCAGCCAATAATAATGCCCTGTATGCTTTTAATTCTCTTTATTATGGCAAAGAAGCCACTCAGGTTCATGATCAAAATATTGATAACGTCTATGCTATTTTAGGGTTTAAACTAGCACCTTTACGTATAGTGAAGTACATCGAATCACCAGAGTCCTATGTTGTCGAAATTATAATTAATGGTATTAATGTTATTCCAAATAACAAAAGTGTTTCTTCTGATTTTTTTGATTCAATTCATACACAAAAAAAATCTTATACATTTAATAAGCAAATTATAAAAACCAAAACAATACATACAAAAAACTTTTTCGATTATAATTTAAGTTTTCCAATGTTTATACTATTGCTCGGGCTTTTATTTTCTTTTTTGTTTTGGTATATTATTAAAACAAATATTAATTTCAACTTATTCTTACAAGCTCAAAATAAAGTTATTGAATCAGAAGTTAATGACAAAACAAAACTTCTCAATGCTCAAACAGCTGAATTGAAACTTGCATATGAAAATCAGCTCATCGCTGCAAATGAGCTAAAATCCTTTAGTTATTCCATATCTCACGATTTACGCTCGCCACTACGAGCCATCGATGGGTTCAGTCGAATACTCTATGAAGATTATGCAGATAATCTTAATGAAGAAGCTAAACAACACCTTAATCGAATTATTAATGGCACCAAACGCATGGGTGAATTAATTGATAGTATGCTAGAACTGGCACTAGTATCTCATAAAGAAATAAAACATGAGCCAGTATCACTATCTGATTATGCAAACGACATAATAAATAATTTAAAAAAACAACAACCTGAACGTGATGTTAATGTATCAATTGCCGATGGTTTAACCATTAATGGTGATGGCGCATTACTACACTCAGTATTAGAAAACTTATTAGAAAATGCCTGGAAGTTTACAGAAAAAACTGAACATGCAAAAATTGAATTCAAACAACAGTCTGAAAATAATACTGAATCTTCATACTATATCAAAGACAATGGCATTGGCTTTGATATGGCCTACGCTAATAAATTATTCACTCCATTTCAACGCTTACACGGCAAAGATTTTAAGGGCACGGGAGTTGGGCTTGCAACTGTTGAACGAATAATAAAACGACACCGAGGTAAAATATCAGTAACCGCAAAACCAAACGAAGGAGCTACTTTTAAATTCACTTTAAACAATCAATTTTAATCTAAACGAACACATTTAAAAGAAACATTATTTAGTACTAAAGATTAACCAATAACATAATTTTTTTTACGCCACTCAGTCATACCCCCGATAACAATGTGCACATCAGTAAAACCATTTTTAGTTAATACTTGCGCCGCTTTAGCTGAGCGTTTATCGGTGCGACAAACTAATGTGATAGTTCGTTCAAGATATTCTTCAATTTCAGTGATACGTGTCATTAATTGCTCAAGTGGTATATTGACGGCACCCGCTATGTGGGATTGCTCTGCAGTAAATTCATCGGATGTTCGAACATCAAGCAATAAAAAGTCGTGGTTATTATCGAGTTTCGATTTTAATGTCTCAACAGTGATTACCGAGCCACGACGAACCCGAGCAACAATCCTCGGAATAAATGCCACAACGGCGAGTAATGATAAAGCTAACAATAGTTTTTGGATAAACCCTTGACCACCCGCTACAGCTTCGCGCCCAGCATAACCAAGATAAGTATATGCCACAGCTCCCGGAAACATAAAAATATAGGTTGCCGTAATATAGTGTGACAGTTTTATTCTGGTTAATCCCAATGCAAAATTTAAAAGGTTAAACGGAAACAACGGAACCAAACGCACAAAAGCAACAAACCGCCAACCTTCTTCTTCTACACCATCTTTAAGTTGTTTTAAACGTCCACCGGTTTTTTGTTCAACGATATCGGAAGCTAAATATCGCGAAATAATAAATGCCATTGTTGCCCCAAGAGTGGCGCCTGTTAAATTATATAATGTTCCAAGAACCGGCCCAAAAATAGCACCACCAGTTAATGTCAAAATCGAACCAGGAAAGAAAAAAACGGTTCCAACAGCATAAAGTACTATAAACAGTGCAGGCCCCGCAGCTCCTGCATTTTCAATCCATTGTTGCAATGCTGCAGCATTAAGTTGCTCGCGATTGCTTAATACTAATGAAATACCAATAATAATTAAAATTAAAATTGATAATCGTATTAGCTTAGTCTTCATCAGTATTATTCCATTCACGACGGTTGATAGCATAACCGCTTACCTTACCTTTAAATGGCAACATCAACATTCCCGGTAACCAGCTCACTTGTTTAATATCTCTGATTTTATGAATACCAATTACCATGCCTTCATGACCTTGGCGTGGTTGCGCTCGATAGGTTCCAAAAACACGATCCCACCACGGTAAACTAAACCCAAAATTACTATTTGCTTCATCATCTTCTACCGAATGATGAACTCGATGCATATCCGGTGTTACTAAAAACAAACGAAGAATTTTGTCAAAAGCAATTGGCAGCTTAACATTGCTGTGATTAAACATAGCCGTCATATTTAAAATTATTTCAAATAAAATCACAGCAATAACGGGAGGACCAAGCACAATAATGGTGGCAAATTTTATTAACATCGACAAAATTATTTCCAACGGATGAAAACGTGCACCGGTAGTCACATCAAAATCTAGATCCGCATGGTGCACTCGATGCAAACGCCATAAGCTTGGGATTGCATGAACCAAAACATGCTGCAAATAGATAACAAAATCCATTGCAATAATTGAAATTATAGCCGCTAACCAAAACGGTAACTCAACATAGTTCAAAATGCCCCAACCATTTTGATCTGCAAAGGATGCAACACCAACAGCAACAACAGGAAAGACCAATCGCACCACAAAATTGTTTAGAAAAACAATGGCTAAATTATTGCTCCACCGAACCACTTTTGACACCGTTAATTTACGCCGTGGTGCAATATATTCCCAAAAGGCCATGACGCCGAGAATCCCGAAAAAAAAACAAGATCGTATAACAGGCTCATTGGTTAATATAAATTGTTTAAAATCCATCGAAAATTTACCTTGTATTTCATTTAATGTTAATCCAACCAGAGTGACTATGTTATACTAATTTTGCACACAACTAATCAACTGATTACTTGAATAGTAGAGTAAATGATCACAGCATAATGTCAAGCCAAAACTTTAAACACGAAATTTTTAACCAATTTGCCCGTGTGGGTAAAGCCTTAGGTAATGGTAACCGATTGGAACTATTAGAGTTTCTAGCACAAAGTGAACGCAGTGTAGAGCAATTAGCACAAGTCGCGGGGTTAACCATAGCGAACACTTCGCAACATCTACAACACCTCAGACAAGCCGGATTGGTTACCAGCCGTAAACAAGGATTAAAGGTGTATTACCAAATTAGTGGAACGGATGTCGTCTTATTGCTCCAAAGTTTACGCCATGTTTCCGAACGCCATATCGCTGAAGTTAATCAGCTAGTTAGTACTTACTTAAATGTAAAGGATAGCCTCGAACCCATTCCTCGCGACGAATTAATGGCGCGAGTAAAAAACGGTTTAGTCACTGTACTCGATGTCCGTCCAGCCGAAGAATATGCTGCCGGACACATTCCCGGTGCAGTTAACATCCCATTGCACGAACTAGAGCAACGATTGAACGAATTATCCGCCGAGCAAGAAATTGTCGCATACTGTCGTGGTCCACATTGTGTTTTAGCATTTGATGCTGTCCTAAGTTTACGTCAACAAGGTTTACAAGCACGACGAATGCAAGATGGTTTCCCTGAATGGAAAGTATCAGGCTTACCAATTGAAGAAAATACCGATGATATCAATTAGGATACTGCAATATCATTTTTAAATTAAATTTGAACTAAGCATTTCAGACAATGTCCTATTACAAGTACATCAAATTTGGTAAACTTATTCCAAATAGTGATATGCAATATGTTAAAACTTAGATAAACTCACATAATGAAACGATTATTTATATTCTTATCCATACTACTACTTTTAAGTAGCAATATTGCTATGGCTGTAGATTATGATTGTTTTGCAACACAACAAGATTTATCAACTTTAATTCAAGATCAAAGTCCAAACCCATTTAATGATACAAATGATAACGGTGACGACAGTTGTCACAGTCATATTTCATCACATTTTGTGGGTATCTACCCTGATATAATCAATAGTTATATAGCAACCACAAGTCACTATATGCCTATTCCACAATCCACACCAACTTCACAAATATATCAACCTGCAACACCGCCACCCAACGTCTAAACTAGTTAAATAAATATAAACAAGTTTAAAAGTTTGCATGTTGCATTTTGTAACGTGTTGCTGTAACTCAATTTAAGGATTTATTCCATGAACAAAGCTATAAAAGTAGCAGTAATGCTATTGTCTGTTCCGTTGTGCACAAATTTAAACGCCAGCGAAACAATATCAAAACATGCAACGCCAGTATTGTCTTTAACAGGACAAGCAGCGCCTAAAAAATTAACACAATTTATTAGCGGTATAGTTAAAAAACATCCTCGTCTGTTAGAAGAACGCGCTCGACTACGAGCAGCGCAAGCAAATCTACGGGCAGCGGATCAAGCTATCTATAACCCTGAGCTAGAAATTGATTCAGAGAAAACAGATATCAACACATCGTATTTGCAACTAAGCCAAACGATTGATATTGGTGATAAACAAGGTGCTAAAACCAGTGTTGCTCAAGCAGAGTTGATTCAAGCAAATGCTGAATATGAAATTGCTAAACAACAACTCGTCTATGATTTATTAAATGCACTAGCGGATCAACACACTAAAAACGAAATCTATAAGCTCGTGCAACAAAATCTAATGTTAATGAAAGATTTTGCTGATATTTCAGGGCAACGCCATAGTGCAGGCGATCTTAGCCAAGTTGAATTAAATTTAGCGCGCCTTGCATACAGTGAAGCAATTATAACGCACACTCAAGCCGCCGCTGATGCAGCCGCAACAAAAGAATTTTTACGTGCTTTATTAGGGCATGTGCCAGACCGTATCCCATCCTTACCAAAAAAATTACCACTAGCAAAGCTTCCAAACGATAAGGATAAATTTATTACAGCTCTGCCCGCGATTCGTTTAGAACTAGCAAGGGTCACAAGTGCTCGAAAAAATGTTGATTTACGCCAAAGTGAAAAAAGTTGGGATCCAACAATTTCCTTACGTGGTGGTAAAGAAGACACACAAAGCATTGCAGGAATAACATTATCCATACCATTAAATATACGAAATAGTTTTAGTGCTGAAGTTGATGCAGCGCAACAACAATTTATTCAAGCTGAATATCGTGCACAACAGGCATTCCGTGAACAACGTGCCATTGTATTAACCAGCACCCAACGTTATTCCCTACTGCAAAAAGCATGGACAACCTGGAGTAAAAACGGTGATAGCAGCATTCAACAACAACTCAAATTAATAAAACGCTTATGGCAAGTAGGTGATATGAGTACCACTGATTATCTTGTTCAATTAAAACAAGCTATTGATACTCAAACTGCCGGACTAGAGCTGCGAGGCAAATTTTGGCAAAGCGCATTTGAATGGATGAATACTACCGCAAGTATCATTAATTGGTTAAATATCAACATATCGGAATCATCAAAATGAATATCAAAAAAATATTATTAACATCTTTAAGCTTAGTTCTCTTAACCTCCGGTAGTTATGTCGGTCTTGTATATGCACAAGGCGATGGTCATGACGATGAAAAAAGCGAAAAAACTGACGACCACGGTGATGGTGATGAGCACGGAAAAGAAGAAAAAGGCGGGCATGAAGAAGAAGCCGGCGTTATTAAACTGTCTAAAGCACAAATGAAAGCCGCTAGCATTGAGGTTTCTTTATTAAAACTTCAAACCGTCAACGAAACCATAAGCGCCCCGGGTGAAGTTAAGTTTAACGATTATCAAACAGTTAAGATAACGCCACGAATTGATGCTCAAGTCATTAAACGTCATGCCATTCTCGGCGAAGAAGTTGTTAAAGGACAACCTTTAGTAACCTTATCAAGTGTTGATATGGCTGAAGTTCAAGGCAACTTATTAGTTGCAACCCGTGAATGGAATCGAGTCAAAAAGCTAGGCCGTAAAGTTGTCGCCGAGCGACGTTTTACAGAAGCACGTGCAAACTGGAATCAACTCCTTACTAAAGCACGCTCCTATGGCATGACCGAAACTGAAATTAAATCACTAACCAGTAACTCCAATAAAAAATCTGCTGATGGTACGTTTCAATTATTAGCACCATTAGCAGGACGTGTTATTTATGATCAATATATTGTTGGTGAACGAATCGAACCCGGTCGAGTATTAGTATCAATTACAAATGAAGCCGTTATGTGGGTTGAAGCGCGATTAAACTCGGTTCAAAGTTCATTGGTTAGCGAAGGTAACTATGCTGAAATTATTTTTAATAAGCAAAAATTCCCTGCAAAATTAAGTCAATTGCACCATACGCTTGACGAAACAACCCGAACTCAAGCGGTACGAATCGAAGTTAATAATCCAGACGATAAACTACATTCAGGCATGTTTGTTACCGCTAATATTTCTTCAAACGAAAAAACACAATCACTGGTTTTACCTGAAGCAGCAGTCGTTAGAAGCGCCGATGGTGATTGGCAAGTTTTTATCGAAGGTGATGAAGAAGGTGAATTTAAAGCTCAAGAAGTTGAATTAGTTAAAGTTGTTAATGGTCAAGCTGTTATTGAAGGCATAAAACCCGGTAATCACGTAGTGACTAAAGGTGCCTTTTTTGTTCAATCAGAACTCGCGAAAGGCGGATTTGAAATTCATAACCATTAATTAGGATATTTACCATGTTAAACAAAATTATTGATTTAGCTGTAAAAAACCGGTTACTGGTGCTGTTGGCATTAGTTGCAGGTATATTTGCAGCGTTCCTTATTCTACCTAAACTCAATCTGGATGCATTTCCAGATGTAACTAATGTTCAAGTAACCGTTAATACTGAAGCACCGGGCTTAGCCGCAGAAGAAGTAGAACAACTGATAACCTTCCCTATTGAAGCGGTGATGTACAGTTTGCCTGATGTGCAAGAAGTACGTTCCATTTCTAAAACTGGTTTATCGGGTATTACCGTCGTATTTACCGAAGGTACCGATATTTATTTTGCCCGACAATTAGTATTTGAGCGCTTACAAGCAGCTCGCGAGCAAATACCAATGGGAGTTGGTACTCCAGAGATGGGACCAAATACTTCGGGTCTTGGCCAAATATTTCAGTATGTCTTAAAAGCAAAACCCGGCAGTGAATACGATGCACTCGCATTACGTAGCTTAAATGATTGGGTTGTTAAACTCTTAATTATGCCTGTGAACGGAGTCACCGATGTATTATCGTTTGGTGGTAATGTTCGTCAATATCAAGTGCAACTTGATCCAGAAAAACTATTAAGTTTTTCATTAAGTGCAGGAGAGGTAACCGAGGCAATTGAACAAAACAACCGTAATGCCGGTGGTTGGTATATGGACCGTGGTGCAGAGCAACTCGTTATCCGTGGCGTTGGTTGGATACGTTCAGGTCAAAATGGTTTAGACGATATTGGTAACATACCATTAAAAGATAACGATGGTACTGTGGTTCGGGTACGTGATGTCGCCAATGTCGATTTCGGTTCTGAGATACGACAAGGTGCCGTCACCATGACAACACGCTTTCCTGATGGGCCTAAAAAAGGTCAAGCACAACCGTTAGGTGAAGTTGTTATTGGTATCGTACTTAAACGCTTGGGTGTTAATACTAAAGCCACAATTGATGGCATTAAAAAACGCCTACCAGCAATTCAACAAGCCTTACCAAAAGGCGTGATAATCGAACCTTTTTATGACCAATCAGATTTGGTTGATAAAGCCGTTAGTACCGTTACCAAAGCTTTGTTAGAAGCATTTGTATTAATTATTATCATATTAATGCTGTTTTTAATGAACTTACGCGCATCGCTACTGGTATTATTATCAATACCAATTTCAATTGGTATGGCATTAATTGTTATGGCTTATTGGGGAATTTCTGCCAACTTAATGTCACTCGGTGGTTTAGCTATCGCAATTGGTATGATGGTTGATGGTTCAGTTGTTATGATGGAACATGTTTTCACCCATCTTGCCAACCCCGATCCAACCCATCATGATAAAAGCAAGCAAAATATTGAGCTTGATGAAGAAGAAGGCATTGCTTTACGAATTATTGAGTCAGCAAAAGAAGTCGCTCGGCCAGTATTTTTTGCAGTGCTCATTATTGCAATCGTATTTGCTCCATTATTTTCTCTCGAAGGTGTTGAAGGAAAATTATTTCAACCGATGGCACAATCGATTGTATTAGCGATGTTTTCATCACTACTTGTTGCTTTAATCGTGATACCGGCATTAGCAACTTATGTGTTTAAAAAAGGTGTTATCGAAAAAGACAGCCCTTTAGTTAAACCATTACAAGCCAAATATAAAGCTGGGCTAAAGAAAGCATTAACAATCAAAAAACAAATTGTAATGTCAGCCGTAGGTTTGTTTATCTTTTCAATTGCATTAGTACCTTTTCTTGGAACAGAATTTGTTCCAGAACTGGAAGAAGGAACCATTAATGTGCGAATCACATTAGCGCCCTCCTCTAGCTTAACAACGGCTCTTGAAGTGGCACAAAAGCTTGAATTACAATTAATGACTTTCCCCGAAGTACTCTATACTTCAAGTCGTGTTGGTCGTGCTGAAATTGGTGGTGATCCAGAACCGGTATCCAACATTGAGATTTTTATTGGACTAAAATCTATTAGTGAGTGGACCTCGGCCGAAGACCGAAAGAGTATACAAACATTAATGGAAGAAAAAATGTCAGTCCATCCGGGCTTATTGTTTAATTTTTCTCAGCCAATTGCTACTCGAGTCGACGAACTTTTATCCGGAGTTAAAGCTCAATTAGCGATTAAATTATTTGGTGCTGACTTGGATGTGCTTGTTACTAAAGGTCGAGAAATTGAAACCTTGGTTAAGTCTATTAAAGGTACAACCGGTGTTGCTTTAGAGCAAATCGCAGGTGAAGCCCAATTAGTTGTTCGCCCAAATCGTAATTTGTTATCTCGATATGGTCTATCAGTACAACAAGTAATGAGCTTGGTTAGTGACTCCATTGGCGGACAGGAAGCCGGTCAGGTTATTAATGGTAATGAGCGTTACGATATTTATGTCCGGCTTAAAAATGAGTCACGTAACAGCATTGAGGCTATTAAGAATTTAATCATGCAATCCAGTTCCGGCGCATGGGTTAGACTGGGTGATGTTGCTCAAGTTGCCATTGAAGCCGGCCCTCCGCAAATTCGACGTGATGATGTTCAACGACGTGTTGTTATACAAAGTAATGTCGAAGGACGCGATATGGGTGGTTTAGTTGCCGAAATTGATAAACGCATCAAATCCGAAATTGAGCTTCCTCCCGGTTACAGTATTGTGTTTGGTGGTCAATTTGAAAATCAACAACGTGCTCAAGCACGGTTAATGATCGTTGTGCCGCTATCTTTAGGCTTAATATTCTTATTATTATATTTTGCCTTTAGTTCAATCGGACAAGCATTATTAATTATGATTAATGTCCCTCTGGCTTTAATTGGAGGAATTGCAGCATTATTCTTATCAGGCCAATACTTATCAGTACCGGGCTCTATTGGTTTTATCGCCTTGTTTGGTGTAGCCGTTTTAAATGGGGTGGTATTAGTCAACGCTATTAACCAACGATTTGAAAATGGCGTTGATCTTGAACGTTCGATTTTAGAAGGTTCTTTATCAAGATTGCGTCCAGTATTGATGACAGCCAGTATTGCTGCGTTAGGATTAATTCCGATGCTATTAGCATCTGGTGTCGGTTCTGAAGTGCAAAAACCACTTGCGACTGTTGTTGTTGGTGGGTTATTTACTTCAACGGTATTAACACTATTTGTATTGCCCGTGTTATACACCGCATTTTCAAAACGTAAATATGCTGATTCATAAGTAACTTTAAGAAATAGTCACATGGAAGTATGGATATTACATACTTCCACGTGGCTTATTATTACGGCCCCATCCATGCTTTCTCTGATATACAACTGAGCATCAAAATGGAATATTAATGTCAAATAACGATTCAAGCTGTCACTGCGATCCAAATGCAACTTCAAAATCAGAAGTTCGTATTTTAATAATTGTTTTTATTCTTAATTTTACAATGTTCTTGCTCGAATTTTCTGCCGGCCTCATTAGTAATTCAATTGCTCTACTTGCCGATTCATTAGACATGTTTGCAGATGCCTTTATATATGCTCTTAGTTTATTTGCATTAAAACGTCATGAACGCTGGCGTATTTATGCCGCAATAGCTAGTGGTGCAATTCAATTTATTTTAGGGCTTGGCATTGCTATTTCAGCTACATATAAAATTTTTGTTTACACATTACCAAACAGTGAATTAATGGGAATATATGGTGTATTAGCCTTAATTGTAAACCTTGTTTCATTTATGTTACTGATGCGTTTTCGTGAAGGTAATATTAATATACGAGCATCTTGGATTTGCTCACGCAATGATATGATCTCTAATCTCGGCGTGCTTATTGCTGCTGCATTAGTCGCATATTTTCAATCTGCTATTCCTGATATTGTTATTGGGCTCATAATTGCAGCAGTGGTGGTAGTTTCCGCAATTAAGATAATCAAAGAATCAACGCAAAAAAAATCTGAATTACAGTAATTTATCTCAGCTTTGCATAAGAAAAATTAGTTTTAACTTTAGATTTCGGCTATAAAAGTGACCACATTTATTCGTTGTCACCATCTATCGAATCAATAATCGGACAACCATCGTCACTACCAAAACAAAGGTTCATTAGTAGTTGTAATTCATTTCGTAACGTTGTTAAATCATCAATAGACGCATTGATATCTTGTAACTTTTGGGCTGTTAACAATCTCACTTCATCTCGTGCATGTTGAGGATCGGTTCGCATTTGAATTAAATCACTAATTTCTGCTAACGTAAAATTCATTTTTTGAGCCCGACGAATAAACTTTAATAAAGAAATATTTTTTTCACTATATTCACGAATACCCGATTCAGTTCGAGCGACTGAAGATAGTAATTTTATTTTTTCATAATAACGTAAGGTATCAGCGCTAACATTAAGCATTTTAGTGACTTCACCAATTCGATATAAAGCCATTATTTTTTAACCAAATTTAATAATAAATAAATATTCATTTAACAAATACAGTCCGGTTACTATCAAAGTAACTCCGGCAACTATTTCTAAAATACGTTGGTGTCTTGATAGTATATTTAGTGACTCTAACCAGCCCATACTCCATGCGCCAATAATAACGGGAATACTCCGACCAAGAGCAAAAGCAAATAACAACAAAAAACCAAAGCCAACCGACCCAATAGCAGCACTTGCTGTTAACGCAACTAATAAAGCTGGAGTGCAAAATGGACAAACAGCCACTGAAAAAGGAATCCCTAATAAAAAAGCACCCCATATACCACTAACTTTACGCCCCTTTACTCCAAACCATGGAAACCGGATAGTTAACACTCCTGCCCACATAAGTCCCATTATAATAAGTAATGGCCCAAGAAATAACCCCCACTCACGCCCCATCACACTTTTAACCCACTCACCACCAAGAGCAGCAACAACACCAAGAACCACATGCGTCGTAATCATTCCTAAAACAAACGCAGCGCCCATTAGCAACGCCCTTCGCTCTTCGTGAGCTTTAGTAACATACGCTAGCATAACAGGAACAGATGCAAAAGAAACCGGGTTAAAACTAAAGACAAACCCCGTTATAAATGCAACACCAATTCCACTGATGCTTGCAGTTTGTAATGTTTCTTTGAGTGCTTCGCTAGAAATTTCAAGCGAAGGAATTAATAGAAACAATGCCGTGCCAACTAACAACAATGCCGTTAAATAGGGACTACCTTTAGCTGCACTATTCAATAATTGTTTTGCATCACCATGAAAGCCTTTAAACTGAGCAAAGACCATTGGTAAAGTAAACAAACTTGAAAATAATAACGCAGCTATCAAAGCCATAACTATCGAATTAACAGTTACTGCCATTCCAGTTGTTACAATAATTAACGGTAATGTGCAGGCCGGTAACGTAAAACCAAGTTGTATCGAATAAGGTAGTTTTTTATCACTCGGAATAAATTTAAATAATTCAAAGTGTGGAATTGGTATGTAGATAAAACGTGACACAACGTAAACCACTGCAATTATGCTAAGCACAATACTTGGCATAAATGGACTCCAAGTCGGTGTCTCAAAAATTAAAACAGCCCCAGCAAAAATACCTGATAACAATAACGTTCGACTTATCCAAACTGATAATAGGTTAAAACAACATTGAGCACGATTCGATGTAGCGTGTGCTCTTACAGAAAATAATGTATGAGTTGCAATTGTGCACGGTTCAAAAAAAGCTAACAAACCTAGTACCGCTGCAGTTATTAATAATAATGTAATCACAGCTGTTGCCCCGCATTTTGTTGTAAACACCGCTCTAATTCTGCACGAAGTTTTTTAGCCGAAGGTAAACTTGTAAAAACTAATTCACCATTGATTGCTATAGAGGGAGTAGACATCACACCAAGTGCAACAGCATAATCGATTTCATCGATAATATTTACCTCACGCCACGTAATTAGCCCAGCGCCTAACTCCTCAACTAGTTTTCGTAATACATCTTTAGCGTGGCCACATTTTCCACAGCCGGGAGATGCAAAAATTTCAATATTTATTGTCATGTTTTATCTTCTTCGATATAAATTTTATAGTATATCTGTAGATTACAGTCTGGAGCTGACTCCAGATCAAGTATTATTTGCGACAAAATTGAAAAAACTAGAAATTATATCGAAAACTACTTCGAACGATGTAGTTGTTTTTTAATGCCGTGCCATTTAATTGTTGAACAATGGGTAATTGCACAGCAAATTCGGCAATCCAACGAATATTAACATATTGAATCCCAGGACTAATAAATAATTTTTTACCGTTAGTATTATTGTCTGCTATGTTATTAATTCGATTTTTTTCTTGGTGGATGAGGTTCATTTCAAAAACCGCATATAAGTAGTCAGGAATAGTATCGATAGTAGCAGTGCGCCAAATTCGATATTGATATGAACCGTCAAAACGAAAAGTATTACCCGCCTCAAAACCGTTATTTGCATTACTTAATCGATAGCTAACTTGGGTATCAATCTGTTGCTGCAAATTTTGCCACGTTAATACAACGCCACCAAATATATCATATGCCCCTGAAGATAATTGTATCGTTCGAGGAAGCGTCCCAAGATCATCACTAATACTATCATTGGCAATTGGTAGTTTTAACCCGAGAAAAGGTGCAACCCGAAAAGTTTTGGCTTTATCATTTTCTTTATAAGCAGTATAACGGGCAAAAATACTCAAATCGCCAAAACCCTTATTACTACGCGCCACTCGATTATTATTAGCATCCAATTTAAGATTAATTTCGCGGTATGGTAAGCTGCCAAAAACCGTCCATTGATGGTTTATACCATAACCCAATGTTGTTACTGCATTAGTCTCAGTACGATCACGCTCACTACCAGCAGGATCATCACCGGATTGATTAATAATCAATTGCTCACGAATTAAATACTCCCCCTGCGCCACAGGCAATGCGGTATTAAACGATATAGGAGCTGAATGTAGCAGTGACGTGTTGACACAACAATACCAAGCAAAGACAAATGTTACTTTTTTCATAAGTTTAATCAATAGAATATCAAAAAAGAAGACTGTTTTATTCAGTATATTATAACAAATTAGAAAATTAACGCTGTTCCAACCAAGTCTCACCACCATTATAACTAATTAAACCAATTTGTTGTTGCTCACACAATGCTTCAATATTATCTCCGGCAGGATCTAAAAATATAATATCAAGGCAAGCGCTGGCTGGAATCATGTATTTAACCCAGTCTTCAGACAAATCTGATAAATAAAATATTTCCGAGTTGGATAAGGAACGTCGAGATATTGCAGCATAAAGTCCTTTGGTCGTATCTTTAATCGCTATAATATTTTCAATTTTTTCTGGAAAACTAAGTAATGAAAATTTAGTTGTTTTATTATCATTAAATAAGACTGGAAATTCTGCCGAATTTTGGTTATAAGCAAAAATATAAAAACCATTTTTTGTTGATGTAAAAGTAAATGCATTAGTGCTTATGGAAGTACTGCTATTTTTGACAACGGGGTTATTTGTTTTATAGTGAGAATTTTTTTTCCAACGTTTAGCATCATGCAATTTAGTGTATAGAGTAAAATAATCATCAACCAAAACCGTTAAGCTATCGGTAATAAATGCGCTATTCACTTCAATATTCGCAGGCACTTTATGTTTTGTTACGGTGTTATTATAAACAGTAATATAATGTTGTCTATCCAACATACAAACCAAACGAGAGCGATCACCATTACAATCGCTAAAGTTCATCACATTATTTGTTTTAATTACTTTTTCAATTTTAAGTAAATTTTGACTATGATCCACAACGCCAACCGAGCCGGCTTTACCACCAACATAAGTCCCTATTGTTTCATGACGTTTTAATTTAAGCCAAAGCGCATTAGTTGCAGTATCATTTTGAATATTTTTTAAATTTTTTAAAGAAAGATAATTTCCACGTTCAAGACGCATTTTATTACCCGTTAAGAAATTGTACAGTTCAGCATGATTTTCACTAATGTAATGTCTCATTGCTGCACCATTATCTAGGTAAGCAAGTAAATAATAAACATCATCAACACCATGATAAAAACCCGCGGTACTCATATTTTTATCCATAGCAGCTTTATATCGCTCGGAACTCGTGTCGTAATAAAATAATTTACCAAGATTAGTCGCCTTACCTGCTTCAACTCTAAATTTTCGATCAACGGGGTAAACTGTATCTAAAGTTTCAAAGTCTTCAACAATAACACCATCGGATGACGCTATCATGGGCACATAAAGAAAATGATTTAAGGTATATTCTCCGGGGGGTAATGTAATAATTAAGTAACCGCCTTTCAATCCACCGGGGTATTTTTTATTATTAATTACGGGAACTGAATTTTCTAATCCATCTAACCCGGTGCTGGACACCTGAGCGATTAAAATACCATTACCAGAAACTAAAACTGGCTTCGATTGACATGCCTGCAAAAATAATACAATGCAGAAAATTGATACTATTTTCTTCATTTCCTAATAATCCCTTGTGCAATGTATCCTGAATATTTTTTTTATTATTATTTTTAATTTCTAAAACTCATATTAAACGCATAAAACTGACAATGTGACTCAACAATTTGAAAGCCTGACAATCACGAAGCCTAATAATATAGTTTATATTATAAACAGATCAAGCAATAACTTGACGATTTAATTCTGGATTTATAATAATTCTAAACAATGCGATCTCAAAACTAAATATCAATAACAATGTTAGGGACAAAACGATTAGAATAAAGCAATCAGCTTACACTTTAATAAAAAAGTGTAAGCTCCAAAGTGTTATCAAATATGATGTTCGGCAACTAAACCTGATGACGTGTATTTCTTTTTTAATTTTTTTATGGGTACATTATTTATCCCTGTTTCAGCAAAATGCTTATATCCCAGCAAAATATCACAGGCTAAGTTTTTCATTTTGCCAGCCATCAGAGGCGTTAAAAATGCAGGTTTGGCTAAGTATTCAATATCAATACCTAAAGTACTATAGCTGTCGTTTGAATCAATGATTGTAAATGCAAAAATCATTTTTTGAATTGGAAAATTTTTCCATTCATAAACTTCATACTTATAATACCGACCTTCTTCATATTCAGTAATACGTTCTTTTAATGTAATTTTTAACCCCATATCAACGATATGGCAAACCCGTTCAGCTCCCATCGAAGCACTATTAATACTACCAGTTTGACTATACGACTGTTTCACACCTGCATGAAATTGCGAAACATCGCCGTACCGCGATAAAACCTGCCACATTTTTTCGGCTGTTATATCCACCTGCAGTTGATAATGAATTTTTCTTAATTTCATAATACTACCCTCTTAATTAAATTTAAGCTTAAAACAACAATTGATAAGCTAACGTCAAACTCGCTATAAACCCTACCGTCCATGAAAATGTCCGAACATAAGGAACACCGACAATATAAAATATTGCGTGTATTAACCGAGCCCAAAAATAAACTTCACAAGCCATCGCTGTTACCGCGTTACTTGAACCCGTTAAATAAACCACTATCACTAATGGCGCAAACACAGCCAGATTTTCAACTGCATTCATGTGCGCACTATAGGCTCGATTGCCCCACACCCAAGCATATCGATCAGTACCCGGCTCTGGTGGACTGTACAAAACATTAAGTCCCTTGGCAGGCCATTGCTTAATGACAATGTTAATCACGTATACCAGTGATAAGCTTGCGGTAAGTACACTTGTTAACGTCAGCCATAAAATTTCACTCGTCATTGAAACTGCCATCTTTTATTTTCCTCAATTTTACAAATTCATGGGATAAGACTATGCTAAGCACATACGCATGTAAATAATGATAAACGCAAGTTAAAGGTGCAAATATGCAACTAATGGATTGGGACGATGTTCGTCATTTTTTAGAAGTAGTCGATGCAGGCTCAATAAACCAAGCCGCGCAACGCCTTGGTGTTAATCAAACGACGGTATCAAGGCGAATTAAATCACTCGAAAAACACCTAGGCAAAAACTTATTCGATCGTTCTGGCCACGGCTGGGTAATTACACCCGTTGGCGAACAACTTGTTATCAGTGCAAAAAAAATGGCGGAAGAAGCACACACACTTGAACGACAAGCAATATCCGATAGCCAAGAATTGCGCGGACTATTACGCATCACCGTTGCCGATGTCTGTACCCAACGTTTACTCATGCCTGCACTAAACTTGTTTACCACACAATACCCCGATGTTGATCTTGAGATAATCGCGACCAGTTCTGAATTAAACTTAGCTGCACGCGAAGCGGATATTGCTTTACGAACGACCAATACACCGCCCCAAAACCTAGTTGGGAATAAAATAGCGAAACTGGCATATGCGATATATGGCAGCAAAGAAATGTCACAAAAAATAAAAGTAACCCCTAACGGTGAAAATATTGCGTGTATTACTTGGCTCGGTGATGGTCATAGTCGCCCAGACTGGATTGAAAAAAACTTTACTAAGACACGTCGCATTTATCGCACCAGTGAACTGGGGTTGATGTTACAAATGGTTCAACAAGGCTTAGGCATTGCACAAATGCCCTGCGTATTTTGTGATGCCGAACCGGCTTTAGTAAAAATTCCAGCTAGCTTCATCGAAGCCGGCTGGGATTTATGGGTGTTATCACATGTCGATTTACGAACCACCGCCCGGGTTCGTATTTTTAGAGACTTTCTTGTTACTGAATTAGAAAAACAAAAAAATTTAATTGAAGGAATAAGTTCAAAAACAAACTGATGATTTATAGCCCTGGAATTAATTGCGGAAAATACCAAGGCTCGGCATGTTCCGGAATTTCCCACTGAAAAGGTGAACGTGAACTGGTTTCACTAAGCAAACCTTCTTCTCGAAGTTGTGCCATTAGTTTTCTTGCGCTTCGATCCGGCATTCCAGATAATTCAATGGCAGTTTTTCTATCCAACTTTCCTTGCACATAGGCATTATAAATAATCAATGCCGCGACAGTCTTTAATTTTCCAAAACCTTTAACACGATTATCATTGCGTGCGCTAACATAGCTTTGAATGCGAAGATACATCTGCTTTAGTTTTAATTTATCATCAAAGTATTCAATTTGATCTAACGATGTTGTTATCATAAATTTACAAAATTTAATAAGTGCAGATTCACTTAGCTGTCCTCGACCATCATAATCTCCTTGTCGAATATTGTCCGCATGTTGCAATAAACTTTTGTAGTCACCGGATAATCGCGCTAAACCACGACTTAAACACCAAATACCCATACTCTCTATTCCAATTGTTTTTAATGCGTAGTCAGTTAACAATCTTGCGACACGACCATTGCCATCAGCAAACGGATGTATCCAGGCAAAACGATGGTGGGCACACATTATTGAAATAATTTTTTTATCACCATAATATTTATTCGGGTTATATACTTCACAAAAAGCTTTCATTAACGGTTTCACATAATCAGCCTCTGGTGGAATATAGTTTCCAACGATAACACTCTGGCTTCGCCACTCACCGGGAATAATCTTATCTTTTACTTCTTCTGATTGATTTTTTAATGCGTGCAATGAGTCAGGGACATACCGATAAAATTCACGATGAATTGATTTAATAAAATCAACCGAATATAAATCATCAACATTTATTGATTGCGAATTTAACCACTGCTGAACTTTAATATGCGCTATCGATTCAAGCTGTAAATCGTGTTTTATTTTATCATTAATAAATTCGCCTCGTTGAGCAGCTCTGATTTCATAAGGTTCAGACTGTAACTTGTTAAAAGTTAATATAAAATATGATAAAAATCAATAAAAAAAATAAAATTAGGCCATATGTAGGGCCAGTTTACTGGGTGCTCGAATGACTCGTTAAGTAACCTGAACTCGGGATAAGCAAATATAATTTAAATAAACAAATTAAGTCGTTACGTATGAATAATACTAAAGCCACCGGCTACGGAAGGGGTGTAGCCC
>VAPM010111168.1_pt1 | contig 30223 bp, 28 predicted proteins | sample 3395091 | NCBI WGS metagenome assembly VAPM01 (sample SAMN08290445, study PRJNA428436) | hydrothermal vent metagenome | isolation source: Deep-sea hydrothermal vent chimney 3 | place: Pacific Ocean: Juan De Fuca Ridge
TCTTTGATTGTGAACCCCATTAAATGAATCATTTTTGCAGCCAAATCACTGATTCTTACTGGATCGCCCATATCAAGAACAAAAACATCGCCTCCAGCACCGTTGGAGCCCATTGCCCCTGCTTGAATAACTAACTGTGCGGCTTCTGGAATCGTCATGAAATAGCGGATAATATCAACATGTGTCACAGTAACTGGACCACCATGCTTTATTTGATCACGAAATAATGGAACAACTGAACCGGATGAACCCAGTACATTCCCAAAGCGGACCATAGAAAATTTCGTTTTTAAAGACTCTATAGCAAGAGCTTGTAAAACAAGCTCAGCAAAACGTTTGCTTGCTCCCATCACATTAGTTGGTCGCACTGCTTTGTCTGTAGAAATTAATATGAAGGTATCAACACTATGTTCCATCGCAAGAGTAGCAACAGTATATGTTCCTATTGTGTTTACCCGAACACCTTCAATAATATTGTGTTCAACTAAAGGCACATGCTTATAAGCTGCCGCATGATATATAGTGTTAACACTATAAAATGAAAGAGCTTCAGAAACTCGTTTTCGATCTGTCACGTTACCTAAGATAGGAATAAGTTTCGTTTGTAATTCATTTTCAACAATAAGTTGAGTGAATTCTTTTTCAATTTGATACAGATTCAGCTCAGACTGCTCAAACAAAATAAGTTCATCGGGATCACTGCTTAATATTTGTCGGCAAAGCTCTGAACCAATTGAACCACCTGCCCCCGTCACCATCACCGATTTACCTTTAATACAGGCATCAAATAACTTTTTGTCTGGTGTAACTGAATCTCGACCTAAAAGGTCTTCTAGATCTATTTCTTTGATATCTTCAAGCTTGATTTTTCCATCTGCAACTTCTGTCATGCTGGGTAAAGTTCTTACATGTACAGGATAATTTTCGAGTAACTGAATAATCCTTTTACGTATTGTGTGAGACGCAGATGGTAAGGCTAAAAATATTTCATCAATATCAAGCTCAATAATAAGCTTATCTAATTCTTTAACCGAATAAACACGTAATGAATTTATCGTGTGCTTATGAAGTTCTGGACTATCGTCTAAAAAAGCTACTGGTGCATATTCTTTACTGTAACCCAGCACTGAAGCCAGCTGTATACCCGCTGTCCCCGCACCATAAATAACAATATGTTTTTTTACTTTATTTTGTGCTGGGGTAATGATTTCGATGCCCGCAAACCACCAACGAACCACCATACGACTACCGCCGATTAAAAGGATAGCAGCCAACCAATTAATCAACGTGATTGATCGAGGCACACCTTCCGCTCCAGTAATAAAAATTAAAGCCGCCCAAATAACCGCATAAAAGCTAATTGCTTTAATGATTGTCCAAAGGGCTCTAAAGCCTATATAACGAATGATTGCGCGATATAAACCAAATTTAATAAATATTGGAATAGCAATAAAAGGAGCAATAAAAAAGATCCATGCTTCCATTCTTTCTGGGAAATGCAGCTCGCCCAGCCGCAAAGAAAATGAAGCCCATAACGCAAAAAGCAGCATCACCACGTCTGCAAAGACCATGATTAGCTGCTTTTTAAATCTTGTTAAACCCAAAAAACGCCTGACAAATATATTCAAAATATTCTTCTTTTTATTAATGGTTAGCTAATAGTTATACCTGCTTTAAATTTTAATGCAACAACAATTAAAGGGATAAATGTTAACAATGTTAACATGAAACCAAAATATGAAAGGTAAGCCAAAGGAAGTAAGTAGAACAAGTTAATTACAATTACACTAGTAGTTACTCATTTATGTCCCCACCTTACTAGCTGCATGTTGGTATGCATGGCTGCACTGCGCCTCATACCACTTATCACTCACCTAAGTAAAGTGATACCTGAATCTACTAAAAGACAACAAAAAAACAGCCCAAACCCAGATTGAACCACCTTATAATATATTCGCATATGTAGTAATTCCAAGCATTAACCCAAAAAGCCACTACCAACATCGCTCATAAATATTTTTTCAGATGGCTAGTGTGGAAATCGTTTAAGATAATATGTTCAAATATTAACCTATACGATACACGCAATAGTGATAGTCTCCTTTAAGCACTAGCTAATCAACTCACCATCCGCACAATATGCATCCCTTCACCATAAGCAAAACCTGCCTGTGTTCCTCTAAATTTAGCTAGTGCTTCTACGGCCTCAATTGATCTAGGTCCAGGAAAATCGGAAATTTGAGACTCATAAGATTTTAATGCTTCGATTTTTTTATCAATCGTACTGGTGATATCAATAACCCAGTTCGGAGTAAAATTCGGTTCTATATGTGGTGCATTCCAGTGTGTTTCAGATAAAGTTTCATACGCCGCAACAATTTCAATATCTTTGCCCTTGCCAACAGGTCTTGTAGCAACCATCACACTATCAAATACAAGACGGTGATCGATATGGCGATCTGGGTACGGACAGAAAACAATATGCGGACTGAAATCATCCACAATTTTACAGATTTTACCGTTTACTTCATGCAAAGGAAGATCGCCTATCATTGTGGCGGGTAGTTCTAGAAAGTCTGACTTTGTCACACCTAAAACCTTAAAAGCACGATGTGCTTCATCTACCGTTTTTTCATAATCTTCACGTTTATATAACGGTGGTAGATGACCCGATATCATTAAAACATGAACTTCATGACCTTCAGCAGAATATTTTGCTATTGTTCCACCGACACCCAGTGTTTCATCATCAGGATGAGGTGATACAACGAGGACCCTTTTTTTTGTCATTTAGAGTTTCCGTATTAAGTTTTGTTATCTCAATTTTTTTATTTAACAATTTGAGGTATAGGCATCGGTACAATAAATTGACCTATCTCTTTCCCATACCTTTCTTGCATTTTCATTATTGGCTCTGCAAAATTCCAAGCTAAGATGAGAACGTAATCTGGCTTGCGTTCATAAAGTGCTTCTGACGATAATACTGGGATATGCGTTATCGGAGTATATAGTCCCTGCTTTAAGGGATTATCATCAACTATGAAATCCAGCACTTTTTCATCCAAACCAAAATGAGCCATTAGTGTTGTTGCTTTAGTTGGTGCACCAAAGCCCGCAATAACTTTACCGTCTTCTTTTAGAGAGTGAACTAATTTCTGTAGATTATCTCTTACAAGACTAATCTTTTTATCGAATTCATGTAACGTCTCAGCTTTATCCAGACCAAGCTCATGCTCGAGAGCAATCAACTCATCAACAGAGGCCGCTCTTTGATGTTTACCACCTTGTTTTTGAGCCATGACGCGAATTGAACCACCTTGTGGATCAATTCTTTCAATATCAATGAGCTCCATACCAACACGAGCAAACAAATTTTCGAATGGCGCAACAGTATGATAGTCAACATGTTCATGATAAATCGTGTCAAACCAAGTATTTTGATATACATCGACAAAATAACCTACTTCAAGGACAAATATACCATCATCATCCAACCAATGTTCAACCCCTTTTGCAACATCTATTAAGTTATCAATATGCGCACACGCATTATGAGATGTAATATATTTGCAAGGACCAAATTTTTCTTTTAACTCTACAGCTAATGAATGACTGAAAAAGTCACCTATCGTTTCGATTCCATCTTCTGTCGCTTTAAGAGCAATTTCTTTAGCTGGGTCAACCCCAACTACTTTCATGCCTGCATCTTTAAAAAAACTTAAGCATGTTCCATCATTTGAACCAATATCACTCACTAACGCGCCTGACTTCAAGCCAAAACGCTTTACCATATCCACAGCATAATTTTTAAGATGGTTAACAAAATGAGCCGATGTTGCAGACACATAGGTGTAATTCTTTTGATAAAGAATTTTTGGATCAACAACATGACCTAACTGTACGTGGAAACAATCTTCACAAAAGTACAACTCTAAAGGATATTTAGCTTCATCACGTCCAAGTTCTTCTTCGGTGAGAAAATCATTTCCAGGAGGCGTAGGCGTGAGCGCCATTGCCTTCGTTAATGAAGATTCACCGCACATTCTGCAAGTATCTCTTAAATAGTGAGTAGAATTAGACATTATTTAATATCTTCTGGTTCAACTAAGATTACTCTTCGAACATCTTCTTCATACGCTTTTTGATCTCGTGGATTACGACTCATCGCCAACAAATCACAATCTTCCAAAAATACTGTCGCATGATCTTCCATAGGAGGAGTAAAGATCATTTCACCGGCCTTAACCCGAACACACTGCAATTCTTCATCACTATCTGTTGGTTTATAAAAGTAATCAAAAGAACCCGACAAAACATACATATAGTGCCAATCGGTTAAATGATAATGATTAGAGCGAACAGCGCCTTTCTTTGATGAAATCAACGAGAGGTTTTTCATTGGGAAGTTAACAAGACTTTGAATATAGCCTCTATCATCAGTATGCGGGGCTTCTAATTCGACTAAGCCTTCTTTTGGCCACATTGTCTCATCATCTAATTTCACATCTTGCCATTTATTCATTAAAACTATCTCCTATTAAAATATATTCATTTTTTAACTGTAAATATTCTCTCTTTTGTATTTGACAATATTAAAACTTTTAACTTTTTTGTGTTGAATCAATAATGTGCTATTTCATCCATCACTCTTGCTCGGTGAATTATGTCTTTACGTTCATGTTCTGCATCATCCTTTGACTCTAATAAGGACAAAAATTGATTAAACATTTCTACAAATTGATTCATTGAGTCCAGTGTTTCGCTCGTTTCCACGCCATATTTATCGCGGCTTTTCAACTCGGGAGTATAACCATCCACCTTTGAAAATATTTTATCTGAATAGAGCGATCCTTCCTCTCCCCAGACATCGATTTCATTTTTATAGCTAGTACCAATGTGCCATGTTGATATCACGCGTGCGCCACCAGAAAAATCTAATATTACCGTGCCATCGAAATCAACATTATAATTATCTGACTTACGTAAATCGACATATTTTACAGTAACCGTCTCATTCCTAAACAAATTGAGCGCAGCTGAAATGAAGTAACTTCCAACATCCCATAATGCTCCTCCACATAGACTGGATTCATAACGGAAGCCTGGTCGTTCGAGCAGAGGGAAACCAAATCTCAAACTAACTTCCTTAATATCCCCTAGTTGGCCAGCATGTATTCTATTACGTATTTCTTTAAATTGTGTATGATGCAGATACATAAAACCTTCTGCAACTGTTAATTCCTTTGTCCGAGAAAGCCTTATAAGCTCTTCACTTTGAGCAAGCTCACAAGTAAATGGCTTTTCACACCACAGGTGCTTACCTGCTTGGAGTACTCTCTTACCTTGATCTGCATGCAAACCAATCGGTGTTGCTAGGTATATAATATCAAGATCTTGTTCTTGTAGCATGTCAGATGGATCGGTCCAGCCCTGACAATTCAAGTTTTCTACACATTCTTTGACCACACTCTCCGTACGAGAACAAACGCCAACTAATTGCAAACCGTTCACTTCGCTTATCGCTGGCAAAATACGGCTAATTGCATGCTTGCCCATGCCCCAAACTGCAATCTTTCTAACACTAACCATCATTACGACTTTTAGGACCACTCCAGTTATCAATTGTCACTTGTCGTGACCTTGCAAGAACAAGTTTATTTGCGGGAACATTTTCAGTAACTGTTGAGCCGGAACCAACAACCGATTTTTCTCCTATTGTAATGGGAGCGACCAAATTACATCCAGAACCAACATAGGCCCCTTCTTCTATAACTGTACGATTTACATTTACCGTATCATGATTACACGTGATAGAACCCGCTCCTATTGTAACACTTGGCGAGAGTTCCGAATCTCCGACAAACGACAAATGATTGATTCTACATTGAGAATCAATTTTACTGTTTTTAATTTCGACAAAATTTCCAATCTGTACGTTATCGCCAACTATGGAACCCGGGCGAAGTCGGCCATATGGACCGATGAAAGTTTGTTCGCCTACAGTAGCCTCTTCGACGAGTGAATAAGGATTGACGCAAGTTCCTTTTCCAATTTTGCAGTTTTTAAGAATGCAATTGGCGCCAATAGTGACGTCATCACTTAAGAGAACATCACCTTCAATGATCACATTAATATCAATTTCTACATTTTCACCACAAGTGAGATTTCCACGAATATCAAGCCGTTCAGGGTCTCTAATCACCACCCCGCGTGCTATTAACTCGTATGCTTTATTCGAAAAAATTTCACGCTCTTTTCGAGCGGCCTCCTTGGCATCGGTAATTGCTTTATTATTCATTTACCCTCCTAGGATGATGACAAAACAGGACCATATTTATACGCTATGACTAACCCTGGAATAACAGCAAGAAACGCAGCAACTAACGCGTTATCGGGTTGTAGTACAGTCCAAAGTGATAGAGGTAATAACCATGCAATATGATAAATAGCGACTCCGCCTGTTATTTTTAGATGACTGCCCGTTATCCTAGCAAGGTTTTGGTATGCATGACTACGGTGTGCGCCATACCATTTTTTAACGAGGATTAATCTCGCTATTTGTGTAACTGTCGTATCAGCGAAAAAATATCCAAAAATAACAAGCCAAGTCCAAAGACTTAATTCATTTCGTACGACTGATATAAGAATAAATGAAGCAAAAATATAACCAAGGAAAACACTCCCAGAATCGCCCATAAAAATACTTGCCGGTGGCCAATTAAATAGCATAAAAGCGCCTACGCTCGCCATTAACAAGACAAAGAGCACGGCTAATTCTGAGGAACCATTTGTTATTAGCATGATTAGTGTAAGGGTGCCCGTTATATAAAAAGCACCTGATACTGCCATTCCATCTATTCCATCCATAAAATTGTAAGCGTTAATCATCCAAACGATAAAAAGCATTAAGAGTGGAATAGTGATAATGCCTAACAACCCAGTATCATGTACTAGATCACCGCCCTCTAACCAATATAATATCCAAATACTCAAAAAAATTTGTATTAATAGTTTACGACTCGCCCTAATATTATAAACGTCATCAATAAAGCCAAATAATGCGGCCACTGCTCCGCCAAAACCTAAGATGATGAGTAACTCTTCGGATAGAAAATCAATGTACCAAAATACAAAAACACCGATGACAAAGATAAGAGAAAAAACTATTCCACCACCTCTTGGAACTGGAAACTCATGAAGAGTTCTATAGTTTGGATTCGCAAGAATCCCCGAACTAATTGCAATTTTTCTATATAGAAAGACACCCGCACTATTGACGATAAATACATAGACAAAAAATAGGATACTGTTTAATACAGAACCAAAAAACAATTCAATGAAACTCACTTCAATAACACCCTATTTTCAATTAACGATACTCATTGAGTCTTATTCAAGTCATTTAACCGAGTTCATATCATTAAATAATGTATGGAATTTACTGGCTGAAACGGGAAGATCATATAACTCTTCAAAAGCTTCTCTTCCGCGATTACCCATTTTTTGAATCGACTCAATGTCTGTTGAATAAGTTTTTATAAGATCAACGAGTGATTCAGTATCACCAATTTCTACACCTACCCCGCACTTTAATTTATTAACTTCTATTGAAAGTTCACCCTCTTTATCTCCTAGAAATATGATGGGCCTACCTGCAGAAAGAATTCCATAAATTTTGCTTGGAACAATAAACCCTTCCATTTGGGGTTCTAATGTTACCCAATGTATATCTGCGACACTTAAAGTTAAGTGTAAAATTTCTCGTGGCTGATAAGGTTTAAATAAAACATTTTTTAATTTATTTTCAATGACATGTTTTTCTAATTGCCTCATGCCTACGCCACTACCGATAAAAAGAAAACAAATGTGGCCTTCGTTTTGCAATTGTTCTATCGCGCTTAAAAAAGTACTCACATCATGAGCTTTACCTAAATTTCCGGAATAACCAACAACGAATTTATCCTTTAATCCCCATTCTAATCGAATAGAATTTTCATCTCGGCCTAATGGTTTTATAGCGCTTCCATCTGCCCAATTTGAAATTCGAAGAACTTTTTTATGATCAATTCCTGCTTTGAGTAAATAATCCTGCATGAGATGACCAATAACAATATTGTTCTCAGATCTATTTAACGAAATATTTCGCAGTTTAGTTATCATTTTATTTATTAAAGATGATTTCTTAAGTAATCCAGCTCCAACAGCAACCTCAGGAAATAAATCTTGTAGCCAATTAACGACTTTTCCACCTTTAAAGCCTATTATTGGTCTTGCAATAATATTTAATAAAGGCGGATCAGTCATTAATACAACAATATTATGTTTTTTTGTGATTCTAAATAGCTTAAAAATTAATGATATTTCAAGTGATAAATAGTCAAATATTCTTCCAGTATATGTTTTTCTTCCGAAAGTTGTAGACCAAGTACGAAAAACTTTTACATTATTAATTTCTTCATAGCTAGGTAATAAATCGCCGCTTCCATCGTACATTTGCCTACTTGTAATAACCGATACACTCATACCTTTTTTTGCTAAATAAAAAGCTAAATCCGATAACATTTGACTACCTGCAGAATAATCTGGATAAAAAAGACTATGGACAAAAATCAAATGCGTATTTTTCATATTATTTATATGTTTCATGGGAAAATTGTAAGGCTTATATAACTATTAACAACTATCAAATTCAACTCTTTGATTATGTCTTAGAAAATAAAATCGAAATATAGAAAGTTCATACAGTATTACTTCTAATGAGACCAACTTCCTCTTGTATCAATGACCTGCTTACCAGAGAGTAATCCCAAATCCATCAATTTAAATTCAGAATGGTCCACCAAAAGAACGATCACATCAGCAGATTTTATTGCTTTTTCTAACGACGTTAATTTTACAAGTTCACTATTGAAACCATCAGGTAACTTTGTAATATTTGGTTCTACAATCAATGTTTGGTTGAAATTCATTGTAGCGACCTTACGGGCAATGCCTAATGCAGGACTTTCGCGTAAATCATCAATATCAGGCTTGAATGTTAAACCTAAACACGCAATAGTCACTTCTGAAATTTCACGCCCAACCATGTTAGCTGAGGCCTTAATCTTATTTAACACAAAACCTGGCTTACTATCATTCACAACTCTAGCGGTGCGAATTAACTTTGCTTCATTAGGTGCAGAATCCACAATAAACCACGGATCAACAGCAATACAATGTCCCCCGACACCAGGCCCAGGCTGTAATATGTTAACTCGAGGATGATGATTAGCAAGCTTAATCATTTCCCATACGTTAATACCTAATTTATCGCATATCAGTGAAAGCTCATTAGCAAAGGCAATATTTACGTCACGAAATGAGTTCTCTACTAACTTACTCAGTTCAGCAGTACGACAGTCAGTAATAAAACACTCTGCTTCAACAAATATTTTATACAATTTCTGAGCAAGTTCAGCACACTTTGGAGTGACACCTCCTATGATGCGATCATTATCTATTAACTCTCGAACCACACATCCAGGTAAGACACGTTCAGGACAATAAGCAATCGCAACATCAGCTTCCTCATCTGAGCCAAAAACAGGAAAAGACAAGTCAGGTCTTTCATCGCGTAACCAATCCATCATTTTTTCTGTAGTACCAACTGGAGACGTTGATTCCAACACGATCAAATTACCCTTCTCTAAAACTTTGGCGATGGCTCTAATTGATGAATGAACATAAGTTAGATCTGGCTTATGATCATCAATGAATGGCGTAGGAACTGCAACTAAAAATGCATCAGCTTTTTCTGCATTAACTGTCGCACGAAATTTTCCTGCGCGTACTGAACTATGCACAAGTGATTCTAATCCAGGTTCAACGATATGAATTTTACCTTGATTAATAATATCAACAACTTCTTGTTGAACATCGACACCAACAATATCAATGCCCTTTGAGGCTAAAACTGCAGCAGTTGGGAGGCCTATGTACCCCAACCCAAATATTGAAACAATCACAATAATGCTCCTTCTAAAACTTTACATATTTGTTCGCTAGCTGTTCCGTCACCATATGGATTAATCGCTTTTGCCATTTTTTTATAAGCATTATCATTCGTCAGAAGTTCATTTGTCATATCAACAATCCTCGAACAATTTGTACCTATTAACTTTACAGTACCAGCATTCACAGCTTCTGGACGTTCAGTTGTTTCTCGCATGACTAAAACAGGTTTACCTAAACTAGGAGCTTCTTCCTGTATTCCTCCACTATCTGTAAGAATTAAATATGAAGTGTCCATTAATTTTACAAAGGACAAATAATCCATTGGTTTAATCAAGTGAATATTACCTATAGGAGATAGGAGGCGTTCTACTGGCTCAAGTACATTAGGATTTAAATGTACAGGATATATGATGTGGATATTTGGATGCATGACTGCAATTTCACTTAATGCTTTACAAATATTTTCAAAACCACTTCCAAAATTTTCACGTCGATGGCCTGTTACCAATATGATGCGCGTTTTGCTTGTATCAATATTATCTAAAAAGGGTAACTGCTTTACTAATTTATTTGGAAAACTGTTCGTTCTTGCTTTTTCGAGTATGCTTAGCAAGGCATCTACCACGGTGTTACCTGTGACTGTAATGTCTGAGTCTTCAATACCTTCATTTAATAGATTTTGACGTGCCTTTTCTGTTGGTACAAAATGTAATTTTGTTAAACGTCCTACAATCTGACGATTAATCTCTTCCGGAAAAGGAGAAGCTGGGTTATATGTACGCAATCCTGCTTCAACATGTCCAATGGGGATTTGTTTATAAAATGCAGCTAAGCTAGTGGCCATTGCCGTTGTGGTATCACCATGTACAAGTACGATATCAGGCGTTTCTGTCGATAGTACTTCTTTTATACCTTGCAAAACGTTTGTAGTAACATCAAATAGATCTTGCCCTGGTTTCATTATATCGAGATCATAATCTGGCTTAATTTCAAATACATTTAAGACCTGATCTAACATTTCTCTATGTTGAGCCGTCACACAAACTCGAACCTTCATTTTTTTTGATAGTGATTTTATAACTGGAGCCATCTTGATTGCCTCAGGACGAGTTCCAAACACCGCAAGAATTTTCTTCAACTTATTTCCACCCAAGATACATCATGAGAACCAACGAATTAAAATATCATTTATTTCGTTTGGCGTTAAGGATTTTGATCAACCAATTTTGATTTTAATAATAGATGGCAGTGATAAACAAAAATATATGAGGCCATTTTCGGGAAAAGGATCAACATTAGTTTTCTAATTGAATATTTAACAACTGCTTTAATTTTATTTTTATATAGGTACTTATGAACTGCAAAAGATGGGTTGCTTAATTTTTGATTCAAGCAATCAAGATCAACTGATTGCGCCAACTTTCTAATGTTTTTATATGAATAAAAGTTAATATGTCCAGTACGGGTCATTTTGAAATCCTTTGGTGCAGACAAAACATCTTCTAGTGGGACTTCGATAAACAGATGTTTTGACACGCGCGCAGCCTCACGGATTAAAATACGAGGATGTTCCAAGTGTTCGACAACATGGCTTAAAATAACAACATCAAATTCATTATCTTCAAAGGGGACAACATAACCATCATACAACTTCACTTCTTTTATATTTTTTAAGTTTCTTTGAGAAATCGACTCTGCTCCAGACTCTGATATTTCTAGCGCACTTAGTTCATTCCCGAAATTATGATTTGAAAGTTCTTGGAGAAGAGCGCCTTCACCCGCGCCAATTTCTAAAACCGTAGCATGAGGTATATCACTACAGGCTGAAATTATATTAATTGCCTTATCAACTGCTCCTAGCCTCCTCCATTCACTTTCAGTTCCACTTTGATAATATTCATCGTAAGTTTTCTTGAGGTCGCTATCTACATTTATGACTGTCATATTATATCTTTTAACCCCTATCCCTATTAGAGTGTTTCAATCGGTATTTTTGCATGAAATTATTTTCAATAATTATTAGAAGGATCATAAATAAATGAATATTCTTCACCACGAGGTGAAATACAAAATAAACGGTATCCCATTGCTCTTATCTCATTAATCGCATTTGCTGTTTTACTTACACCAACACCTGGAAATCGGTGATGAAATTCAATCAACAATTGTTTGGGTCGTACATTTGTAGAGACAAAATCAGTAATCACTGAATATTCTGCACCTTCAATGTCCATTTTGATGATATCAATTTCATCTAATTCTAACTCAGAAACAATTGTGTTGATGTTTTTAACGGGCGCTTTAATAGAAGATGAATTTGTCGATGAGCGTTCTAAAATCGTATGCGAAACATGATTAGGATCATCTGGTGGATTAAAATCTATTGTTCCATTAAAGTCCGCTAAACCCGTTTTATGCAATACAAAATTATTTGATAAAGTTTGGGATTCAATCCAATCTATTGATTTTGGCGTAGGATCAAAACCATGAACTTTAAGGTTAAATCTTTCAATCAATTCAGTATCAAAAGTGATATCTTCTCCGAGCCCAAAACTGAGCACGACAGAATCCTTGTTAATATCATCTATAAAAATATCCCACCCCCCAAACTCTGAACCAAAATTTTCATGGCCCAGCTTACAGTCCGTTAATGTAAAATATTCCTTACCAATAATAATTCTAAAGATTCTCCTGATTTTCCTGAGATAATGGATAATTTTTGCTTTCATTAAATATAACCTAATGTTATTTTATGTACTTAAAACTGTAGAAACCAACCTATTAAGGTATTGTTCTCTTGTAAACTTTTCTTTAAAAACATGGTATGCGTGGGCGCTCATTTTTTCATAAACACGGCTAGTTTTCGTCATCTTTTCAATCGCTGCAATTATGTCTGAAGGACTTGCCGAGTCTATCAATATACCATTTTCTCCATCTTCTATCTGTTCTGGTATACCACGAAAACGTGTCGCAATGACTGGAACACTATAACTGAGAGCTTCAATTATACTAATCGGTTGCCCCTCGCCACTATAATTAGTTGGTAGAAGAAAGATATTCGTTTCACTGAAAAGCTTTTGTTTTTCATTACCTCGAACTACTCCATGATATTTAACTTCATCTCGCAAATCATATTTAGATATGAGATCGAAAAAATGATTTCTCGCTAAATCTGGATTTACGCTGTCATTGACAGAGCCAGTACTCATGAACTCACCTGCAAAATCACAAACAAAATTAACTTTATTTATTTTTAATATTTTACATACTTCTAAAACTTGCAAATAACCTTTTGAAGGAATCATGTTTGATAAGTATAAAAATTTTAATGGCTTATCAGCCGAAATAGTTTTAAATTCCTGTGCTGGAGTATCTTTAATAGGTAAACCATTTGCTACTACGACAATCTTCTGTCTATTATTTTCAGAAAGAAAATTAAATTGATTTCGAAGTAAATCCCCTAATACTATTATTTTGTCGACAGAATTAAGAGTATGCCGAATAATGAACTTTAATAACGAAGGACATCTTTGATAGAAGTCGCCATATCCGCCACCATGTAAATGAAAAACAAGTCTGCGTTTAAATAGGGCTGTCATCAAAATAATAAATAAATCGCGAATAAAACCTAAACGTGATGCACCCATTGTGACATAAACAATATCCGTTTTAACTAAGCCTTTAAAAATTCTAAAAAGAACTAAAAATACACCTAACATTCGATTAGTGGAAAAAACACCTGCATTATTAACTGATGCGCCAACACCAGCATCAACTAATGTATATTCGATTGAACGTTCATCTAACCCTTCTATAAAAGCATCAAAGGCCACAGATAAACCTGTTACTATTTCATTCGATGTTACGCCAACAGCTAAAATTCGGTACTTTGATTTATCCATATTTATTACTACAGGTTACATTCCATGCAATTAAATGGTCAAAAACCAAGTTCGTACTATTATTATGTTGGCCATTAAAATCAAGCATTAATAACAAGTCGATGCTCATACCCAATCTTCATTAATAATGCGTCGGCAAAGAATTTAGTACCCCAGTTTGGATACGCGTCATGAAGATAGCCGCGATAAATAGGAAAAGTTCCTGGTAATGCACCTCTTATATTCTGTAGATCAGTATCAATATGTTGAGTTTTTTTAAGCGAAGAAAGAATCAAGTCAGCAGTTTTTAGGTATAGCGTATTGTCTTTTACAACATGTGAAAGTCTATAAAGTAAAATAACAAATTGAGCATTGCCAGTTAGGCATGAATCAGTCATTACACCTTCCCATTTTTCATTAAATGCACTTGGCATCATTCCCTCTATGCCATGAACAAACTGCTGATTAGCTGCTTCACATAGTTGGTTAACTGTTTTTTTCACAACCTCCATTAATCTCATATCTTTAACAATATCATCTTCAATTAGTTCGCATTCTAATAATCCACGTAAGGTATAAATAATAACATGCATAATTGGTTGAGAATCGTTAAACCCACAGTTCATGAACCAACCATTTTCTTTTTGCTGTAATAAAACCCATTTCAAGTTTTTCACTGCTACATCTCGATAAGCATCATCGCCAGTTAATTTGGCTAGTTTTAGTAATGCCCAATCGACCCTCGCTTCATAAGTTCTTGCTCCACTATAACTACCATTTACCCAGTTACCATCTAAGTCCTGTGTTAATTTCAAATAATTTCCAGCACGCACTGCTGCATCAAGATATTTTTGCTCGCCTGTATGCTCATAGATCGAGCACCAACCTAATATTACTTGGCCAGTATTAAAAGCTGCAATATTTCCTGGTGTTGGATTTGAATAAACCCCTCCACTTGGAGCTTGAATTTTTATTTCCCAATCAGCAATTTCTATTGCACGTTCTATATATTGTGGATCATTGCTAAATTCAGCATAAGCAAGATAAGTTGCTAAAATATAACCGCTCGTTTCAGGATATGAGACACCCCAACCTTTTTGCAAATAAAACACACATGACACACCTCTATCTATTGGATCAATATCTTGAGCATGCTTTAACCAAGTCATTGCTGCATCTAGATGAATTTTATCTTTATTCTCTGAAAACAAGGAAGGAGAAATGTATTTATACAAAATACCTAACTGCTGCTTACCAATTCCAAACCTCGATATAAATAATAATATACTTTTAACTTGATATGCGAAGGGGATTTTTTCAAAAAACCTTATAACTCTCATTTAACAGCCTCTAAAAAAAACATCTGATTTTTGCGATTATCAATCATTTTAATATTATCTATCCTGCTATCGAGATAATCTTTTTTTTCAACTGTTTTAAAACCTGCGCAGATAAAAAGATCAGAAAGAGTCTCAAAATCATAGAAATATTTGCAGCCACCAGCATGCGCCTTGTAACCATAAAACCATGAGTTAAACTTATCTCCCATTGTTTTCCCTTCAAACCTTTCATTTCCATTTGAAAGCTTTTGAAAGAAAAACTCAGTATCTTTATTCACATATTTATTAGCAATCAATTCTAAATCTTGTGATGAAAATCGAGTAACGCCTCCTGTTTTTAAGATACGATACACTTCATCAATTATCTCTTGGCCTCTTGAGCGAGTAAAGTAATTAATAGCTGAGGTGCAAACAACCACAGACATAGAGTTTGATTTAAATGGCAACCTCCCTCTATTTAAATTAACAGTTAGGTCAGCAGAAAAATTGTAGTCTAAACTGGTATACCCTTCGATAACTTGATTACCAGAACAAAGATTTAATTTCTCATGATGTTTTTTAAAAATTCTTAAATATGAAATATTTTTTAAAATTATTAGAGCTATTTTTTTAATCATACTAAAACCTTAACTACGATTTTCACAACCAGGTCCATTAAGTTATTAAATCTATCATTTATCATTCAACTCCCCTCTTGTATCTATTGCTATCTACCTAAAAGTATTTTCATCCATGTCCATCAACATAAGATATAGCACTATCAAGCGTAAGCTCTGTTTCTCAACCCAATAAGCCATCTCTAAAATATGATTTAGACATCTTTTCCATTTAGATTAAAAAAGATTTTATATTTTGAATCAGAAAAATTTAAACATTATTTAGATACAGCAACCTGATAGTGCTCTATTCTAGTTTTAGCATGAGCAAGCCAACTATAAGATTTAACCATCTTATCAACACCAATTTTAGACATTTCGTCTCTTTTAGACTTATCCTCTAATTGAGATAAAGATTCAACAAGTGAATCGACATTCCCTTCATCATAGGTGAAGCCATTACCTGAAACTCGATCTAACTCACCCATTTTATTACTCACAATTAGTGGTAATCCTGATGCTGCTGCATCTAACATAGACATCGATTCTTCTCTAGGCCACACAGCAATATCTGCCGATCGATATAACTCTGCCAATTTATTATGTGGCTGAAAATTAATAACTTGACAACCTTTACAAGCCTTTATTGCAACCTCTTGCTCACCAAATCCAATAAAGACGGCTGTGAATTTTTTATCTTTTATGTACAAACTTTCAATTGCCTTCGCCAAAATTAATGGATTTTTATTTGCACTAAATCTTCCTGTGTAGACAACCAATATTTGATTACTTTCTACACCTAATTCAACTCTTAACTCATTCCTTTGTTTTTTTTCTTCTTGGGATGTGCAAACATGAAATAATTGCGTATCAGTACCTAATGACAATGGCACTATTTTCCTAACAGGAACACCATACAACTCATTAGCCACAACTTCACAGTCGGGTGTAATTGCAAAGCATTTCTCAACCCTTCTATGTGACATGAAGGATGGGAACGTTCTGCTAATTCTGTACCAAAGCTTGTTAACATATACGGATACACTCATCCGGCCAGTCATGTTTTTTGATATCGAAGCGTGTTGATGACATTCGGTAAAAACTGCAGAGTGCAATTTAAATGGGCTTAGTAAAGTAGAAAAGTTATTTATTCCGGCAACCTGAATAAATTGAATAATGTCTGGCTGTAATCGCTTAATTTGAGAGCTTAATTTTTTTAAACCTACATATCCTGCAATTGAATAACTCTCCAGTCGATGCAATACAAAGCCATCTTGTTGGCTTTCTCCAATAGAACACTTCGCGTCACCTAAAAAGCTAGCATAATTATCAGTATAGCTTGGGCTATTCCCATAAACCTGTAGATCTGAAGAGATAACGATTACTTCATGACCTAACTTTGATAAATATTTTGGAAGTATATTCTCTGTGTACCCCATACCTTCAGAGAAAAACTGTGAAATAAGTACAATTTTCATGATTCTGAATTAATCATCTTTCTTCTTAAACATCATGCAACAAATTTGATGTTTATCATTTTTATTAACAAGCTTGGGCTTACTAAGCATTTCTCCACAAGTCCAAAATCGACCCTCGAAGAACTGCCAATATTCATCGCACACCAAATCTAACTTACTATCTTGTAACCAGTTATCCCTTTCATTAGAAGAAAATGATTGAGTAACAAACGAAATTTTTTGTTTAACGTTGGACTCTTTAATATCATAAACATTAGGAATATACTCATTATCAGTATATGGGCAAGTTAATATAAGATGCCCTCCAGGGTTTAATAAATTAGACATCGAACTCATAGCCGCCCTATGATCATCAATATGCTCTAAAACGCTAATACAAGTAATCACATCAAATTTTTTATTTAACTTTGTATTCTTAATATCATCATTTAAGACATGATAATGTCGATTGACCATACCATATTCCCAGTAATCCTTAATATTATCAACTGCAGTTACGAGTAAGCCACAATTACGCATCATATATGGCAATGCTGTTTTCCCTGTTCCAACATCTAAAACTGTTTTAGGCCAAATTTTAGTAATTTGTCTAAACACAAAACTAAACTCAACTGGACGCTCATTTAGTTGTGAAAATTTCTGATGATCATATTCAAGCTTACAAAGGATTCGAGGATAGAGCATACCAATTGAGTTGATTATTAATTTTATTTTATGTATTAATTTTTTCATCATTTTTCCTATTACTTAAAAGTGGTAAATAATATCCCTTCTTAAACCTGAAATTATAAAACTCAGAAAATAATACAACTAAAATAATATCTTGCGGGCCGAGGAGAAAAAAGATATCAAATGATGCTCTACCAGCTATGGCAAGCCAAGCTGAAACAGGTATTATGAATACTGAGAAAAAGAATATTAATATTTTAAATAGCCCAAGCCAATATTGCTCTAACAATAAATAGAAAAATGAGTTATGTGGGTTTCTTCTTCCATCACCTAAAGTACGCAACATCTCCGATCCATTATCAAAAAATGAAATAAAACCTTCATTTACAAGCAATTTAATCATTGGCATAAACCATTGAAACCTCGGATCGGAATAAATATTAGCCATTTTACCTCTTTGCATAAAATCACTAATTATTAGTACCATTAAGATAAAGAAAGGGATTAGTGCAAGAGAAAACCAAACAAAATATTTTTTTTTGATGACGACAGAATACAAGTACTTTATATGTTTTATACTGAATAAAAACAGCAATAAAAAAACAGCCGATCTATTACCTTGATGAGTATTTGGAACCCCAAAGGTTGGAGATTCGCCATAACTTACTGGGCCGGGAGTAAATAAAACACTAAACACTACGGCAACAAGAACGGTAGAAATAAATGCTTCACGAAAAAAAATTAAATTTAATGCAATAATATATATCGCCAAAATAGACACTAAATTAGCGGTACCGCCTCCAAATTTAAGTTTTGACAGATAAAGAATCAAATAAACCACGAGAAAAGTGGCTACAGATATTTTTTTTGCACTCTTCATATACACTCTTTTGAATAAATCAAAATTATGTTTTTTAGTGGATAGAAATAAGCCTAGTAATGGTACAAGTGGCACGCCAATTGTAAAAATACCTGGCCGAGCTACATATAAAGCAATGCTGATTGAAAATAAAAAGCCTCTAACAGGGGTAAATTTAAATTTTCCATAAAAAAGAAATGAAAGCAATATCAGCAGAAGTGATATAACATTCCCAACTCTTTCAACTCCAGATCCAGGTTTCCATAAGGAGAGTAAAAGTGTAACCGCAAATAGGATCACTATAACATTAAGAGCTATAAACAACTTATATGTGGAAGCTTCTTTGTTACTTAATACCATACATATTACTCTCTATTGTTGAAAGATTGATTATTGTTATACCACATTATCATCTTTCTAATTTCATCATACAATCGGCTGATGAATGCATATCATCAATAAAATCTCCTGCTGTACAACCAACTATTTCAGGATCATATGAACCAAGAACTTTTATGCTTAAAGATTTGGCTATCTCATGTACTTTATCTTCTATAACCTTCATTGCAGTAACAATAGGCTGATCTTCATGCTTCCAAATAGCGGGGTGGTAAGGTGCCAAAACTAATATTACTTTATACCTTTGTTGTAAGTACTTCAGGAGAAGATTAAATGTCTTAACAGCATTTTCACTATACCAAACATTTTCAACAATTTTATAACGGTGGAGTCCTGTCACGACTTGACCTTTTCTCTTTTGGATAGTCTTTTTAGAGTACACAGAACTACCATCGGGTAATCGTACTGGTTCGTTATAACCAACTATTTGATCAAAATCAGGGGCCTCAGTAATCGTTTTATCTGTTGATTTAATATTATTAATAGAGCGAATAAAATATTCGGCATTAATTAGATTTTTTATTAATGAGTTTTCTATATAATATTTATTGTTAGTATTACTTATTGTTTGTGATAAAGACTCATATTCATCCTTATATCTAAGCCACCTTTTGTCTCGATTAAAATTTAAACTCCAGGGGTCAATTCCAAAAACAATAGTTTTAGGCTGGTTTTTATTTTCTAAGATAGCGCTTGATAGAGCAATATAATCTTCTAATGAAGCTCCTGCCACTGATAGGTTTATCAGATCTGGGCAACTATGAGTGAGTGATTTTTTCTGCCTAGCAGATCCAATATGACCCACATGACTACTACCAATTACATAACAAGAAGTTTCGGCAGAGTATTTTGCCAGGGCTAAGACAACATCTCTATTGTTCCAGGCACCACGAAATATCAATCCATTCTTAGATGACGCTAATTTCAAAACAAGCTTTTCTGAAAACTTATACTTATGGTAGATACCAGCTGGATCAACGGTATAATTAGTTATTGATACAATCATAAGCCCAAGAAAAACTAATGAGATCGTGCTTACTAAGTATGTCGAAAATTTCATAATTGCTAGATTTTAAATAAATATTTATTTTCTTCAATTTTAAAATTGAAAATATAAAAACTCACTCGCTTTTGATAAATTTATAATTGAAATCAGGAAAACTACTGCTGTAAATATGGACCATGCTCTTGATGGTTGCCACTTAATCCAGTGATGTCGTAATTTTGAAACCTCACCTTTAAAACATTCAGTATCAGAGTTAGTATGAAACATAATTTGTTGTATGTTTGGCAAAGAAACAGAAATTAAAAGTAAGACTACAATCCATACTACTCCTTGCAGGTCGAATACTCCGTTATAAAAAACACTAGTATAAGTAACCCCGTATTCAACCAACCAATGTTCTAGATTGCCAATACTCCCCGTAAGTCGTGCTGGCAAAGAAATGCCATTCCCCCCAACCATTGCTATTAACATATTATTCGCTCCCTCTATACTTGCTGCCCTAAAAGGAACCCAAGATATGACTATAGCAAACATGGTTAATATCCACGCAATAAATATACCAGACTTAGATTTTATCTTTGAACTAAATATTTTTCGCCAAATATGATTAATAACAAGATAAGTACCATGTAGTCCTCCCCACAGAACAAAAGTCCACCCAGCGCCATGCCATAAACCACCCAGCAGCATTGTAAACAATATATTTGTAAGGCGACGAAATTCACCTTTTCTATTTCCGCCAAGAGGAATATATACGTAGTCACGCAGAAATCTAGACAATGTAATATGCCAACGCCCCCAAAAATCAATAATAGAAGTCGCCTTATAAGGTGAATTAAAGTTTTGTGGAAGGCGTATTCCAAACATTCTAGCTAATCCTATTGCCATATCAGAGTAACCAGAAAAATCAAAATAGAGTTGGAAACTATATGCTAATGCCCCGCCCCAAGCCTCAAAAATTGTTAACGCCCCACCTGCTTCAGCAAGATCAAATACGGGGATTGCATAAATTGATATACCATCTGCAAGAACAACTTTTTTAAAAAGCCCTATAGCTAAGATAGTTAAACCTATTGAAAAATTTTTAGCTTGCATTCTATACACAATATCTTTTGCAAACTGTGGCAACATCTCCTTATGATGAACAATAGGTCCCGCGATTAATTGTGGGAAAAATGTAACAAAGAGGCAATAGTGGAGAAAATTATACTCCTTAGTCTCTCCTCGGTATGTGTCAACAAGATAAGCTATTTGCTGAAAGGTGAAGAAGCTAATAGCAAGAGGAAGGATAATTTCATTGAAATTAAAATCATTACTATTCAATGAGTTGATATTTTCTACAAAAAAATTGGCATATTTAAAATATCCAAGTAAGCTTAAGTTTGTTGCAACGCCCAAAAACAGTATTAATTTTTTCTGTGGGCTATTTTGGTTAATTCCAAGTGCTACACCAATACTATAGTTAAAGATTATTGAGAATAGCATCAGCCCAAGATATGCAGGATTCCACCAGCTATAAAAGAAGAGTGATGCACCAACCAACCAAGCAATTGCAATTCGATGATATCCTTGCGCGCCTATTAAATAAAAAACAAGTAGCGTTAAGGGTAGAAAAAGAAAAATGAACTCATATGAATTAAAAAGCATATTATAAAAAACTTACCCTTATTATTACAATATATTTATCATAAGCTGATAGAAAATCAGATTTAATATAATTCATCAGGAATCAATCATATCTAATAAAAATAGATATCTTTATATTCTAGCGCGCTCATTGTAAATTGAATTATTTTTTATTAATAATTATTGTTAACATAAATTCGAAGAAATGAGATTATTATTGATATAATACCTAACTAAAAATTAGAGTTTTATTAATACTCTATGACCTTGTATTATTCATAGCAAACCTGTGCCAACTTTAATTTTGAAGGAAATCCGTAATTATTAATTGATATTATTAACAATATCAAACCATTTATTTCATTTTAAAAAACTTTACTGCTAACAACTTAATTAATTCAAGTTATAAATAATTTAATCCGATATCATGAAAGCTAACAAGCAATCACATTCCAGACGTTCTATCACCATGCTAAATTTCTAGCCTACCCACACATAATAAAACTTCAAATAAAAAACTTCTAATAAAGGTAGAGATATATTTCCCATAATAAAGTGAAAGCAATATTAGAAGATATCAATACATCATCTCCAACTTTTTTATACCATACAAATTACTCTCTATTATTTAAAGACATCTTAAGTGATGTTTGCGCTGTATAGTTACAATAGTTTTTTAATAGGTCATCTAATAATAGAAACCACTCTTTTTTTGTTTCAAACTTCATTGCAGCAGATAAAGCCACCAAATCTGGATGTAGCTGTTTTATACCTATCTCCATAAATATAGGGAAACAATCATATTCTATAGATTCAATCATAAGGCTTGATACATGCCCAACCAAAAATTTATTTTCACTTAATGCAATATTTGGATTAGTGGCGTTATCGATAACCACCCCACACTCTTTAAATAAACTGACAGCCACCTCATTTAAAAACATATCTGGATGAGGTCTAGCGGTAACATTTAAATCTGGAAATCGCTTCTTTGTTTCGACACATAAATTTATTAAAAAATCAGATTCCTCTTTTGAAATTGCTGTTTCTGATTCATTCAATACGAACAATACTGAGCCGCATCTATTAAAATCAATTTTTTCATCAAATTTGGCATTATTTATAAATTCACTTACCAGGAATTTAGTTCTATCTGAAAAAGGACTTAGTAAATCAACATAATATTGTCCTGTACATAAAAAATAGTTAAACGGAAAAAGTTTGTATCCAGGTTTAATACCCATAGCCATCGTTCCCCATTGAATACAAGTGCTGGTAGTATCAGATAAATTCGCTGCATAAGCAGAACTTACACTGCTAGGAGAGTCACCATCTACAATATAAGCATTATCAATATTATATTTCTCAATAAAGTTGTGCTGTCTATAAGCGCGGATTAAATACGTCATTTTCCATGATGGTGCGCGCAATACGCTCAAGAACTGATTAAGTGACAACCGTGGTAAAAAGAAATAACTATGATCACCATTAGCAATCAATCTTACTTCACAGTCAGAATGAATCTCACAAAGGTTTTTAGCATCTCTAATGACATCAGTAAATCTATTGGTTAATCTAGCAAAATCTGACATTAGAAAGGTTAGATTTTCATAATTGGATAAATCACTAGCAGACTCTTTACTTGTCCAACGCAATGATAAGCGGAATAAGGTGATACTAAATTTAATTTTTGACAATACTCGCGCTAAAAACAAAGGAATGTGTAAGTGAATAACTATTAATTCTAAAAAAAACCTCTGTGGACCATACTGTGAAATATTTAAAAGTCTCTCCTTGTGCCCATTAAAAAATAAACCTTTTAGTAACCTCTGACCAGCACAAATTCTTAAAAATAAACTTTTCTCATAATACAACAAATTAGATAAGCTATCTGGAAATGCGTTATCAGAACAGCGCTCTACAAAATCCATGTAATTTTTTTCTCTATCCAACAACTCTTTTGACATATAGTTACTATTTCCTTTTACTTACATCAAAACTAATGAATAGTTATTAATTGTTTCATAAGCATAACTCTACATGGTTGTCTAAATTCATAATGATAAAATGAATTTATTTTACCAAACGGTTCGTCCACCTTCTACTGGCACAATTGCTCCATTTAAATAGCTAGAGGCTTCGCTCAACATCCAAAGTAGCGTTCCTTGATATTCATTACTATTCGCCAACCTATTCATAGGGATTCTTGAAGACACCTCTTTTAAAAAATCTTCAGGTTGTCCATTTTCAACTCCACCTGGGCATATTGCATTGCAACGAACATTCTTTTCGGCCCAATAAGTAGCTAAATACCTTGTCAAACCTATCATTCCCGTTTTAACAATCGAGTAAGTTATTGGTTTAACGGGCTGTAGCTCTTCAGCTAATCCTTGCTTAGCATAGAGTCTTTGGTCTGGCGCCATTAAACCAAGATCAGAGGAAATATTTACGATACTCCCACCATTGGAATTTTGAGAGATCTGATAACCATAGTGTTTCGAACAAAGAAATGATCCAGTCAATCCCACCGCAATATCTTGATTCCAAACATCAATTGGAAAGTTCTCAAGCCTCGAAAAATTTTTCTCTGAGCTATCCTCTACTTTAGGGTTGTTTGCAGCATTATTAACAAGTCCATCGATCTTGCCGTATTGTTTTATCAATAAACTGGAATTCTCTTCTATTTGCTTTTCATCGGTAATGTCTACCGCAAAACCTGATGACTTTACATCATATTTCTCATTCAGCTGCTTTGCTAATGTATCAACAGCTTCTTGGGAAAGATCCAATAAAATTGGGGTTCCACCATAAGCTGCAACCGCTTCAGCGTGTTGTTTTCCGAGTAGACCAGCAGCACCAGTGATGACGATAACCTGGCCTTCTAAGTTGAATAATGTATCTAAATTATTTTTCATATTTACAAAATACCTACTGTTTGACCACCATCAATCACCAACACTGAACCAGTAATGAAATTTGCCTTTTCTGAACACAAAAAGATGGCAGCATCTGCTATTTCTTCAGGTGTTCCAAAGCGATTCATTGGAACTGTATTTTCTATTAATATTTTAATCCGTTCAGGATCAGACTTAATTTTTTTATCCCAAGAACTTCCGGGAAAATTAACATTGCCCGGAGCTAAAACATTAACCCGAACTTCTTGTGCTAATTTTCTCGCTATATTTTTTGCAAAGGCAACAACCGCTGTTTTAGCAGTTGAGTAATCAACCGGTGCACCAAATGCCTCCAGCGCGGTTATTGAAGATATAAAAAGTAAATTGCCTTTTGATACTTTTAGTTCAGGAAGAAAGACTCGTGATGTTTGAAGTGCAGATTCAAAATTACTATTCCATGTTCTTACCCATTCTTCATCACTTGGAATAGCCTCAGGAACACTTTTTCCATCGCCTACATTAGCGATAACAATATCTAACCTGTCCCACTTAGCAATGATAAAATTTCTTAATCCTTCAAGAGACTCTGCATCAGCACAATCACAAGTAGCATGAAGTATTCGACTTTTACCATATTTAGTTTTCAGTTTACTTGCCAAAGCGGACAGTTTTTCTTTGCCTCTTGAGACAATAACAACATCAGCTCCTTCATTAAGAAAACCAATGGCGATAGCGGCACCTATACCTTGAGACGAGCCAGTAACAAGAACCTTTTTCCCAGACAACTGTAAATTCACATTAGATACCTTTTGCGGTCCAGCCACCATCAACTATTAAGTCTGTACCTGTGATATATGATGATGCATTTGATGCTAAGAAAATTGCAGCAGCAGCTATATCCTCAACACTTCCCCAACGCTTTATCATCATTCTATCTACTCTTTGCTTATTTAATTCTAAGTCACTAAAACTTTTTTGAGTCATATCAGTTTTAGTGTAACCAGGCGCGATATTATTGACTCGTATGTTATTTTCAGACAAATCCTCAGCAAGTGCTTTAGTTAAAGCTCTAATGCCTCCTTTGCTTGCTACATAACCTGGATTATCAGGAAATCCAAGAATAGATCCAATACTTGTAATATTAATAATTGCTCCACCATTTAGCATTAATTCAGATGCTATTTCACAACATTGATAGGTTGAGATTAAATTAACGGATAAGGTTTTAGTGAATCGTTCAAATTTTGAATAGGAATCATCTGAAGGCAAACTAATGCCTGCTGCATTAACAAGGATATCAATTCCTCCATATGATTCACAAGCTTGCTTACATATAGCATCGAATTGCTTCTTATCAGTGATATCACATTGTTTATAAAATTCTTGGAGTTCATTCAATTCGGTTTTTTCTGATCTCGACACACAAATAATATTCGCGCCTGCTTTTAAAAAACCAAGTGCAATTCCAGCGCCAATCCCACGAGATCCCCCCGTTATAATTGCAGTTTTTCCTTTTAAGGAAAAAAGAGTATCAATATAGTTACTCATATTTTGTCTAGACCATATCCTTTCATAATAACTGAAGACAGTTCAACATCTTCTATATTATCAATCTGAAACATTTTATATCGCTCCATTTCATACAGCGATATTTTTCCACCCAATCTATTATTGTTATCTTTCAGAAATTGAGGGGGAAAGATGTAAAATGAACCGTTTTCTAAATATCTATTTTCTATTTGTTGACGAAGTTTTCGGTTTTTATAATCATAATTAACTGACTCTGGATTTCCATTTTCATCTTTTTTCCAAATAAAAAAGTCTTCAATTTCTGCTACAGAGAGAAGTGTGTCAGATTTTTCTGTTATAAACTGACTTATGGCATTAGAAAAATCAGATGCGTCTCTTAATGGCGATGTTACTTGCGGAGCCAGCACATAATCAATTGCAGCAGAGTCTGGTTGACTTTCAATAAAATCTATTGCATGCAACCATGCAGATTCTGAAGATTCAGTATCCCCTGATATTTCATCTGGCCGTTTAATAGACTTAGCACCATATTGCTCTGCTACGTCTAACATTTCCTGACTATCCGAGCTAACCCAAGTGTCGCTTACATTATTTGCTGCTAGTGATTGTAAGATTGTCCATGCTAAAAGTGGTTTACCACAAAAGTTTATAAGATTCTTTTTTGGTATCCCTTTAGAACCTCCTCTTGCCAGAATAATTGAGCTAACTCGCACTATATGCTTCCATTTGTTTTTTGATCCACTTTAATTGTTTTTTAAAAATAGCAACACCTTCATCGTCTCTATAAGCTTGCATTATAAATGGGCCGGTATAATCAAACTCTTTGAGCTTTAAAAAGAACGAATTAAAGTCAGCATCACCCTGACCTAGTTCCACAGGCCCTCCACCGAGAACTCGGTCTTTAATGTGAATATCTGTAATTTTTTTGCCGTATGAATTCAACTCTTCAATCGGGTCAAATCCCAGTGCAGCACTATTACCAATATCGTAATTAACAGTAACGCGATCAGAATTAAATCGTTGTAGTAGAGTAGCAAAAGGGGCTGGTGCTAAGTCTGTTTCTAAAGAAAGGTTGATGCCATGTTGTTCAGCAATCAGTACAACCGGTGCCATCATCTTTACGAAACGATCAGCAGCCTCTTGATTATGAAGTGTTGACTGATCTACACAGGGTACAACCACGTCTGAAACACCGAGTTGTGCTGCGCTATTCAATAAACTCTCCATAATTTTCTGACTCTTTTTTCCTTCTATAATATCTTCAGAATGTAATGGTGCTTCCATAAAATAATCTGCACAAATTGTTTTAACTGTAACATCCGTTTTCGCTATCACTGACTGTATTTCTTTAACTCCTCCTTCTTTCAAAAGAGGATTTTCATTAGCATCATTATAATCGAGAATAAACTCGATACAATCGAGTCCAATTTCTTGTGCAACTTCAAACTCTCTCTGCCAGTTACCTATGGGGTGGGCTTGGTATCTTCCTTGGTATTTCGGAACAAGCCTACCTTGCATTACACCAAATATATTTTTCACTTCGCTTACCTTGTAGAATGAACGATTAACTACCTTGCCAAGCTAGGTGCTCACGTAATTTTTGAGCAATGGGTGTTTCTGCATCAATCACTTTTTTAACACCATCTCCCATTGCTTTTTCGATTTTTCTAACGGCTCCCACTAGTTGGCGAATACCTGCAGGCTCGACAGAAGCTGACTGATCAGAACCATACATTGCACGATTAACAGTGATATGACGTTCAAGTGATGTAATTCCCAAGGCGGAAGCCGCATAAGAAACTGCAAGACCGACCTCATGCCCACTGTAACCAACATCACACTGATATTTATCTCTTAGCGTATTAATCATATTGAGATTGGCATCTTCATCCTTCATAGGATAAGTAGAAACTGTATGCATTAATTCAAATGGACAGTCTGCAGCTCTAAAAATATCAACAGCAGTTTGGATTTCTTCGTATGTGGTCATACCCGTTGAAATAAAAGTGTGTTTCTTTTCTTGCGCAATCATCTTCAGTAATTCTTCATGAACAATCATAGCTGAAGCGACTTTATTAAATTTACAATTGAACTGTTGTAAAAATTTCTGGCTATTAGTATCCCAAGCAGAAGCAAACCATTCAAGTTTTTTACTTTTACAGTAGTCAGCTATCTCATTATATTGATCAGCTGTAAACTCAAGTCCCGCTTTCTGTTCACGTTGAGTTGTTCCCCATGGACTTTCTCTTGATGAATCAAGAAAATCTTGAGTGTATACCTGGTCGATATCTCTTTTTTGAAATTTAACAGCATCACAACCCGTGTCTGATGCAACATCAATTAATTCTTTACAGATTGACATATCACCATTATGGTTAATTCCAATTTCTGCAACTATAAATATAGACATAGCTTTCCTCTCTAAATTTAATTATGGATAAAGTATTTGAATAAAATTCAACTTAAGAACATTTTCCAGTAATTCACGAACAACACCTTTTCCGCCCATAGTACCGAGCACAAAAGATGAAATTTCTTTTATTTTTTCATGACTATCAGATGGACAAGCGGTATAACCGCACAGCTCCATCGCCTGAAAGTCATTCAAATCGTTACCAACATAAAGCACCTTAGTAAGGTCAAACTTCATCTCACTCACCAAGACTTTAATTTTTTCAGCCTTATTCTCAACACCTTGTATTGCAGGTATTTTGAGCTTGTTAGCTCTAGCTGTTACTACTGAGTTTTTTTCTGTCGAAAGAATATATACGGGTTTATTTAGTTTGCGTAATACGTCGAAAGCTAATCCGTCTGCTCGACTACAGCTTACCCATTCTTTACCATCTTGATCTAAATGCACAAGATTATTTGTTAAGACACCATCAAAATCAAAAAAAATCACATCAATATCATCAATGCTTATTACTGTACTTTGCATATTATTCATTTCGAGTTATGACTCTGAAGATGAAGATAGCCATTTTCTATTAAACTATCTTCGATGCATTCCATTAGGGCATGGCCAGCGGTGATATGTGACTCCTGAATCCTACCCGTGTTATCACTTGGAACAACAAAAGCATCATCACAATACTGTAAGGCTTCGCCACCCCTTGCTCCCAGGAAACCATAAACTTTAATACCTATATGTCTTGCAGCTTGCATAGCTTTGATGACATTTATAGAATTACCTGATGTGGTAATTGCAATGAGACAATCCCCTTCATTTCCTAATGTGGTCACCATGCGCTCAAAAAGCACATCGTAACCAAAATCATTACCGCATGCAGTAATCGTAGAAGTATCCTGTGCCAAAGCAATTGCGGGAATGCCTTCACGGTTATTCTTTGGACGTAATCGAACAAGCATTTCAGCAGCTAGGTGTTGTGCATCAGCGGCTGAACCACCATTGCCGCATAACATGATTTTACCGCCAACTTGTAAAAGCTCAGTAATTTCATTTCCCATTTTTTCTAAAACATTAAAACCCATGTCAATGCACTTCTGCTTAACTGCTATGGATTCGTGAAACGTAGATTCAATTTTATTACTCAATGCCTACTCCAGATGTAAACAAATGTATGAGATGTGAAGTATTATATTAATTTAATAACAATAGTTTTATAGAATTTAAAATAACGTTTTATAATTCTAAATCACAATACAAAAGTATTAAATTATTATGAAATTTTCCATCACATTACTATTATCGACCAATTATATAAATAGGAGCTTAAATTTGACAAAGGTATAAATTAAAGAAATTAGTACAAGATAGACTGCCTATTACACTCGTTTCAAAATTTGATATTAATACTAGGGACTGTCCTAGATAATTTGCCCATTCTATTCAAAAGAGACTTCAAGAAAACGCCAATAAAATTTATTCTAAATAAGAATAAACCAACAATTCAGGGAACTTTTAAGTTAATTGCAACTACTTCTGAAAAAA
>VAPM010069822.1_pt1 | contig 30216 bp, 24 predicted proteins | sample 3395091 | NCBI WGS metagenome assembly VAPM01 (sample SAMN08290445, study PRJNA428436) | hydrothermal vent metagenome | isolation source: Deep-sea hydrothermal vent chimney 3 | place: Pacific Ocean: Juan De Fuca Ridge
AAAAGTTAATCACAAACTCTTTTAATGTAACGCTACGTTTAATAGCCCCATTTGATGCTGCTAGAAATATGCATGACAGTGAACAACAAATTAAATGGCAAACTTTTTTGGTGACAGTGTTAGACCGCTATGGTACGCAGGTTACACAAGTAGAAATTGGCAATGCCATCAACCGTAAACGCTGGTCTGGCTTTACATTCAATAGTTTTTTAACGACGTGGCAGATAGCACATGCCGAAATAAAATCTCGGAGAATCAAATTACTCGGCCCAAATATTCAAGATTTTGAACCCGTCTATAACATTAGTGTATTAAAAGCCTTAAAAGCAAAAAATCAATTACCTGATGTGCATACTGACAACCTGTTTGTCGAACGAGTCAGCGAACCTGAACGCTTTGATCATCGTATCTTTAAATATAAATGGGCCCGTATTTTTAAATACAACGTTATTAAAAAAGCACGCACTTTACAAAAGATAGGGCAAAACTTTGGCGTGGCCAATACGACATCATCATCGGCTTTCTGGGCTATTTATCGCATCGAGCGTTTAATTGAAAACGGACCACAGAAGCAAGCTGATTACCTTGCACGCTACTTCACATTATTAACAGCTTCTGGTGCCCTACAGCAAGCAAACTGGGGTGCATTGATCTGTAATCGTGAAGGTTTGATTAATGACGGGCTTACTGATGCAGACTATCCAGATTTAGAACGAATAGCACATTATAGGACTGCAGATGGTGAGTTAAAAAATTACACGGAATATCCTAGTTTCTATGCCATGCAAACCATTATTAAATATTTAACTGGTGCCTATTATAAGGCTACGATAGCGAGCGGTAATGGTTTGGAGATTCATCATTTTACGCACCAACAAAAACAATTTCATATTGCTTGGGCCATCAATGGCAAAGCCGCACGTCTGAAAGATATTTATAATTCGGACGATTTAAAATCTGCCACACTATTACACAGAGATGGGTATGCACTTGACACAAACAACGCACTCATTACAGAAACATCTATCTATTTATTGTGGGATAAGAATAATACTGTGAATACGGTAGTTGACCCTTCGTTAGCACAAAATTTATCTATTCATCGCCACGTAAAAGGTAATCAATACTTTGATTTCAGTGATCAAGGCTGGCAAGGTTTAATATTAGCCAAAAATGAAACTGATGCGAATCAATTATTAGCTAAACTGCATCCTGAAAAACTACGAAGCCCAAAAAAACTGGGTGCTTTACGTCACGCAAGAAATGTAATTTGGGCTGAAGAAGACCCACGTAACAAAGCAAAACAACTTACGATTAAACAACCCGTTAAAATGTATCCACATAAAGCCTTTCTAGATCGCTTTAAACCTAGTAAGGCTAAGCGTAGTTGGAATGGCGCGATGGAATTATTACGTCGCGGCATTGCGACAGCCCAGCCTATTGCTTATTTTGAGAAGATTGGTGACACAACTTTAAAACAAAATTTTTATCTTTGTGAATATGTGAAATCTGATTGTACGATTGGGCAGCTATTTTCCGCTTTTAAAAATGGTGATGCATCACATCTTGGACTTCCAGAAGAATTAGTCTATAAACAATTTGCACAATTTTGTCACAATATGCATAGCAGAGGCATCTATTTTAGAGACTTTTCTGGTGGCAATATCTTAGTTAATATTCATAAAAATAATACGCTCTCTTTTTCTCTAATCGATACGGCTCGGCTCCACCACTACAACCATGCAATTGCACCAAAATTAAGAATTGCAGACCTTACTAGAGCTTGCCACAAACTGCATAAAAAAGGGCGCAAACGCTTTATGTGTATCTACCTTGGTCTTAGTGGTAGAAAGCTTACGCTCCGATACAAAATACCATTTGTCTTGTATGACATTAAAGTAGGCTTGAAGCGTACCATTGGCCGCAAAGGTATAAAAAAATTAATAAAACGCTTGAAAGGCAAACATTAATATAATGGAAATCATTAGATGGTTTTAAGCAGATTAAACAATGACTTTTTTAAATCAAGACGTAATATAGAACCTACGTAATGCTATTTGCATAACGAATTTAAAGAAAAAGGAGAACTACTATGTGGACAACACCAGCAGCTACTGAAATGCGTTTCGGTTTTGAAGTAACTATGTATGTAATGAATAAATAAGTTTACTTATTATTCAAAAGGGCGCTTACAGCGCCCTTTTTCATTTCCGTCATTAATGACTATTGATTGGTACTATTGTTAACAATGTAGCCTTTAGGCAATAACACCCATACTTTCCCAGATTGCTTCATTGAACCTGCTTTAGCCCCTGCTTTATCACCCGCACCCCAAAAGAAATCAGCCCGAACGCCACCCTTAATAGCACCACCCTTATCTTGCGCCATCATTAAACGCTTAAGCACTTTTTTACTATTTGGTTGAGTAGTAGACAAAAAAATTGGTGCCCCTAGTGGTATAAACTTCGAATCAACTGCCACGCTTCTTTGTGCTGTAATCGGCACGCCTAATGCACCGATAGGGCCTGGCAACCCTTTTGGTAACGTTCTAAAAAATACATAACTGGGATTACTATTTAATAACGCTCGTAATTTATCTAGATTTTTCCGTGCCCAATTTTTAATGCCCTGCATAGAAGCTTTACTACGGCTTAATTCACCTCGATCAATCAGTATTCGTCCTATTGAACGATAGTCATGTCCATTGTGATTCGCGTAGCCGACATGTATCTGCTCTCCATTTTCCAACTGGACAACACCTGAACCTTGAATTTGTAGAAAAAATACATCAATAATATCGTCAATCCAAAATAGCTCACTACCCGCTAACGGTGAAGGCTGTGTTTCAATTTCAGCACGTGAACTGTAAGGCACCAATTTATTGCCGACTAACTTACCACGAACGCGTTTATGTTCTAGCTCAGGACGTACTGTCGCTAATTCAACTGTAACCAAGTCTGCAGGTTGACTATATAGAGGATAAGGATATTTTTTTGACTGCTTTTTACTACCCTTTAACATCGGTTGATAGTAGCCGGTAATTAAGCCAGTATCAGAACCATCTTCATTACTAGCCAAGTGGACATCAAAGTGTTCCGTTAGATAATCGATTATTTGGGCGTTACTCGGTGTTGTAAGCCCTTTGGCCTTGTTGCAAGCTGACTGCCATTGTGGTTTTTTAATTAAACGACTACAGCTTTGCAGCCAAGCAGGCCATGCGGCTTTAAGGTTATCTTGTAACAACCCATCTAAATCTTGCCAAGTAGCGGGTTTTAATAATGGGTATTCAGCGGCTTGTTCTATTTCAAGCACCTCTTCAGCCTCAATATTTGCGCTTATTTCGTCGGGTATTGCCATATCGGGCAGTTGTATGGGTGTCGTGTCCACACTTTGTCCATTTTTTACTTGCGTACAGTTACAATCTTCATTAGCTGGACTAACGGATGGTTTTGCGCAGGCTGTAACCAATAACAAAATACTCAGCCATACAAAAATATTGTTCATCACTTAATGTAATACCCTTGGCACAGTCAGTAAAAAAGGTTCGATGGTTGCTTCAAACTGTGTGCCATCAACCGCTACAAGATAATAAGTCCCCTGCATTGTGCCTTCCTCAGTATTTAACACGGTTCCACTTGTATATTCAAACGACTCGTTTGGCTGTAACAGTGGCTGCGCACCGACAACGCCCAGACCTTTTACTTCTGAAACACTATTATCAGCATCCGTAATCAACCAGTGACGGCTAATAAGCTGTGCAGCGACCTCACCAATATTCGTTATCGTTACGGTATAGGCAAAAGAAAATTGCTTGTCCTTGTCATTCGATTGATCAGGCAAGTAGGCCGTCGCAACATGTACTGAAAAAGCATATTTATCCATGGCTAACTAACTGATCATACCGGACGTAGGTGAGCTTGGACTTGCAGAATATAACTTCTTCGGCATACGGCCAGCAAGAAAAGCATCACGCCCGGCTTCGACTGCTTTTTTCATGGCCGATGCCATTAAAATAGGCTCGCGTGCACCCGCAATAGCCGTGTTCATTAAAATACCTGCACAGCCCAACTCCATCGCAATAGCGGCATCACTAGCCGTACCAACACCCGCATCCACCAGCACAGGCACTTTTGCATTTTCAATAATAATTTGCAAATTCCAAGGGTTTAAAATCCCCATGCCAGAACCAATCAACGAAGCTAAAGGCATAATCGCACAACAACCAATATCTTCAAGTTGTTTGGCAATAATTGGATCATCTGAGGTATACACCATGACATCAAAACCATCTTTAACTAAGACTTTAGCCGCGACTATGGTTTCAACCACATTGGGATACAAGGTTTTAGGATCACCTAAAACTTCTAGCTTCACCAGTTTATGTCCATCTAACAATTCACGCCCTAGACGTAATGTACGCACAGCATCATCAGCCGTATAACAGCCAGCCGTATTCGGCAAATAGGTATATTCACTGGGTGGAAGATACGCTAATAGTGAAGGCTCACCTTCATCCTGACCTATATTGGTACGCCTTATTGCCACTGTGACTATTTGTGCACCGCTCGCATCAATGGCGGCACGTGTTTCTTTAAAATCTTTATACTTTCCTGTTCCTACTAGCAAACGTGAATGATAGGAATTCCCTGCAATAATTAATTGATCTGTCATTCTGCTATTTTATGCTTTTCATCCATTAACCGCCACCAACAGCGCCCACAATTTCTAACTTATCGCCGTCTTTTAACATGGCTTCTGCATATTGACTGCGCGGCACAATTTCCGCATTGCACTCTATGGCAATACGCTTACCCGTAATTTCTAAACATTCGACTAAATCAGCAATCGTCATAGCATCTAATTCAAACTGTTTAGCAGTTCCATTAATCGTAATTTGCATATCATTCAACCAATCTATGTGTTTTTAGCAACAAATGTGTAAATTAATGTTAAAAATCTAATGCTTTTAATGATTTATAGAATAAACCTATTAACAAACATGAACTTTTTTGCTAAATTAATATCTACATTGCTACTGAAACAAAATTTCAGTATTTTTTCAATCCCAAAAGGAAAGTATCATGAAACAAGCAGTAAAAAAAGCAGGTATTAAAAAAATCTTACCCGCAGATAAAGTTAATGCTTCAGCAAGTGCCTCTAAAACAAGTAAAGTAGATAACGCTAATATGCCAAACGCGCAAAAAGCGATTCCACTTAGCCGCTTTTTAGAAGCAAGTTGCGACTGTGTTTAAATAAACCTTAAACGCTCAAGCTCGCAAGTTAAACAGTTGTACAAAAAATAGAGGATGGCATCAGCCACCCTCCATACTTTAGTTACTTCTAAACTTCAACTATTCTATTTCTAACTGTGGACGACCAGGTTCTGGCCAATCCAAGTGGAAGTATTCGCCACGTGGCTTATCTTTACGCTCATAACTATGTGCGCCAAAGTAATCACGCTGACCTTGCAACAAGTTCGCTGGTAAATCGGCACTTCTATAACCATCATAGTAAGCTAACGCAGCAGCAAATCCTTGCACTGGTACACCATTCGTCACGGCTAAAGCAATCACTTTACGCCATCCTTCTTGACCTTCATTCATCGCATCTGTGAAATACGGATTTAGCATCAAATTTTTCAAACGCGAATTCTGTGCATAGGCCTCTGTAATTTTTTGCAAGAAGCGTGCACGGATAATACAACCACCACGCCAAATTTGTGAAATCTCGCCAAAATTAAGTTTCCAATTATAGGCCACTTGCGCTTTATCAATTAGCTGAAAGCCTTGTGCGTAAGCACATATTTTTGAGCAATATAGCGCGTTTTTAATTGAATCAATCACTGCTTCTTTTTCTTTGCCAGTCAATGGTGTGATTTTAGGGCCCTTAAGAATTTTACTTGCTGCAACACGTTCTTCTTTCACACTAGAAAGCCCACGTGCATAAACCGCCGCCGCAATCGCATTAGCTGGAGCACCTAATTCAAGCGCATTGGCTGCTGTCCATTGACCTGTACCTTTTTGTTCTGCTGCGTCTAAAATCATGTCAACTAAAAACTCTTTAGACATAGGATCTTTTTGTTGCAGGATGTCGGCAGTAATCTCTATCAAGTAACTTGATAGCTCGCCTTTGTTCCACTCTTCAAATATTTTGCCGATTTCGTCGGATTTCATACCCAGCAAGGTTTTCATGAGCCAATAAGCTTCACAAATCAACTGCATGTCAATATATTCAATACCATTGTGTACCATCTTCACATAATGGCCAGCACCATCAGGACCTATATATTCAGCACAAGAAAAACCACCTTCTACTGGTTTCCCTGGCTCTGCATCTTCCATCGGCTCACCTGTTTCGGGGTCCACTTTAGCGGCGATATCACGCCAGATAGGCTCTAAACTTGCCCAGGCTTTACGTGTGCCAGATGGCATTAGTGACGGGCCAAAACGGGCGCCTGTTTCACCACCAGAAATACCAGACCCTATAAAATCAATCCCTTTAGCAGCCAATTCTTTTTCACGGCGAATGGTATCTGTCCATAAAGCATTACCGCCATCGATAATAATGTCGCCTTCTTCTAAGAATGGCAACAATGCATTAATCGTTAAATCAGTAGGTTTGCCAGCTTTAATGAGCAACACAATTTTACGCGGGCGTTTAATACTCAATACAAATGTAGCCATATCTTCATGGCCAACCACGCGCTCATGTGAAGGCTCATTGTTTTTACACTCTTCAATAAAATTGATCATTTTATCGGTGCTACGGTTATACACGGCAACGGTGTAGCCATGATCCGCCATATTTAAGACAAGGTTTTGTCCCATAACCGCAAGGCCCATTAGGCCAATATCAGCATTTTTTGTAGTCATTAATGTTTCTCTTTTAAATGGATAATTTAAGTAAAAAAATAAAACTTTTGCTTATGGCGAAAGCTTCGGAAAATACAGGTACTACTCAGGCTGAATAATCAGCCTATCTTGATAGTTGCTATAAAGCATTACCAAACATCTGCAATGCCATTTGATAACAAATAGCAACCAACTGTGGGTCGTTACGTGGGTCACCATCGCGCATAAAACCATGCTGGGCGTTAAGCTCATGCCAAGTAAACTTTATGTCAGTTTCAGTTAATTTGTCCAATACCAAGCGACGTCCTTCTGTTGGGATATGCGTATCTTGTTTACCCCAAATCATCATTAACTCACCTTTAATATCAGCTAACTTTTCCATACTGTGCTGCTTAGGTTTATTCGGAATCGTATTGAGGTGCAAGTCAGTTGCATAAAAACAAGCAGTCGCTTTCACTTCAAGCTGCAGTGCCGCACGGAATGCCAAATGGCCACCAATACAGTAACCCATCGCACCCACATTGCCGTTATACCAATCTTGCGTTGCAAGGTATTGAATCATGGCCTGATTATCAGTGTCATACCCTTGCGCATCTTTTGCCGATTTATCGGCGTTACCTTTTTCGCGGCCGGCATCATCGTAACCTAACACCGTACCAATGGGATTAAGCTCGTGAAAGACCTCTGGCACAATAACGGCATAACCATGACCAGCCATAAAAATAGCGGCACGCTCAATAGGGCCTGTTTGCTGAAATATTTCAGAATAAAATAGTATTGCTGACACTGGCTTATTATGTGTTGGACGATGCACGTAGCAACGCATTGTGCCCGTAGGCGTTGCTAAATCGACGACTTCTGATTGAATTAACATGGCGTAGTGCCCTAAAAATTAACGGTAATATAAACTATCTATTTTACAAGGCTTTGCCGTTACTTTCATCCCCAATTTAATATTTATTTAATATCAACCTGACATTAAATAATTGAAGCATTTGTGACCTATGTTACTTTACTAAAACCACTAGTTCATTTAAGTTTATATAACCCTCTAAACAAAGGTCTATACGATGCGCTCTTTGATCACTTTTTTAGCACTGGTTCTCATGCTTGGCAGTCAGCTTTCTTACGCGCGCAACGCATTGAGCTTTAAATTAAAAGCCTCAGTCGTGAAAGTACATGTCGCCACTAAATCAGGAGGCCATGGTGTAGGGACAGGCGTCGCAGTAGGTAAAGATTTAATTGTGACTAACTGCCATGTGCTGGCTAATCGAAGAGGAGCAAAAATCACCAAGTTTGGAAAAGGGTTCATTCCAGTAGCCCTTAAGGCAGACTGGAAACATGATTTATGTATTTTACGTTTTGAATACTTAGACATGACCCCTGTAGAGCTTGGGGATTCGGATAGCTTGCAATACGAACAAGAAATATTTTCTATTGGCTTCCCGGGCGGGCCACCAAGACCGCAATACTCTGAAGGCAAAATCAAGGCGCTATACACCTTAGAAGACAGTGCAATCGTACGTACAGATGCTTCATTCGTCATGGGTGCTAGTGGTAGCCCTATTTTCGATAGCAAAGGCAGACTCATTGCAATCAGCACTTTTAAAAGTCCTGGCAGAAAAGCCTATTATTTCAGCATGCCAGTTAAATGGGTCAAAGCATTGATAGATGCTCCTGAAACAACCTCCATGGCAACCAATGAGTCACCATTTTGGGATGCACCTGAAGAAAAGCGACCTTTCTTTATGCGCGTAACATTACCCTTTAAAAACAAAAAATGGAATGAACTGCAAGAAATTGCACAACAATGGATTAAAGCTGAGCCGACATCAGCTGAAGCCTTTTACTATGCTGGTATAGCAGAAGAGCAAGTCGGTAGCTTAGACAAAGCCAAACAACACTTTGAACAAGCATTAACCCTACACCCGAACCATCCCGCAACGCTTATTGCGTTAGGCCTCATCGCTAACCGCGCAGGCAATGTAACGGAGGTTGAAAAGACACACACTGCACTAAAAGCAATAGACGAATATTTAGATATAGAATTTACTGAGGCACTAAAGCCAAAAGCGCAATAAGCAAACAAGTATAGCGGCCTTTGTATTATGTGATGAGCGAAGGCAATACAAGACAAAAAATGATGAGAAAGCAGCGTTTACTTGTAGTAAATGAGCATTGTGAATCAATTTTTAACACAATATTGCCAAGCGTAATAATGATGCAAAGCCGCTAATAATCACTACTACGGCCGGTTGAATACCCCTGTGGCACATCGCTTTGCCACTCGCCGCACGCATTACATAAATGATCGTGCATAGTCGGGCTCGCAGTCAGGTCTTTACTTCCACAAAATTTACATTCAACGGTATGCAACGCTTCTGTTTTATGATGCGTTTCATGATGCTCTACTGCAACTTTTGTACCACCTAAACCGTATTTGTTATCCATGGAAAACTCCTGAAAGAACACCGAATCAAACAGCTTGCATAACAGTAAAATTACGCCTTTTTATGTGTAATGACAAGTGGTTTATGTGTTTTTATGGGCTGCGCGTTCTAAACGGTCGCGTATGGCTGACCAGTCTGCTGCTTTAGGCGGCACTTCAACCAGCAATTCCTTTTTATGTAGCGCATCTATTTGATGCAAGGTGCTATAGAGTCTTTCTGCTGCTTGGTCTGGGTTATTTGGCAAACAAAAGGTCTGAGTATTCGCTATATCACCTTGACCAATAATGAGTGCGGCACAATCTTCCTGCTTACCGGCATAGGCTTGCAAGACCAGTTGCGAAGCAAACAATTGTATCGGTGTATTAGGAGAATAATGCAATTTCTGTTGACCCGGCGCTACTGGCAAAGATTGATGACCTTTACATGCAGGTTGCTTGGCTATAGCCTCAATCCTTGCTTCGCTAATCATCCCTAAACGTAGTATGTACCAGTTGTCATCTGCTACAGAAACAATAGTGGATTCTATGCCTACTTTACACGCGCCCCCGTCAAAAACCGCCACGTGCCCACCTAAACTTGCTGTGACATGTGCTGCAGTAGTTGGACTAACTTGTGTATGCGTATTAGCCGATGGCGCAGCTAAAGCCAAACCACTTTGCTGCAGTATATTTAATGTACTCGCATGATTGGGTACACGTAAGGCAACGGTAGGCTGATTAGCACGTAGTATGTTGGATACATGGGGTTTAGCTGGTAACACCAATGTAAAAGGGCCAGGCCAAAAAGCTACTGCTAATTTTTGCGCTAGCGGAGAAAAGGTTTCTGCCCAATCTAATACTTGGCTTATGTCCGCAATATGCACAATTAATGGATTATTAGCAGGGCGTTTTTTAAGCGCATAAACTTTACTTAGTGCTTGATCGTTATTAGCATCCGCAGCTAAACCATAAACCGTTTCTGTTGGGATGGCGACGACCTCACCACGCTGAAGCAGCGTAATGGCTTGTGATAAATCAACTTGCATTCAATAGAAAATACATGAGATAGATAAAGCCATATTTTACCTGCTTTCCTACATAATAAGTGCTGCATCATTCACACAATTAATAACGATTCTTTTAACCATTTTTTTGCATACTTTTTAATTAAAATTAATATTACCGCTAGTTTTTTAAAGGGTTGTCTTGTTTTGAATTTATAATGCGCGCATGCCTCTCTCTATCAATCAATTACTAAGCAACCATCAATTTGCGTTTGCCAAGTTACTCGCTTTTCGCTTACAAATGATTCTGGCATACCAGATTATGGCCGTTGTTGTTGGTTGGCATATCTATGAAATCACGCATGATCCATTAGCATTGGGGCTAGTAGGATTAGCCGAAGTCATTCCATATTTCTCTAGCGCCCTATTTGCAGGACATGCGGTAGACCATTATTACTCACGGCGGCTATTTGCTATATTGTCCGCCACATTATTATGTTTAAGTACTTTGACACTAAGTGCTATTTCACAAAGCTTAATTGCGGCCGACGCCCCTATTTGGATTTACACAACCATTGCCATCACAGGCTTTGCACGCGCCTTTATTACCCCTAGCTACAACACTTTATATGCACTTATTGTGCCACGCCCATCGTTTGCACGTGGTGTAAGTGTCGGCAGCTCTGTTTTTCAAATCGGCTTCGTAATTGGCCCTGCAATAGGCGGCTTATTGGTTGGTTTTGCCAGCAAAACGGCCGCTTACACGTTAGCAAGCATTTTATGTGTTGGCGCAGTACTAGCCATCTTAAGTTTGAAAGTAAAAGAACCACCAGCACAAGATAGCGCACCTGTGCTAGCCAGCATTGTAGAGGGCTTACGTTTTGTCTGGGGTAACCAAATAGTGTTTAGCGCACAAATGTTAGATATGTTTGCCGTCCTATTTGGTGGCGCAGTGGCCTTGTTGCCGGCCTTCGTACAAGATGTCTACCACATGGGGCCGGAAGGCTTAGGCATTTTGCGTTCAGCCCCTGCTGCTGGTGCAATATTGACAGGGCTATGGCTGACAAAACACCCTATTAATCTACATGCTGGACGCTGGTTATTAGCAGCAGTTGCCGGCTTTGGTATATGCATCATTGCCTTTGCATTAATTACACAGTTTTGGCTAGCCATCATCGTACTCATCGCGGCTGGTGCGTTAGATGGCATTTCAGTTATATTACGCAGTACGATTATGCAATTAGCGACTCCTGATGAAATGCGGGGCAGAGTCTCCGCTATTAATGGTATATTTATCGGCTCTTCTAATGAATTAGGCGCGTTTGAATCGGGTGTGGCAGCACGCCTAATGGGCTTAGTACCATCCGTTATTTTCGGTGGTTTAATGACCTTAAGCGTCGTTGGTATTACAGCCAAATTATCCCCTAAGTTACGCAAGCTAACACTACAACAATTGCATTAAGTGCAGTAGAATCACATGCAACTTTATGATTAAAAGTCCTGTCGTATTTAGCTTAAGACTTAGCGTCATTATCTTTCAATTTATATAGGAGTTACACACATGGCTAATATGTACGATATCAGCATCCCTCCACTAGTACTTACTTTAAATAACTTATCCAATATTCTAAAAAAGGGGGAAACATATGCTGATACCAAAAAGATTGAACATACTGTATTGCTCAATGGTCGTTTATTTCCAGATATGTTTGCATTGACACGCCAAATACAAATTGCAACTGATATGAGCAAAGGTGCAGGCGCACGCCTTGCTAATATTGAAGTGCCTAAATACGAAGATGATGAAACTTCGTTTGTTGAATTACAAGCGCGAATTGCCAATACGATTACTTTTTTAGAAGGTATTAAACCATCACAATTAGAAAATGCCGAAACGCGCCATATTGAACTGATGGTGCGCAAAACTAAATTGGAATTTACTGGCTTAGACTACCTATCACGATGGGTAAAACCTAATGTCTATTTTCATGTAACGACTGCTTATAATATTCTGCGTCACAACGGTGTTGAACTTGGTAAGCTTGATTTTTTAGGCCCTAGATAACCCACAAAACATTAGCGCCACCTACTACCAGGTCCAAAAAACTCACGCATCATAAAACTCTCCAAAGCAGCATTATCTTGTACGCGTGCTGATAGCACCAGCACCTGTCTTAAACGACGCGAGTCCCAATTAAAGTCTCCACTATAATCACGACGAATCACTTTAATCATCCTTCTAATAACGGCACGTTTAATATCAGCTGTATCAGTCACCCTCACATCAAAAATTTCTAAACGAGCTGTATTAACATTATTTTTCCATCCTTTAAAACTAAATTGGGCGCTATTCCGATTAAGCACCCTAATTTCAAATATGCCATTGGCCCCCTCTAGATTTAAGTTTTTAAGAATCTTTGCATCACGCTTTTCTCCTTCACTTTGCGGGTTATTACTCGCTAACACCTCCTCTACATCTTGTTTTGTAGCACCCTGTGCTGCTAACCTAGCTTGTTGTTGACGCTTAATGTAAGCCCGCATATCTTCTCCGGGTAACGGATCTGGCGACGTTTTCTCAGGCCTTGGTTTAGGTAATGCTTTATTAATTTCTTTCGTTGCAGGCACCTCGACTGGAGACTTTTTCACCGTTTTAATAGGCGCTTTTACAGGCTTTTTAGTTTTTTTTGGTTTTTCTTTAACTGGCTCTGTAGGAATTTGTGGTGGCTCAGGCAACACTAACTCACTAGGTGCTACTTCTTTCTTTTGTGGTGGGCCTAAAGTTACCTCTAAAGGTGGCGCATCTTTTACTGGTGCACCCATAGAAAACAATTTAGGCTGAAAAAACCATAACGCAGCTAAGTGAACCAATAGTGACACAAAAAAAGCAACAAGCACATTACGCCGAATACGCAATTGAAAGATACGCTCACCACGTGGCGGCAATTCCAATACTATCTTTTGCTTATTAGATGATGATATAAACATGGCCCACTTTAATGTTGACTTATTTTGATATTGCCCACTTTAAGCCACACAAATAAATAGGCATTAAGAACGCATGGTAAATGACTAGACCATAACAAGCGAAAGAAATTTCAAACAAAATAATTAACAACTTTACAGAATGCACGATTAATATTCCGCATTCTTGATCCCATTGAACAATAAGATTCGAAAGTAATTAACGGCTGACGCCAATACATTACTGGTGCATGCGCACTATAAATGTGCGTATCAATCATCAACAACTAACCTACATGCTCACGCAATATGAGCAATATATCATTTAAATTCAATAGCTTAATTAAAAACCAAAAGGCTGGCACGCCTATTGCTATTAATCAATATATTATAGTTTTCGAAGAAAAACATGTTACGAGTAATGATTCTTGATAATGTGCAACCTAATAACAAACCTTTAAAACAATCTTTAATTGACAATGGGTTTGATGTGATTGCACGCATCAATGAAGATGTAGATTTGCAAACCAAGTGTTCTGAAATTAAGGCTGATGTTGTCATTATTGAGGTAGCTTCACCCAATCAAGACATATTAGATAATGTCAGTAAAATATCGGATCAATGTGCAATACCTGTAATCATGTTTACCAATGATAGTAACAAAGAAAAAATAAAAGCTGCTACGAGTGCTGGCGCAAGTGCATACGTAGTAGGATCCATTCCCAGTGAAAGGCTAACATCCGTGATTGATGCAGCAATAGCAAGATTTGAAGAAACAAAACAACTTAAAGAAGAACTTGACCTTGTTAGTGACAAATTAGATGAACGAAAAGTCGTAGAACGCGCAAAAGGTATTTTAATGAAGCAACGTAATATTGATGAAAATGAAGCATACAAAATGTTGCGAAGCATGGCGATGCAAAGAAATAAAAAAATAGCGGATGTATCCACCCAACTCCTTCAAGCTGCAACCATGTTGATTGTTTAAAAAAGTAAGTTGTTAAGTAAAGTTAACGCCAAAGATGGAGGTCTAACTTTTGATTACAAAACTCAGCATCTCTTATCAACTTACAAAAAGAAATAATCAATCCTTACACCCCCTTTAAATAGACTGTATATCAATTAACATCGCAGAAAATCACCATTTTGGTGCATGCGCACTTTTTTAGCCTACAGCACTTAATAAAATTACATTAAATATAGCCTAAGCCATTGTATTAAATGTAATTTAGTTGGTGGCATAGCTATTGCTTTAACAAAAGAATATTGCGTCTTTGAAAGAAAAATATTATGCAAAAAATGGAATTAGTCGTTATCGGTAATGGTATGGCAGGTATGCGTGTCGTTGAAGAGTTATTAAAAATCGCACCCGATATATACAACATAACAGTATACGGTGATGAGCCATATCCAAACTACAATCGCATTATGCTCTCACCTGTATTGGCTAACGAGCAAACGATTGACGATATTATCTTAAACACACGTGAATGGTATGCAGAAAATAATATCACGCTACATACCGATGCACGCATCAATAAAATAGACCGCAGTAAACGGTTTGTTTATGCTGAAAATGGCTCAAGTGCCTCATATGACCGTTTGCTCATTGCTACAGGTTCTAAGCCTTTTATGCCGCCTATTCCTGGCAAAGAGCTAGAAGGTGTTTTAGGTTACCGTGATATACAAGATACCAACGACATGATAGACACCGCAAAAAAATATAAGCATGCAGTCATCATCGGCGGTGGCTTACTCGGTTTGGAAGCAGCCAATGGCCTTAGTATTCAAGGCATGGATGTAACGGTTATCCATAGGAACGAATGGCTACTAGAAAGACAATTAGATAAAACAGCCGGCGCCATGCTACAAAAATCACTTGAAGCTAAAGGCCTTAAGTTTCATTTAGAAACCAATACAGAAACCATCGTCGGTAATGAAGAGGGTCGCGTAAAAGCCGTACGCTTTAAAGAAGGGTTCGAGATTCCTGCTGACTTGGTCGTACTAACAGTTGGTATTAGACCAAACTTTGCGCTGGCCGAATCTGCCGGTATCCATTGCGATAAAGGCATTGTCGTTAACGACACCATGCAAACATTTGACCCACGCGTATACGCCGTGGGTGAGTGCGTGACGCATCGAGGTATGTCATACGGGTTAGTTGCACCCTTATTTGAAATGGCTAAGGTATGCGCTACACACTTAGCCAACTTCGGTATTGGTTTATACAAAGGCTCTGTCACCTCAACAAAATTAAAAGTGACAGGTATTGATTTGTTTTCTGCAGGTGATTTCACTGGCGGGGAAGGTACAGAAGAAATTGTGTTGCACGATGCCGTTGGCGGCGTATACAAAAAACTCGTCATTAAAGATGACAAAATCATCGGTAGCGTACTCTATGGCGACACTGCCGACGGCGCCTGGTATTTCCAAATGCTCCGTGACGGCAAACCAATTAATGAAATTCGTGACCATCTTATGTTTGGTCAAGAAAACAGCTTAGGCAATACAGGCCATCAAGGTCAAAACATGGCAGCATCCATGACAGATGAGATGGAAGTGTGCGGCTGCAATGGCGTTTGTAAAGGCACGATTATCAAAGCGATTCAAGAACAAGGCTTGTTTACAATTGATGATGTTAAAAAACAAACCAAAGCCGCTTCAAGCTGTGGGTCTTGTACAGGTTTAGTCGAACAAATTTTAGTGTCCACTTTAGGTGGCGGCTATGCACCTCCATCTACCAGCAAAGCCATGTGTGGTTGCACAGAAAAAAATCATGAAGAAGTCCGTGAAGAAGTCCGTAACAATAAATATCTGAACATACCGGATGCAATGAAAGGAATGGACTGGAATACACCTAACGGCTGCGTTACCTGTAGGCCAGCACTTAATTATTATCTTATTTCTACTTGGCCACATGAGGCAGTGGATGATCCACAATCACGCTTTATTAACGAGCGTGTACACGCTAACATTCAAAAAGATGGCACTTATTCAGTGATTCCTAGAATGTATGGCGGCGTAACATCTCCTGACCAATTACGCAAAATTGCCGATGTTGCTGATAAATATAAAGTACCCATGGTTAAATTAACGGGTGGTCAGCGTATCGATTTGCTCGGTGTTAAAAAAGAAGACTTAACGGGCATGTGGGCTGATTTAGACATGCCTTCTGGTTATGCTTATGGTAAATCCATCCGTACCGTTAAAACTTGTGTCGGTTCAGAATTCTGTCGTTTTGGCACACAAAACTCAACGCAAATGGGCATTGATATCGAAAAAGCCTTTGATCACATGTGGGCACCACATAAAGTGAAATTTGCTGTTTCTGGCTGCCCACGCAACTGTGCAGAATCTGGCATTAAAGACGTCGGTATTATCGGCGTGGATTCTGGATGGGAAATATACGTTGGCGGCAACGGCGGCATTAAAACGGAAGCAGCACAGTTTTTATGTAAAGTTAAAACCAGCGAAGAAGTCATGGAATACTCAGGTGCCTTTATCCAGATTTATCGTGAAGAAGCACGCTATTTAGACAGAACTGTACATTGGATAGAACGTGTTGGTCTGGATTATGTAAAACAACGTGTACTAGAAGACCCTACAGGCCGTAAGGCCGCATACGAGCGTTTACTATATACACTACAAGGCGCTGTTAACCCTTGGGCCGAACGGGTGCAAAACCGTGATAAACATAAAGAATATGAAACCATCACCATCTAAAATAGCTCGTTAAAAGTTAGCTTAAGGGAAGCGCTAATGAAACAAAATTTCTGGTCCGCAGGCCACAAGCCTACGCTGTTTTCTGCATTTTTATATTTTGATGTTAGCTTTATGGTTTGGGTGTTATTAGGCATTTTAGCCGTACAAATTTCAGGAGACTTATCGCTAACACCTGCCCAAAAAGGATTAATGGTCGCAACCCCTGTACTATCTGGTGCATTATTGCGTATTGTGATGGGCGTGTTAGTTGATCAAATCAAACCTAAAAAAGCAGGCATCATCGCACAGACTATTGTCATTGCCACCTTATTATTCGCCTGGTTACACGGTATAGAAAACTTTCAGCAGTCCCTTATTTTAGGTGTTTTTCTTGGGTTTGCTGGCGCATCATTTGCCGTGGCATTACCTTTAGCTTCACGCTGGTATCCACCAGAGCATCAAGGCACTGCCTTAGGTATTGCTGGCGCAGCTACATCAGGCGCCGTATTTGCAGCCATTTTTGCACCCAGTTTAGCCATCACTTATGGCTGGACAAACGTATTTGGTTTAGCGTTGATTCCACTTGTTTTAGTACTTGTTATCTATTGTTTAATCGCTAAAGATAGTCCCGATACACCACCTGAAAAATCACTCAGCGAGTATATCGCGATATTAAGAGACAAAGATGCATGGTGGTTTATGTTTTTCTATGGGGTCACCTTTGGTGGTTTTGTAGGCCTCGCGTCATCGCTTACTATTTACTTTAATGACCAATATGGGTTAAACGCTGTACATGCTGGTTACTTCACTGCTGCCTGTGTATTTGCAGGCACCTTAGTTCGCCCTTTTGGCGGCAATTTAGCTGACCGTATCGGCGGCATTCGTACATTAACCATCATGTATGCAGTCGCTGCTTTTTTCTTATTTATTTTAAGCTTTGGCTTGCAAGCGCAAGTTTTAGGTCTTATTGTTGTTGTGATTGCAATGATCGCACTCGGTATGGGCAATGGCGCAGTTTTCCAATTAGTACCCCAGCGTTTTCGCAAAGAAATTGGTGTGATGACGGGCTTGGTCGGCATGGCTGGCGGCATCGGTGGTTTTTACTTAGCGTCTAGCTTAGGCTACTCTAAACAAATAACCGGTAGCTACCAAATTGGTTTGTTGATATTCGCGGGTTTAGCTATTTTGGCCATGCTTGGTTTAATGGGGGTGAAAAACCGCTGGAGAACCACATGGGGTTCAGTCGCAGCCACCTCCGCTAAAGTATAGTCACCATTATTTTTTTGATTGCTGAATGACATGTCACTTAAATTTACCACAGGCGAAAGTAGCATCGTTGGCCCACGTGAGCGTAATGAAGATTACGTCGGCGTTGTCTCGCCAACTGATGCGCAGCTTACTACCAAAGGCGCTTTGCTAGCCGTTGCTGATGGCATAGGTGGCAATGCTGGTGGCCGTGAAGCAGCAGAAATGACCATACGCACCGTATGTGCCGACTATTACGCTACACCAGACACATGGCAAACACATGCATCATTAGACACCGTCATCACAGCAGCAAACCGCTGGGTGCTGTCACAAGCAACAAGGAACCGCAACTTAGCTGGCATGGCAACAACGTTGTCAGCACTAGTACTTAAAGGCCAACGCTTTGTCATCGCACATGTCGGTGATACGCGTATTTATCGTCTACGCAATAAAAAATTAGAACAGCTAACCAGTGACCATGTTTGGGACAGGCCTGATATGCGCCATGTACTAAAACGTGCCGTGGGTTTGGATCAACATTTACCTGTCGATTATGTTGATGGTCTAATTGAAGTTGGTGATATATTTGCCATTGTTAGTGATGGCGTATGGGAACCATTAAATAAACAAGCTATTTGCACCGCCTTGATGCAAGACAGCACGCCGCAAATAATAAGTGAGCACCTAACCAAAACAGCACTTGCTAAAGGCGGCCAAGATAACAGCACTGCCCTGGTTGTCCGCATTGATGCACTGGGTGCTGATGGCTTAGCCGATTTACTATCAGACACCCTCAATTTAACCGTACCTGCCAAACTTAAAATTGGAGAAAAACTAGACGAATTTGAAGTGCTAGAGATATTGCACGATTCACGCACCAATATTCTTTACAAAGTAAAAAGTGCGACGGGGCAATTATTTGTGCTTAAAACCTTGCAGGAGCAACTCGCCAATGATGTCGATAGTTGCAAAGCCCTAATCAACGAGGAATGGCTAGCAAAACGCGTGGTGACAAAATGCATGCCACAAGTATTGCCACTTAATATCGAACAGCGCAATTTTTTATACTATGTAATGACTTGGCATGAAGGTGCAACATTGCAAGAGCGCCTAGATAGTGGCCACCACTTCACCGTCAATGGCGTTGCAAAAATCGGCGCGAACTTATTACACGGTTTAAGCATGTTGCACCGTTTAAACATTGTGCATAGAGACATCAAACCTGACAACGTCCACATTGGTGCGGATCAGCAATTACGCATATTGGATTTAGGCGTAGCACTTAACGCTATTGCTACCACACCGGCCACGATGGAAAATCCTGGCACACCTAGCTATATGGCACCTGAGTTATTTAATGGTAAAGGAGCGGATATCGCTACAGATATCTATGCGGCAGGCGTCACGCTCTATTATTTACTCACGCGGAAATACCCTTACGGTGAAATCGAACCTTTTCAAACACCACATTTTGGTGAACCAGTACGCCCAACACGGTATCGACCTGAGATTCCTAGCTGGTTAGAAAATATTATACTTAAAGCAGTTGCTAGAGATGTTGAGAACCGCTTTACCACCTCGGATGAGATGTTGTTAGCACTTGAACATGGTGAACTCAAACCATTAACCATACAACGTACACCGCTTATCGCACGTGCACATTTACAAAAATGGCAATGGTTAGCTATTTTTTCTTTTGTATTAAATATTTTATTAATTTACTTATCGGCCATTTCTTAAGCCAAGATTAATTTCGGAGTTATTATGAGCTGGATAAAAATTTGCCCTTTAACCGATATTCCCAAACTAGGTTCACGTGTAGTGCGCAGTAAAAAAGGAGATATAGGGGTGTTCCGTACAGAAGACGATCGCGTATTTGCCCTCAATAATAGTTGTCCGCATGAAGGCGGTCCATTATCTCAAGGTATCGTCTATGGTGACAAAGTAGCCTGCCCACTACATAATTGGAAAATTAGCTTAGTCGATGGCAAAGCGGAAGAACCTGACGAAGGCAAGACCGCATGCTTTAATACTAAAATTGAAGATGATATTGTGTACTTGGAACTTTAAGTTTGACCATTGAATCGCCCATTACATTCGTAACAAAAACCAAAAGCACTAAGAGCACCTGCTGCTATTGTGGCGTAGGTTGCGGCGTTATTATTGAATCAGAAAATGACAAAATTACCAACGTAAAAGGTGACCCTGATCACCCCGCTAACTTTGGACGATTATGTACCAAAGGCGCCACCTTACACTTAAGCGCAAAGCCAGATAGGCGCGCGCTATATCCAGAGATGCGACTGAGTAGTGAAACAAAACGTAAGCGCGTGTCTTGGGATGTTTCTTTAGATTATTTGGCCGATCGTTTTGCAAAAATCATTGCAGAACATGGGCCAGATTCTGTTGCTTTTTATATCTCTGGCCAATTGCTAACTGAAGATTATTACGTATTTAACAAGCTAGCAAAAGGTTTAATAGGTACTAATAATGTCGACACCAATTCACGCCTGTGTATGAGCTCTGCCGTAACAGGTTACAAAACCACACTGGGTGCCGATGCGCCGCCCGCTTGTTACGAAGATATTGACCATACTGAATGTTTATTTATTGCAGGTAGTAATACTGCCTTTGCACACCCCATTATTTTCCGCCGCATCGAAGATGCAAAAGCCAAAAACCCCAACATGAAAATCATCGTTGTGGATCCAAGGCTAACAGACACTGCTCAGGCCGCTGATTTACACTTACCTATATTGCCAGGCACTGATGTCGCTTTATTTAATGGCATGTTGCACGTTATGTTGTGGGAAGGCTTACTGAATATTGATTACATCAAGCAGCATACGGTGGGCTTTGATGCATTGAAAGATACCGTGCGTGAATACACACCCAAGATGGTGGCTGATATTTGCGGCATTAAAGAAACCGATATTATCCTAGCTGCCAAATGGTTTGGACAAGGACCCACGCTCTCTATGTACTGCCAAGGGCTCAATCAATCTATACACGGCACAGATAAAAATACTGCGCTTATTAACTTACATTTAGCCACCGGACAAATTGGCAAAGAAGGTGCTGGGCCACTTTCACTGACAGGGCAACCTAATGCGATGGGTGGGCGAGAAGTAGGCGGCATGGCTAACTTACTTTCAGGTCACCGTAATTTAGCCAGCGCAGATGATAGGGCAGAAGTTGCCAAATTATGGGGAATTGACAGTGTGCCTGAAACACCAGGGAAAACTGCCGTGGAGATGTTCAAAGCGGTCAAAGACGGCAGCATCAAAGCAATTTGGATTGCTTGTACCAACCCTGCGCAATCCATGCCCAACCTTAACGGCGTAATAGAAGCATTAGACCAAGCTGAGCTAGTTGTCGTACAAGATGCGTTTAATAACACAGAAACTTGCCATTATGCCGATGTGCTTTTGCCCGCTAGCACTTGGGGCGAAAAAGAAGGCACTGTGACGAACTCTGAGCGCTGTATTACCCGTGTTAACCCAGCGGTAGCACCGCCTGCCGAAGCGCGCCATGATTGGCAAATTGCTGTTGATTTTGCACAACGTCTAGAAAAAAGACTTTCTGAAAATCAATCTAAAAAATCAAACCTGTTTACCTATAACACGACAGAAGAAATTTTTAACGAACACCGCGAAACAACGCGTGGGCGTGATTTAGACATTACAGGTTTAAGCTATGATTATCTTGTTAATAATGGACCACAACAATGGCCATTTGTCACCGGTGAGACGAAAGGAAAAGCGCGCCTGTACAGTGATGGCGTATTCCAAAAAGAAGGTGGAAAAGCACACTTTTCTAACCCTACTTACAAGCCAACAACCGATAAAACAGATGCGCGTCACCCATTGCATTTACTCACGGGCCGTTTACGCGACCAATGGCATGGGATGAGCCGCACAGGCAATGTTGCGCAGCTATTTAATCATGTAGAAGAGCCTGTGATCTCCATGAACGCCGGTGATATGCAACGTCGTTCTATTAAAGAAGGTGACATTGTTAAAGTCAGCAATAAACGTGGCAGCATGCACATTGCAGTACAAACTTCTGATGAAGTCAGTCCTTCACAAACCTTTATCCCCATGCATTGGGGTAGTCAATTTATGCAGGGCCTAGGTGTCAATGCACTTATGCCAGAAGCCTTTGATAAAACATCAAAACAACCTGAGTTAAAACACACAGCCATTAAAATAGAAAAACTAGACCTGCCTTGGCGTATGACCCTCATGCGCTGCTGTCATGATTTAAATCTACTACAAAAAGTGCGCGATTTAATGCAACACTTTGATTATGCTAATTGTGGATTATTTGGACGTGAATCTGAAACCAACCAGTCGGGCATGTTAATTTTACGTGCCGCACACACCTCGCCTCCAGATGCCGCATTAGTCGCACAAATTGACACATTACTAGGCATGACTGATGGCATGCCTCTGCTAACTTATAACGATGCCAAGCGTGGCATTTCTAAACGGATACTTGTAGAGAATAAACAAGTCACAGGCGTCAGATTAATGGGGGAAACCCTAGCAACCGATTGGTTAAAAGAGGTCATGACCACTGGTATATTTACCGAAGAACTTCGCCGCTGGGCACTTGCACCATTACCGCAACCTCCCACAGGTCAACGCGGGCGTGGAAAAATTATATGTAACTGTCTAGATGTAGCAGAAAATGACATTATTGAGGCTTGCAAGGCAGGTGCCGATTTAATCACCCTAAAAAATAAACTTCAATGCGGGTCTAAATGTGGGTCTTGCTTACCAGAATTAAAACGTTTAGTGCAAACGCATAGTAAAAACAACTGATTATTTAGCACATTGATTCAATGAGATTTCAGCTTGTGTACACTCACGCTTAGCACCTTGAGTGACATTCTTTTTAAAGCTTTCCCAAGTAGATTTCTCTTTCTTAACGACGGTCTCTGTTGTTGATGCTGCTGGCTTTTCTTCCTCAACTGCTACCGTTTCTTTTTCTTTCAGTATGCTTGTTTTGGGCTTCGCCTTAACAACTTTTTTTTCAGTTTTTTTAGGTTTTATCTTAGACTTTATCATTGTATCTTGAGCTGGGTTGGCTGCGACTTCCGGCCCTTCTATCAACTTACTTTCATCTTCATCTGAATCCGCAGGCACTTCTTCTACGGTAGTTTCGACGACTGTATTAGTAGGGGGATCAGATGGCATTAATACCAATTCATACAATACAAAAAATAGTGCTAATGATAACAACACCGGAATGATATAGGTCCAATCAAATACGCTATCAACCAGTGAAGAACGACCTAGCTCGCTAGACTCTACTACTATAGCTGCAGGTTCTTTTACCTTAACTCCTTCATTTAACAGGCGCACCGCATAAAGCGTCTTTTTATCAGTATGCTGATCAAAAGGCTCAAACATTTCTGATATTTCTTGCGTTAACTTAGCCGCAGATTCATAGTAAGCATGAGAAACTAGAATTTGATTGGGATTTGCAAAATGCATAATACGCTGCGCTTCAACAACACCCTCTTCAACAAGTTTTGGCTTAAGCTTATTTTGTCCTACTGAAGCTGTATTAATGCCAAAAAACACCGCTAGCGGCTCCGAACTATTAGCATTGCTTTTTAATATCTCATCACGGATAGTCAACGAAATAAATAAGGCATCTTCTAACGCATTTTCTAGTGACCCACTACAAATAATCGTTGCCCCATTGTCTGTATCGACAATCATGCGATCTTTTTGAGAGATATCAACAACTGCTTGATTAATTAAACAATCAAGTTGGTCTTTAATTTCTAATTGTTCAACATCAGTTTTTTTTACATAATCAACTATCTCTAAAGAAATGATGCTGTAAATTGAAGTTTTATTTGTTTTAATAGCCACTATGTTTATAGATTCCTAACCCTAATACCTCATATTAATAGTAAAGACTCAATATTTCAAACGAATTAACAGCCTATTGTTCCTGCATGACTACAATACTGTTCACCCTACATACTTAATAGTAAAATGACCTACAATATTAGTCATTGATTAGTAACTATGCCCCCCCCATTGAATCGCTTGTATCCAACTGACAACACATACTATAATGAGATTAAAAGCTAACCGACAGGGGTGTATTAACCATGGCTGATACTAGGAGCATTCTAATTGTTGATGATGTTGCTGATAATATTCAAGTAGCAATGAATATTCTTAAGGAAGACAACTATAAATTCTCCTTTGCTGGCACCGCTAAAGAAATGTTTTCCATTCTTCAGGCAGCAAAAACCCCTTTCGATCTCATCCTCCTAGATGTCATGATGCCAGAGATGAATGGTTTTGAAGCCTGCCTACAGCTAAAAATAGCTCCGCAGTGGCAAGACATTCCTGTTATTTTCTTAACAGCTCGTATTGATGTTGATTCCGTTGCACTAGGTTTTGAGGTTGGTGGTGTTGATTATGTCACCAAACCTTTTCATGCGGATGAGCTTTTGGCACGCGTAAAGAACCACCTTCAGCTTTCTCAAGCAAAAAAAATTCTTAAGCAACGAAATATAGATTTAGAAATCAAATCTAACCTTTCACAACAACGACTATTATCCGAACTAGAAGAAAACCAAAAAGAAATGATTTGGATGTTAACTGAATTGATGGAAGCCACTTCCGATGAAACAGGTAAACATATTCGCCGTGTCGCTGAAATATCTTCTCTCTTAGCTCACTATCATCCCTCTTTAAATGAAGATGATGCCAACATGCTATTTCATGCTTCACCCATGCATGATATTGGTAAAATGACGGTTCCTCACGAAATTCTTCACAAAAAAGGAAAATACAACGAAAAAGAATTTAATATCATGAAGCAACATACGACTAACGCCTATCAATTGTTAAGTTGTTCAGACCGTAAGTTGATTAAAACAGCCGCTATCATTGCACATGAACACCATGAAAAATGGAATGGGAAAGGCTACCCTAGAGGATTAAAAGCTGACGAAATTCACATCTATGGTCGTATTGTAGCATTAGCGGATGTTTTTGATGCCTTAACGCATATCAGATGTTACAAAAAAGCCTGGAAGATGAATGAAGTAGTTGACTACATCAAAGAGCATCGAGCAACTCAGTTTGATCCAAAGTTAGTGGATTTATTCTTAGCTAATCTTGACGAGTTTATTGCAATTTCTGAAATCGCTTAAATACACAATCATTAAAGATAATGCTTAGTTTTTCAACCTTTGACTAACAACCAGATGATGTTTAAACCACAGTCTTGGTACATCATCCTATTACTAGTATCGTTTATAAACACGAGTCACGCAGAAATAGTTCCAGCTAATAGCAATCAACAACCCTTAACACTGACTACTGAAGAGTTAAAGTGGTTAGATCAGCATCAAACCATTCGCTTCACTGGTGATCCCGATTGGCTACCTTATGAGGCATTTGATAAGCAAAATAATTATATTGGCATTGTTGCCGAACATTTAAAACTAATTGAGAAAAAGTTAGGCATTAAAGTCGATATCATCCCATCCAAAACATGGAGCAATTCCGTTGAGATGGTGAAACGAGGTGAGATAGACATCCTGTCTGAAACCACTGATTCAAATTTAAAATCAACATTAACATTTACCAACCCTTATCTTACTAGCCCCGTTGTTATCATTATGAAAAAAGACGTTAGCTATGTTGATAATATCGATCAATTAAAAGATAAAAAAATAGCCGTCATTAAAAACTATGGTTATGTGCCAGCCATTAGCAAGCGACACCCTAGCATCACCTTTACACAGGTAAACAGCATTCAAGATGGCCTTAATGCTGTTTCAACAGGCAAGGTCGATGCGCTACTGGCAACATTAGCGCAGGCAAGTTATCAAATTTCTGCACGTGGAATGAACAATATCCGCATTGTTGGGAAAACCCATGTTGATACAGAATTAGCTTTTGGTATGACGCAAGAATTCAAACCATTGGTGCCATTATTTAACCGTGCATTACGTCATATTAGCCCAGCTGAAAAACAAGCTATTTTAAATACCTGGGGCGAGGACAAGTTTGTTGCTAAAACTGATTACCGATTACTAGCAACCGCCGCTTCTATCTTTCTACTATTTTCAGCGGTTATCCTTTATTGGAATAGAAAACTAAAAAAAGAAGTTGCGTTAAGAACAAAAATTGAAGCGCAAACTAAGTCATTAATCGATAAGATTCCACTGCAAATTGTAGTAACAAACATTAATGGAGACATCCTAACTGTAAACCCTCAAGTCTTAAATGATTATAAAGTTAATCCTGAAGATGTTGAGAAATTCAGCATGATAGATTTATACGATGATATTAATGACCGTCAATTAATTTTAAAAGAGATTGCTGAAAAAGGAAAAGTTGACCAACAAATTGTAAGATTTAAAAAACTTGATGGAGAGCTTCGCTCCATGATGATTTCAATTATGCCTATTTATTACCAGAATGAATCTGCTTTATTAACCATTGCTGTTGATATGACCAAGCGTATTGAAGTAGAAACTGAACTAAAAAAAGCAAAAGAAAGCGCTGAAAAAGCCAATCTTGCTAAATCTGAATTTCTTTCTAATATGAGCCATGAAATTCGCACCCCAATGAATGCCATTATCGGTTTCACCGAATTACTCAACGAGCAAATTAATGACCCTAAACACAAAGGTTTTGTTAAAACAATTCAATCTGCTGGACACTCGCTACTATTATTAATCAATGATATTTTAGATTTATCAAAAATTGAAGCGGGTAAGATGAAAATCGAAAAGACAGCATCTAATCCCCATGATTTATTCAATGACCTAGCCAATATATTTATGTTGAATGTACGCAGCAAAGGCTTAGATCTTATTTTAGAAGTTGATCCTAATATCCCTGAAAGCCTCATGCTAGATACCGTCCGGTTACGCCAAGTCTTACTTAATATTCTTGGCAATGCGGTTAAGTTTACTGAACATGGTCACATCAAACTAAGCGCAAGAGCAGACAACAAAGACGAAATACTGAGTAAATTAAATTTAACGATTACAATAGAAGATACTGGCATAGGAATTCCCAAGCTACAACAGCAAGCCATCTTTAATGAATTTGAACAAACAGAAGGACAAGATCAAACTAAATTTGGTGGTACAGGACTAGGGCTTTCAATTAGCAAGCGATTAACGCAACTAATGGGCGGCACTATCAACGTCGAAAGCACTGTAGACGTCGGTTCTATATTCACAGTTAGCTTGAATAACATTGATGTTGCTTCTGTTAAACATGATAACAACCTCAAATCAGCCAATTTTGAGGCCGATACAATACAGTTTGCGCCTGCCAATATCTTGGTAGCTGATGATATTGAAAACAACCGCCAATTAGTACGCGAGCTTTTTGCGAATACCGAGCTAACTTTTTTTGAAGCCAGCAATGGTCAGGAAGCTATCAATATAATAGAAAAACAAGATATTGATTTAATTTTAATGGATATCAAAATGCCTATTATGGATGGTTATGAAGCGGCTAAAAAAATTAAAGCCATCAAAAATATTTCAATAATCGCCTTAACTGCATCGATTATGAAAGATGAATATGACCGCCTAAAAAGTGAAGGTTTTGATGATTATTTAAGAAAACCTGTACTTCGCTCCGATTTATTCCAAACACTAAGTGTATTTCTAAAACACGACATTGTTAAACTAGCCACTGAAGAATTAGTAGGCATTGCGCTTTCACCTACAGAACAAAAAGTGCTACCAGCGGTATTAAACAAACTAGACCCATTAGCAACACAATTGCAAACAATACAAAATAATAACAATATCACCGACATAAAAAGCTTTGCCAACAACTTATCGAGTATTGGTAAACAATATCACTTTAACCTGGTCTCAAACTATGCTGATGAGTTAATAGAGAAAATTGATGCCTTTGATATTAATGGCATTCAATTGATATTGAACGCATTTTCTACTTTATATGATAACTTGCACGCTGAAAATGAAAAGTAAAAACTGGCAATGACCTGTACAACAATTATCAATAGCTAAATATCGCCGCTAGGCACTTTGTATGCTTTATTTGGCATCTATGTCTGTATTTCTATTAACATTTGGTTGGCTAATTTTTCCATTCGTTCTAAACCCACATCAGCCTTATCTAAAAAGCGCTGATCAAACTGGCTTGGGTCTGCCCATTGCCGCCCTTTTATGGCACAACGCTTAGCGAGCTTATCAACACCTAAATCTTGCAAGGCAAAACCTAGTTCTGTCCATAACACAGCAAGTTCAGCTTCTGTAGAATGTGAGCGCTTACCAACTTCTTTTAACTGCCGCATATAAACCGATGTTTTACGTGCGGCTATCACCACTTTTTTTAATGCCGCTACCGATTCTTTTTTACGCGCATATTTAGCGCGCTTCAGGTTTGCTAACCAAGTAACGGTATGCTTTACTAAATCCCACAATTTACCGACTGTTAAAATTTCCATCATATTCAACTATCTAACTTCTGCTTCTTAAAGGCTCAAGTAAAGATGATAGTCCATTATGATCAATCTCCTGCATTAACTGTAACAAGCGGCCTATCTCACTTTTAGGAAAACCCTCACGCGCAAACCAATTTAAATAATTACCAGGCAAATCTGCTAATACACACCCCGCGTGTTTGCCATAAGGCATGGTCATCGTGACTAATTTTTGTAAATCTTCTGGGTTCATAAAATATTTATTTAAATTTAGACTAGCAAATGTACTAAAAGCTAAATGTTATACTTTCTTTCATGACAGACGCCAATCATATTCTGCATCGATACAAGCTCATTCTAACATCCGCTGGCGAGGGGATTTATGGCTTAGATAGCGAGGGCAAAGGCACCTTTGTAAACCCCGCTGCAATAAAGATGACTGGCTGGACAGAAGAAGATGTTATTGGACAACCGATGCATGGAAAACATCACCACACCAAAGCTAACGGTGACCATTACCCACAACATGAATGCCCTATATATGCAGCCCTACAAGATGGTGCTGTACATCACATCACTGACGAGGTCTTTTGGCGCAAAGATGGAAGCTGTTTTCCTGTGCACTACACCAGCACCCCCATTTTGGAAGATGGTACCATTGTTGGTGCAGTCGTGGTGTTCCAAGATGTGAGTAAGATTAAGCAGGCAGAACAAAAACTTAAAGATGCACTATTTAAAATTGAACAATTAAAGAACCGCTTGCATGAAGAAAATACCTACTTAAAAGAACAAATTAACCCTGATCATAAATTTGAAAATATTATTGGAGACAGTCAATCGCTCAAAGAAGTATTGAACCAAGTTGAGCAGGTTGCACCAACAGACACCACCGTATTAATTCTCGGCGAAACAGGCACAGGAAAAGAGCTATTTACCTGCGCGCTATATAATCTAAGTCAACGTAATACTCGTCCATTAATCAAAGTTAACTGTGCCGCTTTGCCTAGTAATTTAATAGAAAGTGAATTATTTGGTCACGAAAAAGGTAGCTTTACAGGGGCAACAGCACGCCGGATTGGACGATTCGAATTAGCCAACGAAGGCACTATTTTTCTAGATGAGATTGCAGAACTATCGTTGGAACTGCAAGCAAAGCTACTTCGTGTATTACAAGAGGGTGAAATCGAGCGGCTTGGTAATTCTAATACGATCAAAATCAACGTCAGGGTAATTGCGGCCACGCATAGAGACTTGAGGAAAATGATTGCTGAAGGGACTTTTCGCGAGGATTTATATTATCGGCTCAGCGTATTTCCATTAACCATCCCACCCCTGCGAGATCGAAAACACGATGTATCATTACTCGCGCAATGGTTTGCCAAAAAATATGCAAAGAAAACCAGCAAACCAATTAACCATATCCCACAAGATGCTATGGACAATCTATTAAGTTATAGCTGGCCTGGGAATGTACGCGAGCTGGAAAACGTAATTGAACGTGCTGTTATCTTAACTGCAGACCAAACGCTACAAATTCCTACGCTGCAGAATACACAAGACA
>VAPM010206632.1_pt1 | contig 30206 bp, 19 predicted proteins | sample 3395091 | NCBI WGS metagenome assembly VAPM01 (sample SAMN08290445, study PRJNA428436) | hydrothermal vent metagenome | isolation source: Deep-sea hydrothermal vent chimney 3 | place: Pacific Ocean: Juan De Fuca Ridge
TCAGTAAAAAATCTTTTTTGTGACAACGGTGGGTAATGTGCCAAATATGGCCGGGTAAAAAATGTCGATTTGCTCTTGCCATGTTACTTCATCCTTAAAGTCGTGTTTTTTAGCATAAAAAGGGTAGTTTAAGCATTATTATGGCCTTGTTATGGAGGTTAATGCAATGATTTTCAATCGGTTAGCTTGGTTCGACCCCAGTGAATCAGACAGTAAAAGAATCCTGCTCGAAAGCAGGATTCTTAAACTAATGATTAAGCCTCTTTAAGTTAAGCTATTCTTTCTTACGACAAGCAGTAAACCTAATAGACCAATGGCTAGCAAATAAATTGAATTCACCTCAGGCACAGCCACATTTGTTTTAGCGACTAGCATTGTAGAACGAAAAGGAAGCCCTGTACCGTTATTAGAGGAAAGTTGAATCTGTGCATTTTGACCACAACCGATAGAACAATTACGAGTCCCATTATAGCCAAATAAACCAATCGTCGAGTCATCGGTAAGAAAATAAGATCCAACAATATCTTTCCGTGTTACAGATACCACATTGCCATTGGAATCTTTATTCTCAGTAATTTTAAAAATATCAGAACCTGTTATAGCAAAAAGAGCCATCCAGGCCGTTGTTCCACCATTCATTAAACCTTCTGAAATAAAATAACCACCAGCAGGTTGAGGTCGTCGTATAATGGAGCCTGTAATAAATTCGGCAAACATACTGTCCCATAAAGCCTCTACTTCGAACTGAGTAGGGAGCCTCCAATCACTATAAATCCCGCCTAAATTAGCATTCACGTAGTCAAAGCTAACACCATCCGTAATCCCACCAAAATCAGCCCATTCCAGACCCGTGGCATCATCTATAAACGAGTTATTAGCGGTATCCACAATTGCAGCGTGAGAAATGGATAAAAAACTGAACAAGAGTAAACTGGCAAAAAAATGTTTCATACTACTCTCCCTATAATTATCTAACTTGCTTATATGACCTTACAAGTATTCATACTATTAAGATATAACCCAAACAGGTTAACCCTTTTAGAAGATTTGGCCGATACCTGAACTTCTTAATAAAAAATAAATCTTTCTTTAATTAACCTCAGCTGCGCATAAGAATCTCAAGCATATAGTGATACTGAAATTTAGCCAGATTGCCGCACTATCGCTCGCAATGACCTCACAATGTCGTTGCGAGTGAAAGCGAAGCAATCTGGTTTCTTATGCGTCGCTGAACCGAGTTACTCTTTATCAGTAACCGTTCGTTAAATACTGCCTAAGCGTAATGCCGGTTAAGGTATCGCCATCGGTAAAGGTACCTGCGGTTGTCAACCCACCATGACCCTGGTAGCTGCCGATGTTTGGCGTGAAGAGACAGGTCTCGTCGCTTTCGCACAGGCCGTTATCGTTGCCGATGTTATCGCCTATTATTTCAGTCGCATTACGTAGGTAGGTTGAGCGGCAATCGTCTGCTGCATTCCACACCGAGCCGGGAACTAATGCAGTACAAGCTGCTTGATCGGCGGCGGTTACTTTCCAGCCATGCTCAATGGTATTGGCAACATCGCCGCTAAGTTGTGCAGTCAGTACGTTTTGTATTGCCGGATTGCTTGCATCGCCCGTATCGCCGTTGGCCAGGCTCCAGTCCCAGATACGGCCGGTGCCGGTTGTCCATTGGCCTTGCTGATCGGCATTAGGGAAAGCGGAACCGTCTATGCCCCAGCCTCGATAAATATTATCAAAGTTCAGCCAGTCGAAGCTGGCAGGATCCACCGGGTAGCTTGCCGCTGCTCCAGTTGTATCGCTACTGTTTGCCGTATCATCGCTCATCACCTTGCCCACATACGATGCTGCTAGCGTTACACCCGTGGTAAGCGTTGCGTCTGAAGAACTTTCATTAGCACAGGTAACATCCACAAGCCCAGGCAAGCCCCCTACAAATGGTGCGTTAACCTGACAATTACCATTAGCATTAAGCCCCACTTTCAAAAGGCCGGTAAAATAGCTATCTGAGGAATTACTATGCCTAATACCAAGATTTACATTATTTGCAGCGGCGATGTTCAACAGGCTATTGCCCGTGGAAGAAATAATAGAAACTCCATTCGCGCCACTATTTACCGCAGCAATATTCGACAGGGTGTTGTTAGTACCGCCTTGAAAATTAACGCCGTCTTTTCCATTATTAACCGCGGTTACGTTCGACAGGTCGTTGTTTAAAGCTGTGTTAAAATAAACACCGTAGTCGCCATTACCCGTCGAAGTGATGTTCGATAGAGAGTTATATTCAACATAAAAATCAAGATAAACCCCGCTAAGAAGATTATTAGTGGCAATAATATTCGTCAGTCTGTTGTTGTTAGAGGCGCTGTAAAGATAAACTCCGTGCCGTCCATTATTAGCGACAGTAATATTCAGCAGACGGTTGTTCTTCGACTGAGTCGAAAGAAAAATCCCGTCCTGGACATTATTAGTGCTGGTAATATCTGACAGGCTATTGTTTGAAGCTTGATTGTATAAATAAATCCCGTACCGCCCATTATTGGCAACGGTGGCATTAGACAGGCTGTTGTATGAGACTCTACTCTCAAAGAAAATCCCATCCCGTACATTATTAATGGCAGTGATATTCGACAGACTATTGTTGATCGAGGTACTGTCAAGGCGAATTCCGTAGCGCAAGGAATTGGATACAGACAGGTTGCGCAGCACAGAGAACCTGGAACGACGCAAGAAAAGACCTGTATTACCGCCCGTCGCATCAAGTGTGCCTTCAACCCATATAAAGTTTAAGGTATATTTCCCCTCTATTACACTTAGGAAAACAACACTCGCATCGACGGTTAAGGTAACACCAGGTTGAATGACCAGCGAGATATTGTCTGCGTCTATCTTATAAGAGGCGGCGGGATTTACCGTTACCACATAGACCGTGCCCGACGTAGCAAGACTACCGCCGACGTTAGCCAGCGTTACCGGATTACTCCACCAGGCTGCAGGTGTAGTGGTAACCGCGCCTGTGCCTGTTATGGTAACACTATTATTTTTCCAAACCTGTGTTGCAAAATCCAGTAAGTCAGAAAGATTTTTACCCTCCTTCAAGCCCGTGGAAACCATTAGCGCTGTACCGGTTGAATCGTCACAAACCCAGTTGAAAGCACCGAGCGCATCGGTGGCAGCTTGATCCGAACAATTAGTCACGCCAAGATTCACTGAACGCATTTCGCCACCGTGTATAACCGCCGAGTAACCGCCGGTTTCCGTAGCATCGGCAGGGGTGTTGGTAGCATTAAATTCCGAAGTACTATCGTTTTTAACGTAATCGTTCCAGTTTGGCGCAGCAGGATAATAGGCGCCAACCGCTCCTGTCGCTGCTGCAACCGTAACCGACCGTGTTACCTCGGTGGCCGCATTGCCAGCGGCATCGAATGCATTATAAGTTATGGTGTAAGTAGCGGCAGTGGCCGTGTCGACCGTGTCACCACCAACGGTAACGGTGACACTGCTATCATAATTATCAGTCGCGGTTGCACCGGCATCGGTATACGTATCACCCACTGAAATATTGACCGTGCCAGAACCCTGCAACGTGATAACGGGCGCGGTGCTATCAGCCACGCTAACAGTACGTGTTACTTGTGTCGCTAGATTACCTGCGGCATCAGTGACGTTATAGGTAACACTGTAAATAGCAACAACCGCTGTGTTAACCGGGTTAGCCGTTACAATGTTCGCGGTAATGTCGCCATCGATATTATCCGATGCAGTCGCACCAGCATCTACATAAGGGATACCAACTTCAACAATGAGAGAGCTGGAGCCAGTTAAATTAATCACCGGTTTAGTCGTATCAGCCACGGCCACTACGTTAACGGTACGCGTTACCTGCACAGCCGCATTACCGGCAGCATCGGATACGTTATAGGTAACACTATAAACACCAACAAGGGCTGTATTAACCGAGCTGCTATTGATTACGATATTAGCGGTGATGGTGGCAGAGTTATCTACATTATCCGTTGCCGTTGCTCCCGCTTCAACATAAGCCGAACCAACATCCAACGTGACAGAGCCTAAGCCGTTTAAAGTAATAACAGGTTTAGTCGTATCAGCCACAGCTACCACATTAACCGTACGCGTTACCGGCACAGCTGCATTGCCGGCAGCATCGGACACGTTATAAGTAACACTATAAGTACCAACAACAGCAGTGTTAACCGAGCTGTTATTGATTACGATATTAGCGGTGATGGTGGCAGAGTTATCTACATTATCCGTTGCAGTTGCACCAAGTTCCGTATAACCACCACCAACCGTTACACTCACCAGGCTTGATCCGTTTAAGCTAATTATGGGTAGAGTCGTATCTCCTGCAGGTGGCGTTATCACGTTAACCGTACGCACTACCTCGGTTGCGGCATTGCCGTTAACATCGAATACGTTATAGGTAACGGTATAGCTACCAACAATGGCTGCATTAACGCCGTTAAGCGTTACGATATTGGCGGTGATATTACCATCGAGGCTATCGGCGGCCGTTGCTCCAGCATCGGTATATGTAGTACCAACAATCACAGCAAAGGGGCTTGCGCCGGATAAGCTAATAACCGGTGCGATGGTGTCCACCACATTTACGGTTCGTGTTACCTCGGAGGCGGCGTTGCCTGAAATATCGGAAACATTGTAGGTAACGGTGTAACTACCAACAATAGCGGTGTTAACCGGGTTGACGGTGGCGATGCCTGTCGTGATGTTGCCATCCGAATCGTCGATTGCCGCTGCGCCTGCATCAGTATAAACGCTACCGGCTTCCACGGTTACCGTGCTTGTGCCTGATAAGCTTATCACCGGCGCGGTGATATCCGAACCGTTATTACACGCCGATAAAATTGTTGCTACCGCAACCAGAACTAAGAGTTTTAATATTTGCATCATTACTTCCCCGTATTACTACACACAACCAAAGATTGAAAATTATTGTTAACGCTTCACTTTAATTTGTAATTTTATTAAACTATTTTCTTAATTACATATTTTAAAAACAAAGAAAAACGACAACCGCTTACAGCCAGTTATTTTTTGGTGAGTTTTTTTTAGGAAGTGAATACAATAACGATTAATTAATTTAATCATCGCCATGCTATAACGCTCGACAAGACACAAACGATCCAACATCGTCTTTCCACCCTAACCCTTAAGTTTAACCAACTACTTTTATTACAATTTTATTTCTTACATACTTTATTGCATTTATTTCTAGTATTTTGTTTTTTTAAGTTATGTTCTATCGCTCTTGTTTTCGACTACTTAAGTAAGAACGTATAACATTCCAAATAATAACGGGGGGGGGGAGAGAGATAATTATCTGGTTTTCATGCTGTTGATAATATTGCATGCAAGTTATATTAACAGTGAAATATTACCATTATAAATTTATTGTTAAGTTTGTTCTGGTAACGATTCAGCTAATAACGAACTAAGACAACCTGCGCTATTGAGGTTACATAGAATAAAAATAGAAAAATTGATCAGGATTAATTTCTGGCTTTATAAACAAAACAAACATGAGGTAATCTGAAGGAACTTATGGCGGTGGCATCGGGGTAGGACCCTGAGGGCTCCCCACGAAATTCAACATTCCCGGTCGTTGCGAGGAAACACTGAAAAACAAGCGTTTTTCAGTGTTGACGCGGCAATCTGCTTGCTAAACCCTCTTCTCATTCAGATTGCCGCACTCACAGACTGCTACGTGATTACTCGCAGCTAAAGGTTCATTCGCAATGACGTACTTTTACTCGAGTATGGCAGTATTATTTCTAAGTTGTTGCTTTTGCTTCTTTTTATTCTTAATTTTGTGGGGATCCCTCAGGTTAGTAAGTTAATGGTTTTATAAAACCGTTGGAATCACATTGCTGACATTTTAACCACTTTAAAAACTAATCGGTTGCAGCCAATGCTTCTCTTATAATTTTTATAGCTGACTGCACAACGATTAACGCAATAATAACGCCGATGATAATATCCGGCCAACCTGTTTGAGTGTAGGCCACTAAACCGGCCGCGATAAATACCCCTATGTTGGCGAACATATCGTTTCTTGAACAAATCCAGGTGGCACGCATATTAATGTCGCCGTCACGGAAGCGGGTTAGTAAAATTAAACTGGTGGTATTAACAACCAATGCTAGCACTGCAAAAATTCCCATGGTTTCGAAATTTGGCACACTGCCGGCAAACGCTTTAAATGTTGCTTCTACCGCAATGCCAAAGCCCAGTAACAATTGTAAACTACCATTTGTAAGTGCGGCGCGATTGCGCCATATTTGTGGGCGACCTAAGGCATACAACCCAATCGCGTACACCAGTGCATCAGCAAACATATCGAGTGAATCTGCCAGCAGGGCAGTAGAACCACTCCATAATCCAGCACTAAACTCGGCAACAAACATTCCACCATTTAAAATAAAAACAATAATTAAAATGCGGCGCTCCTGAGGATTAATTACCCCTGATGCGCCGCAACATGATGAATGATTATCACTCACTTGATTTACCCAAAAGCATATTTGTCAAATTCATATAAACCAGACTCATACTTATTGTTCCTCATATTTATTTTTTGAGAATTGCTCATACAAAACAGGGACAACAAACAGCGTTAACAACGTGGCGCTAACCAACCCACCAACTACCACGGTAGCTAATGGTTTTTGTATTTCCGAACCAATCCCGTTTGATAGTAACAATGGAATAAGTCCGAGTGCCGAGGTTATCGCGGTCATTAACACCGGCCGTAATCGTGACAGTGCGCCTTCAAACACACTCTCGTTGATAGGCAAACCATCTTCAACACGTTGATTAATTGAACTAACCATGACCACGCCGTTTAGCACGGCCACACCGAGCAGGGTAATAAAACCAATCGAACCAGGCACCGACAAATACAAACCGGAAATAAATAACCCGGCTATACCACCAATGAGTGCTAACGGCACATTCAGTAAAATTAATAATGCCTGACCAACCGAGTTAAAGGCAAAATAAAGCAACAAGAAAATTAAACCCAACGAGATAGGCACAACAATCATCAATCTTGCCTGGGCACGTTGCTGGTTTTCGAACTGGCCACCATAAACAACGGTATAACCCGGCGGCATATCTATTTCATTTTTAATGCGTTGTTGTAGTTCAGCAACCAGGCCACCCATATCTCGGCCTTCAACATTACTTTGAATAACTACCCGGCGTTGTACATCGTCTCGACGAATTTGCGGCGGGCCGGTTTCTATATTTACTTGCGCCACATCGCCCAGGGTAACCCATGCGCCATTCGATGCCTGCAAAATAAGGCTGCGAATAGCTTCCACATTATTACGATATTTTTCTTCCAGCCGCACATAAATATCATAACGTTCGTTACCTTTAATAACTTGCCCGGCACTACGTCCGCCAATGGAGTCGGCCACCAGGTCCATTACTTGTGAAACCGGTATACCATAACGTGCAAGCTTGTCGCGGTCGGGTCGAATCGCAAGTTGCGCTTCACCACCGATTTGCTCCATTGCAACACCGCGAGTACCATCAACTGTTTTCACCAACGTTTCAATCTCGCTACCTATTTTTGCAAGCATATCTAAATCGGCACCAAACAATTTAATCGCCAGTTGTGCACGCACCCCGGAAAGTAATTCATCGACACGGGTTGCGATTGGTTGAGAGAAAGAAAACAGCAAGCCGGGATGAACAGACATTTTTTCTTCCATTAATTCTTGCAGTGCCTGTCGATTAGGCGCACTGGTCCAATCGCTCACCGGTAACAGGCCGACAAAAACCTCGACGTTTGATACCGGCTCGGGGTCACCGCCAATTTCAGGACGACCGACTCGACTAGTGGCATATATAACTTCTGGAAAAGTCAGTAATGCCGCTTCCATTTTTCCAGCAACTTTTAACGAGGTGTTTAAACTCGAAGACGGTGCCAGTGTAATACGAATGTTCAATGTCCCCTCTTCCAGTTCAGGTACAAACTCAGTACCTAAAAATGGAATAAGAACCAACGAGGCAATAAACAAACTAATCGCACTGGTAACAACAACTCGCTTATTATTTAACGCCTGTTTTAAACGCAACCGATACTGCTTTTCGATAGGCCGGAGTACCGGGCTTTGCTTTTCGACCACACCTTTTTTAAACAGGTAGGTTGCTAATGCCGGTATCACGATTAAAGCAACCAGCAATGAACCAAACATTGCCAACAAAATAGAAATGGCCATCGGCTGAAACATTTTACCTTCAACGCCTTCGAGTGCAAACAACGGCGCGAATACGATGGTTACAATCATCACAGCAAAAAATACCGGCCGCGCAACTTCTTTAGCTGCCTGTTGAATACGCATAACCATACCATGATCATCATGCGCAACATCAAACGGATCGCTGTCATCGAGAGCTACCTGTTTTTTAATCTGTGCTTCATGCTCGGCATCCGGGTGGGTTAAATGGCTAAAGATATGTTCCATCATCACCACCGAACCATCTACCAACATACCAATGGCAATGGCCAGCCCGCCAAGCGACATCAGGTTTGCTGAAACATTCCAGTAAGCCATGGCCATTAACGCCAGGCCAATAGAAATTGGAATGGATAACAACACCAGAATAGTGGCGCGAATATTCATCATAAACAGTAAAAGAATAATGATGATTAACACAAAGGCTTGCAGCAATGCAGTAATAACAGTATCCACCGCCTGGTCGACCAGACTTGACTGATCGTAAAATGGCTCCAGCATAACCCCGTCAGGCAAGGCTGTTTGAATGGCCGCCATTCTCGATTTAATACCATCAATTGTTGCTTTGGTGTTTGCACCTAAACGTTTAAGCACAACACCGGCAACCACTTCACCCAGTGCTTCTGGTTTGCCATTCTTATCACGACGGGTAATAGACACAGCACCCTGGCGAATTTCGGCACCAAAGCCAACCGTGGCAACATCTTTAACGCTCACCACCGTGCCATCGTTATCTTTTAATGGAATATTGCCAATGTCGCGCAAGCCGTCTTCACCGCTACGCACCCAACCAACACCACGCACAATAAGTTGTTCCTGACCGCGGTCCATATACCAGCCACCGGCATTACGATTATTATCTTCTATTGCTTTAGCAACATCATCGCCGCTTAAACCATAAGCCAGTAATCGTTGCGGGTTAAGGTTGACCTGGTACTGACGCACTTCACCACCAAAAGAAAGTACTTCGGTTACCCCCCCTACCGGCATTAATAGCAACTTAACAATCCAGTCGTTATAACTGCGCAGGGTGGTTGCGTTATATTTAACAGGATCATCAGCACGTAAAATATATTGATATACCTGACCGAGACCCGAGGTATTCGGGCCGATACCCGGCGTACCAATGCCATCAGGAATTTGTTCACGTGCAGTTTGCAAACGCTCAAACACCAGCTGCCTAGCAAAATAAATATCAGTGCCTTCGGTGAACACCACCGTAATCACCGACAGGCCGGTTTTAGAAATAGAACGCACTTCTTCTACGTCCGGCAGGGAATACATTACCGCTTCAATCGGAAATGTAATTAATTGTTCGACTTCTTTTGCGGCCAAACCGCGTGCTTCAGTATTAATGGTTACCTGTACATTAGTGACATCTGGAAAAGCATCAAGATTAAGTTTGGGTAAGATAATGGTCGCGCCTACCATCATTGCCAACAAGGCAATAATTACCAACAGGCGGCTTTTTACAGACCAGCTTATAATAGAATCTAACATTGTAATGGCCTCTAGTGATTATGAATTTCAAAGCCGCCTTTCGCCAGCTCAGACTGAACGAAAAACGCACCGCGGGTAACGACTCGAGTACCGACGCCAATATAGTCGTCGGCCTTGCTATTGCGAGACTTGCTCACAATTGTCGCCATACCATCACTAATACTTTTGAGTTTAACTTCAACCACGGCAAATTCACCCGGTTCATCCTGCTCAACCATAATTTGCCAGTCACCATCACTGCTACGCAATACCGCTTCTTCAGGTACCTGAAGAGCCTTACGTGTATTCCGTGTTGAAATAAATGCAGTAACAAACATGCCTGCATGTAAATGGTCTACCACGTTTTTAACTTCAAGGCGCACAGCCGATGTACGCGTTGTTGCATCCAGTGAATGATGCAGTTGAATTACTTTAGCCGCGAGTCGCTCATCGCCCAGCATAATTTCTGCGCTGTTACCGATATCGACTAAACTCATTAGTTGAGGTGTCACACGCGCTTCAACCCACATGGTTGACTCATCGGTAATAACCATTAACTCATAGCCGGCTTCGACACGCTCACCCACGATAAACTTATCATGCAGGATACGACCAAGCTGTTGAGCCACCAGTTTAAATGAACCATCGGCACTGCGTTTTTGCGCTAACAAACTTTTTATTTCAATTTCACCCATGCCATAAGCTTTGGCATTGGCATAAGCTTTTTCGTAGTTAACTTTGGCGGTAATGTAGCGCCGTGCCGAAACAACTTTACGACCTAATTTTTTAACCCGTTGCCATTCTTTATCGGCAAGCAATAATTGCCCTTGCGCCTCGGCCATTTCAACACTGGATAGGGTAACTAATGCCTGCCCAACCTTAACTTCTTCACCTAATATGGCATGCCGTGCAATCACCTGTGCATTAATTCGTGGAGAAACTTTAATGGTTTTATAAGCATTTAGTTTGATTTCACCTGGCGCGCGAATGGTTGTTTTCGCATCGGTTAATGTGAGCGCAGCAACAACAATATTTGCCGCCTGCATTTGTTCCGGTTTTAAAAGAACCGCGCTAGCTTCCTCATGGCCGCCATGACCGCCATGACCTTCTTCGCCAGATTCATCGTGGTCACCGCTTCCTTTGTGTTCCTCATGATCCTCTTTTTTTGCACTACCATGATGTTCTTCATCATCATGACCTTCATGCTCATCGTGATCCTCTTTTTTTGCACTACCATGATGTTCATCATCATCGTGTCCGTCATGCTCATCATGTTGTTGCTGTGCTTTTTGTTTAACATCTTTTACTGTAGCCGATTCATCTTTACTGCAAGCAGTCAGGCCAGATACAAACAGGCCTGAAAATAGCAGCACTGAAATTAAACTAATCAATTTATTACGTAACATCTTATGGGTTCCTTATATCTTGTTCGATTTGCAACCAGGATTCGATTTGTGCGGTTGCATCCAGCCACGCCAGCCAACTGGCCCAAAGCGTGGTGTGTAATTCGATACCGGCTGAGTGGGTATCCAGATTTTGTTTGATTTGCACCAGGTAATCAGTGGTACTTAAATCCCCTGCCTGCCATAAACGTTTTAATAATTTAAGTTGGCGGTTCATACTCACCTGACCACCGGCCTGCCATAGCTGCCAGGCATTTTGGGTTAACTGATAGTGGCGTGTTTGCGAACGAATATTGCCTTGCAAGTTTCGATACGCTTGTTGTGCTAACTGCTCGGCTTTTAGATAATCTTTTTCTGCCGCTTTAATTTCTGCTGTAAAGTTATTTCTTATGTTCAACGGAATACTCAAAGTTACACCAACAAGAGAATCTTTATCTTCTTTTCCGCCACGTATGGCAATGGTTGGGTCGGCACTGCTTTCGCTTTTACGTAAGGCAATAAAATTCTTACTCGCCTCAACATTGGCACGCATGACCTTCATTTGCGGCAAGCCTAATAAAAAAGAATTCAGATCAGTCGGTAAGCTGACAGTTTTAAAGCGATACGAAAGATTAAAGTCTAAAACCGACTTCGTTGCCGCCGACTGACCATAAAGTGCAAAATAGGCCTGCTCGGCATTCACCTGTTCAGACATGACCTGTGCATTTTTTAAAACAGATTCACTGTAGGCAAGATGCGCTAAATCCAGTTCAACCTGATTTAAGTCGCCCACCGAATGTTTTTTTCTTGCCAGGCTATAAAAATCTTTCATCAATTTTAAACGCCGAGTTGAAAGCTCGGCTAAATTTGATTTGTTTTTATAGTTAACCAACACATTTAATAAGTCACGAATTAATTGCTGACGTTGCAACTGAAATCCGGCTTGCGCTGCAATCATTTTTTGACTGGCAATACGCGTTTTAGCGCCTTGTTGATCGCCCCAATCTATCGTTTGACTAAAACCAATAGTGGAGGTACGAATACTGGTTTTTTCTGTATCAAGTTCTAATGACGGGTTGTATATAGCCTGCGAAGCGGCATTGAGTTGCGATTTCATCGCATCGCGTTCAGCCTGCGCCGCCGCGAGCCTTGGGTGAGTGGCCAACACCCTCTTGATAAGCTGCTGTATAACATCAGGTGCTGGCGATAAATCTGCCGCCGCAACGCCTGAGGTTTGTATCGAAAAAAATAACGCGACCACGGCTAACACACACCGGCTCGGCTTTGCTTTGAATAACATAATGATTAATTCCTTAAATTCTAAAATGAATACAATCCATTGTTCAGCCAAGCAAAACACCTGCAAGCTGGGTTTAATGGACTTAAGACACAGAATTTAAGAAATAGGTGGAGGATTAACCGGCTGTTCGCTAAGAGAATGTTTTATTACAACCAATATACGCTCGAAAACAGCGGGGATAGATTGAAAGCTTATTCGGCTGTCGCTGGACAGGCCCTGTAAATGCACGCTGCCATGGCAAAAATGGTCGCAGCTGTCTGTAATTGAATCTGGCACATTATCTGGCGACGCATCATGCGTATGCAGACTGCGCTCGGCTTTTGTTACTGCTTTGGCTATAGACGCCTTATATGAGGAACCGGAAGTAACATATGTACTTACATCCAATTGGGTCGATTGCTCACGATCCGCATGCTGGCTGTCCGCATCTAATGAACTACCAAACATTGCCCAAGCTGACTGGGTCGTTAGTAAACCAAAAATAAGTATATGGGCAATCAACTTTTTCATTGCCTCAAGTGTAGCTAAATTAGAAAAATGTCGCAAAAGTATTTTGAAAGGAATCTGCCCCTGACGGATCCCCGCGAAATTTTATATTCTCTATCATTGCGAGGAAATACTGAAAAACAAGCGTTTTTCAGTGTTGACGCGGCAATCTGCTTGCTAAACCCTCTTCTCATTCAGATTGCCGCACTCACAGGACTGCCACACGATTACTCGCAACTAAAGGTTCATTCGCAATGACGTACTTTTACCCGAGTATTGCAGTATTATTTCTAAGTTGTTGCTTTTGATAATTTTTATTCTTAATTTCGTGGAGCTCCGTCAGAGTCTGCCTCACTTTAAATCATCCAATATCATGCTCTTGTTTAAGGCATTGGAAAGTAAATCAAGTGAAACGCCGAAATATAACAATAATTTATCCAATCACTAAAGTTTTTTCATCTAGACCCGATAAAACTTTATGGTGTAAGTAAGTAGGCGAGACCCTACAAATAATATTGCTTTTTAAGGAGCTACAGAATGAAACGACTATCAATTATTGGTGCCTTTATCACAACGCTTGTCTTTACAGGCACGATTAATATCAGCATTGCAAATGCGGCTGAAATTAAATTGGGGGTTATGTCCGCTCGGGGTGCCTTAAAAACGATGAAACGTTGGAACGAACTGGGTAAATACATAAGCACCGAACTCGGTACTCCGGTAACCATTATGCCACTTAAACCCAATGAAACCATTCAAGCGGTCTCAGAAGGCAGCGTGACCTATATGCTTTCCAACCCGGTGCTAGCGGTTGCCCTAAAATACAAATTAGGTGCCGAACCCATCCTGACCATGAATAAAAAATCTGGCAGCCAATTTGCTGGAGTCATTATTGCCAAGAAAGGCAACGGCATTACGAAAGCAGCAGACTTAAAAGGCAAAAAAGTAATGGGATTTAAGTTTAAGCGTTCGGCAGCAGCCTATGTGTTTCAGGTTAAACTTTTAAAAGATAAAGGTATTGACCCGCATAAGGATTTTGCCGTTTTCAAGGAAGCTAAAAAACAGGATGACATTGTACTAGCAGTGCGAGCAGGTATTTTTGATGCAGGTTTTATTAAATCCGGCTTGCTTGAAACTATGGCAAAAGAGGGGGTAAGCATCGATGACTTTACTATTATCTCTAAAAAGAACGATAGTTTATCTAACGTACATAGCACCAGTCTTTATCCTGAATGGACAATGACAGCAGCCAAAAGCGCTGACCCTGCTACCACGGCAAAAATTAAAACTGCTTTACTTAAATTAACCGCCAATGATCCGGCAAGTAAAAAAGCTAAAATTGTTGGTTTTGTTGATGCCCTGTCACTTGATGGCTTAAGCGATACCTTAAAGTCTCTAAAGCTACCGCCTTTTGAAAAATAAACAACAAATTATGCCTTGAGTATTTATTGTGGGAAATTAATGATGGATGCAGAAAAAAAAATGTTCTTATCAAAGTTATTGTCATTTTCTAAATTGGGTATTACCGCTAAGTTTACCTTTTCGATTATTATTGTAATGGCACTAACGTCTCTGATTTCTGCAAGGATTATTTATATGCAGCAATCTGCTTCTATGAATGAGCTACTAGAAGCATCAGATAATACTGTGCAAAAATTATTCGACCAGAATAATACTGAAGCAAAAAAAGCACAATTATCAAAAATTAAAAATTTAGCTGAACTACTGGCGGCAATCGCACCTCCGGCCATTGCCGAATTTGATTTAAGTTCATTAGCAACCTATGTCAATATGGTCAGGCAAGATGAAGACATTAATTATGCCGCATTTGAAAACCAAACAGGTAATGTTTTAGCAACGTCAGGAGACAAAAGTAAAGTTGCAACCGATAACTTTTTTAAACAAAAAATTGTTGATGATGGCGTTGAATTGGGCAAGGTTATCATTGGTTTTAACTATACCCGGCTAAATAAGGACATGGCTATTGCTGAATCATTGTTTGAAGCAGACCATCAAAAAATGGCCGAAGTTGGCAAGCAAACGTCACAATTATCAAACATTAGTTTACTCGCCTCAATGGCTATTAGCGGTTTGATTACTGTTGGCGTTCTATTCTGGATGTTTAAACACCTCGTTGTTAACCGCCTCGCAATACTTGAGAACAGCATGAAGGACATAGCCGAAGGTGATGGCGATTTGACTAAACGTGTAATCGTAGAAAGTAAAGATGCCATAGACAGAGTCGGCTTATACTTTAATTTATTTCTGGATAAGATTCACAATGCCATCTCCCGTGTCGACGATGCATCACAACAACTAACGGCATCCTCAAAAGAACTCTCCACTATTACCGAAGACACCAAAACTTCCATTGATAACCAGCAACACGAAACAGAACAAGTTGCAACGGCCATCAACGAAATGGCTGCGACAGTCGGTGAAGTCGCACGCAATGCAACGAATGCTGCCAGCGCAACCCACGATGCCGATGAGCAGGCAATTGAAGGCAGAAAAATTGTCGCCTTATCCATTGAGTATATACATATCCTTGTTGATGATATTGAAGAAGCGGCCAAGGTAATTACAGAGTTAAAATCCGACAGTGAAAATATTGGCAGCGTTCTGGATGTTATTCAGGGTATTGCCGAGCAAACTAATTTATTAGCGCTTAATGCGGCCATTGAAGCGGCTCGTGCGGGCGAACAAGGCCGAGGCTTTGCAGTCGTGGCAGACGAAGTACGTACTCTCGCTAGCCGCACCCAGGAATCGACAACGGAAATTAAAACCATTATCGACAGTATCCAGATAGGCGCAGAAAAAGCGGTGGATGCCATGGAAAAAGGCCGTCAACAAGTGCACCAGAGTGTTGAGAAAACAACCGAAGCTGGTGTCTCACTTGAATCGATTACCGAGGCGGTAGCTAAAATCAATCAGATGAACACCCAAATCGCCAGCGCCGCAGAGGAACAAAACTCGGTTGCCGAAGAAATCAATAAAAACATCAGCCGAATAAGTGAGTACGCTGCAAGCACGGCAAATGGCGCGCAAACAACACAATTAGCAAGTACCGAGTTAGAAGGTTTATCCGGACAAATGAATGAACTGATGACTAAATTTAAAATATAAGCTCTATTTTTAATGGGGGGACTTCCCCCTTTAAAAACCATTTAAGCTCGTTATGGTTACTTTATAACCAATCATGATAATTCACTTCAACATTCCAACCGAATAACATAATAATTAAAGGCAAATATTTAATTGCCGATACCATTACTAACATTCATAAACCGACTAAAAATAAAAAATGAATAACTCAAGATTGAATATTTTACTTGTAGAAGGTAACGAGGCAGACTATTGCTTAACCCAGCAGGCCTTAGCCAATGCTTTTGACACAGATGAATATTATTTAGAACGGCTGACAAATGCCGAGCAGGCGCTAACAAAAGTAGTCGAATCAAATTTCGATATTTTGCTGTTTGATGTCTGTCTTGGTAAAAGAAATGGAATAAAAATTGCCAAGTATATCTGCTCTAATCTAGCTGCCTCCCTGCCGATTATTTTACTCACCAAGCACCGCACACCTAATACCGGAGTGCAGGCAATTGAAGCCGGTATTTCTGATTGTATAAGCAAACAAACCCTCAGTGCCGACAAATTAAAGAAAAGTATCCTCTATGCCATTGCCCGTCAACATGCACAAAGTGCATTACATGAAAGCAAATTGCGCATTCATGCCATGCTCAACTCAATGCGTGACGGAGTAATTACCTCCGATAAAAATGGCTTGATAAACTCGGTCAACCCTGCCGCCGCCAAACTATTTGGTTACAGCGAGCTAGAACTTATCAATTATCCGATAAAAAAATTAATTCCATCACTGCTTTCTAAAACATCTTTTTATAAAAAATATATCGATACCCGAACCGAAACCGAAGCGCAGCATAAAAGCGGCAAAAAAATACCCATTGAATTATCCACCAGTGAATTTACACTGGAGGATGAGCCGATGGTCACCAGTATTATTCATGACATCAGCAATCGCAAAAAAATTGAATTACAAGTTGAACATCAGGCACATTACGACCCCTTAACCGATCTACCCAATCGTCGTTTGTTAATGGATCGGCTTGAATATTCACTTAAAACATCACGCCGTTATAAAAGTTATGGCGCCTTGCTATTTTTAGATCTGGATAATTTTAAGCATTTAAATGACTCTCTCGGACACAGCATAGGCGACAACCTGCTCCAGCAAGTTGCCACGCGTTTAACCGAAAATGTTCGCGACTCCGATACTGTGGCACGTTTAGGCGGCGATGAATTTGTCGTGATACTCACCGCCCTAGATCAAAGCGAGCATCGCGCTTCAACCCTGGCACACCAAATCGCAGAAAAAGTACGCAGCGAAATTGGAAAAACTTACAACCTGAATGGCCACGACTATCACTTTACACCAAGTATAGGCATTGCACTTTACCCGGGTGAAAACAATTCGGCCGATGACATATTAAGACACGCCGACTCAGCAATGTATCTTGCAAAATCAGAAGGCAGAAATACCGTCCGTTTTTACAAAACAAGCATGCAGGCAACCGCCGATAATCGCTTACAACTGGAAAAAGAATTACGTCATGCCTTAAAAAATAATGAATTTGTACTGCACTACCAACCACAAATTAATTCCCAGGGACAACTGGCCGGACTAGAAGCCCTTATTCGCTGGCAACACCCAAGCAAAGCACTCTACCCGCCGGATAATTTTTTGTCGATTGCAGAAGACGCCTGCTTAATGGTTGATATAGGGAAGTGGGTTATTGAAACCGCCATGCAACAGTTTGCTCAATGGCGAAAAGATAATATTATTCCAGATAAAACCATTCTCGCAATTAATGTTAGCCCGTCTCAATTTAATGACAAAAATTTTATCCCGCAAATTCTGGATAGCTTGCAAAAATCTCTTTTACCGGCAAACAACATACTGCTAGAAATTACCGAAAATTTGATGATACAAAATATTGAATCGGCTATTTCTAAAATGCTGATACTCAAACAACAGGGCATTCAATTTGCTATCGATGATTTTGGGACTGGCTATTCATCACTGCAATACTTAAAACGGCTGCCTATTAGCCAGATAAAAATCGACAAACAATTTACTGTCGATTTTACTATCGACCCCAATAACGCCGCTATCATAGAAGCTATATTATCAATGGCGCATCATTTTGATCTGGAAGTGGTTGCCGAAGGCATAGAAGCCCAACCTGAGCTGTATTTTCTGCAGGCTAAGGGCTGCAATATTTATCAGGGTTTCTTTTTCTCAGCCCCGTTGGCGGCCAGTGAGCTTGAATTATTTATTCACAAAAATGCAAAGAACAACTCGCTACCACAACCAGCTGCTGAAAATTTATTTGACATGTCCAGCATTGTCAAAAAAAATTACGCCTGAAAACTTCCGCTATTTATTTTTAAACTTTAAACTGACCAACCAGTTCCTGCATTTGAATGGCAACCGTATTTAGGGATGAACCTGCGTTAGCAAGCTGAGTGATATTGTCTGCATTCACATCCGCTAACTGACTAATATTAACAATGTTTTTATCAATTTCTGAAGCCACCGCGCTTTGTTCTTCTGCTGCGCTGGAAATTTGTGTATTCATATTACTAATAATGGACACTGACTGGGTAATCTTATCCAGTGCATCACCGGCATGTGCCGCTTCCGCTACACCTTCTTCTGATGTTGCCTGACCACGATTCATAATACTTGCAGCCTGTCCCGAACTGTTTTGTAAGTTTTCTATCATCGACTGAATCTCCATCGTTGATTCCTGAGTACGACTGGCCAGAGTGCGCACTTCATCAGCAACAACCGCAAACCCCCGACCTTGCTCGCCAGCCCGAGCCGCTTCAATAGCAGCATTTAAAGCCAATAAATTCGTTTGTTCAGCAATACCACGAATAACATCGAGTACCGTGCCAATACTTTCACTATCATCACGTAACTGGTTAACGGCCACCACACCTTCACCTACATCATTTGCAAGCTGATTAATAATCGATATCGTTTTACTCACCACCACGTTACCTTCAGTTGCTGCGTTGTTTGCATTTGTTGCCGCTTCGGCTGCCTGCTCAGCATTGCGCGCAACTTCAACAACCGTTGCTGCCATTTCATTACTCGCAGTGGCCACTTGTTCAGCATCAGAACGTTGTGACTGCATTCCATTCTGGCATTCCACCACGATACTGGATAAATTTTCTGCTGCACTACCAACCTGGCTGCTATAACCTATTAGTTTCTGAATCATTGCTTGTTGCTTATCCATAAAAGTATTGAAATAAGTAACTAACTGACCGACTTCATCATTGCCTGTTGCCTGTAAGCGTTGGGTTAAATTACCGCTGCCGTTTGCAATTTCATATAAATTGCCTGATACATTTTTTATGTTTGCCGTTATATTGTTTGCAACATAATAAGCACTACCGGCTAAAACCAGCATTAAGATAACCCCAATAATCGTACTCAGTTGAATGCTCCATTGCGAGGTTTCATTCGTAATAGTTATTATATCGGTAAGATTTTTTTCACTTTCTTTGTAAAATGCCTCCAAGTGTTCCTGTAACACTTTAAGTGATGCCTGCATGGCTGTGGTGCTGGCTTGAATCTGTTCAGGCTTAAGACTTCTGTTGAGCATACCCATCGTCAGCGGTTTTGCTAACTTGTAATACGTTTCTAATTCTTGTTTTAAGCGTTTAATCTCGCTGCTTTTACTGTTATCAAGTTTATTAATTTCATCAAAAGACTTAATCATGTTCATAATAATCCCATCAGCCTCTTCAATCGATTCTTCTTCTGCCACGGCTTCATTTAACAGGATAATAATTTTATCAAGCTGCAAATAATTTTTTTCACCGAGGTCTAAGGTAGGATAAATAATATTTTGAAGTTTGGTTAAATTTGTTGCATTCGTACTAGCAACAAAAAAGCTCACAACAAAACTTATCCCAAAACCAACAATAGCAATCAAGGCAATCGACATTATCTTGTAGCGAAGCGATAAGTTATTAAAAAATCTCATTTTTAATCCTCCATAGGGATCGGTAAAACATCTAGTTTTGGAATCATGTAGTGGAGGTTAGATTGCAGGCTGACGCTGAACAACATGACCATAGAAGCCCTATCGGCATGGCCAATAGCGATCTTTAAATATATATAATAAGGGGTCCAGACCTGACGGATCCCCCACAAAATTAATGCTAAAAGTGGTGAATAACAATAACTCAGAAAAAAACATTAATATAAATGGAAAAAGTATGTCGTTGCGAGTGAACCTTTAGCGACGAGTAAAACGTGGCAGTCTATGAGCGCGGCAATCTGAAAGATAAGAGAGTTTAACAAGAAGATTGCCGCGTTAGTCCTGAAAAACACTTGTTTTTCAGGACTTTTTCGCAATGACAGAGAATATAAAATTTTGTGGGGATCCCGTCAGGGTCTGACCACTTCAATTACACCTTTAAAGACTAAACTTTTCCTATATTTAACCGATAGCAATGCTTAAGCCCATTAAAGCATTTACTTGATAAGCCCACTCAACTACTCTTGTATCTAAATCGACCTTATATTAGAATATTAGAGTATTTTAATTAACTATTCATAGAATTTATCCCTGCATTAAATTTGGTACTAAATTCTTGCTTAATCGCATTACCACTAAATTTGAACAATAGAGTCCTTTATGTCCTATTCCAATACTGCGTCAACAGAACAAACATCTGCAAATACTCGCATTGAAGTCAAAAATACCACCTGTTATATGTGCGCCTGTCGTTGCGGTATTCGCGTTACATTACGCGATGGTGAAGTTCGCTATATTCAAGGCAACCCTGAACACCCTTTAAATAAAGGGGTTATCTGTGCCAAAGGTGCCTCGGGTATTATGAAGCAGTACTCGCCTGCTCGACTCACCAAACCGCTTAAACGTAAAGCCGGTGCCGACCGTGGCGATGCACAATTTGAAGAAATCAGCTGGGAAGAAGCGTTTTCGACCATTAGCGAACGCCTCGAGCATATTCGCAAAACCGACCCAAAAAAATTCGCCCTGTTTACAGGTCGCGACCAAATGCAAGCTCTCACGGGGATGTTTGCGAAGCAATTTGGCACACCGAACTATGCCGCCCACGGTGGTTTTTGCTCGGTGAATATGGCTGCCGGTATGATTTACACTATCGGCGGTTCATTCTGGGAATTTGGTGGCCCGGATTTAGATCGCGCCAAGTTATTTATTATGATTGGCACCGCCGAAGATCATCATTCCAACCCGATGAAAATGGCTTTATCTAAATTCAAGCGTAACGGTGGCCGTTTTATTTCGATTAACCCAGTGCGCAGCGGCTATTCTGCGATTGCCGATGAATGGGTACCGATTAAACCCGGCACCGACGGCGCTTTATTCCTGGCTCTGATCCACGAACTGATTAAACAGGGTTTATATGACCGCGAATTTTTAACCCAATATTCCAACTCGGCACAACTGGTTATCGACGATGAAAAAGACGATGACGATGGCATGTTCCTGCGCACCGATGTGACTCAGGACACCGAATGTTTTGACCCCCAGGATGCCGTTTGGTGGGACAGACTTACCGACAAACCGGTTCGCACCCACACCAAAGAAGCCGACCCCTATTTAATGGGCGAATTCACCATGCCCGATGGCACCAAAGCCAAGCCGGCATTCCAGAAGTTAAAAGACCGAGTAGAACAATACACCCCGGAATGGGCGAGCAAGATCACCGGTATTCCAACTGAAACAATCAAACGCCTGGCGCACGAAATGGGCATTACCGCACGTGATGAAAAAATTGAATTACCGATTGCCTGGACCGACGTTTGGGGCAACGACCACGATACCGTTACCGGCAACCCGGTGGCATTCCATTCCATGCGCGGAACAGCAGCGCATTCCAATGGCTTCCAAACTATTCGTGCCATGTCGATATTAATGTCCTTACTCGGCACGATTGATCGCCCCGGTGGCTTCCGTCATAAAGCACCGTTCCCGCGGCCGATTCCACCGTGTGCCAAAACACCCAAAGGCCCGGAAGGCGTTAAACCCAATACGCCACTTGGCGGCATGCCGCTAGGCTGGCCGGCCGACCCGGACGATTTATTTGTTGACGATAAAGGCGAGCCGGTTCGTATCGACAAAGCTTTTTCCTGGGAATACCCGCTGTCTGCGCACGGCTTAATGCAAAACGCCATTACCAATGCCTGGCGTGGCGACCCCTATGAAATTGATACACTGCTGATCTTTATGGCCAACATGGCTTGGAACTCCAGCATGAATACTTCCGAAGTGCGTAAGATGCTTAACGACAAAAAAGAAGACGGTGAATATAAGATACCGTTTTTAATTGTTGCCGATGCATTCCAGTCTGAAATGACCGCCTATGCCGATTTAATTTTACCAGACACCACTTACCTCGAACGTCACGATGTGATGAGTATGCTGGATCGTCCTATCTCCGAATTCGACGGCCCGGTTGACTCGGTACGTATTCCGGTTGTTGCACCAAAAGGTGATTGCAAACCGTTCCAGGAAGTTTTAATAGAAATTGGTTCACGTTTAAAACTGCCAGCGTTTACCAACGATAAAGGCGAACGTAAATACCGTGACTACCCCGACTTTGTCGTCAACTACGAAACCGAACCCGGTTCCGGCATTGGCTTCCTCGCCGGTTGGCGTGGTAAAGGCGGTGAAAAGTTTATGAAAGGCGAACCCAACCCAAACCAATGGGAAATGTATGAAAAAAATAACTGCGTTTACCAGTACCATTTACCAAAATCATTCCAGTACATGCGTAACTGGAATGCCGGTTACTTACAATGGGCACAGGAACACCGTTTAACAAAATATGCTGAACCGATTAACATTCATATATATTCTGAAGTGCTACAAAAATTCCGTTTAGCCGCACAAGGTAAACGTGAAGGCAAACAGCCACCCGAACATTTGCGTAAACGTGTCGAAGAACATTTTGACCCGCTACCATTTTATAGCGAACCATTAGAGTCACAATTAACGGATAAACATAAATATCCATTGAATGCGATTACCCAACGACCCATGGCAATGTACCACTCATGGGATTCACAAAACGCCTGGTTACGACAAATTCATGCGCATAACTATTTACATCTACATCCATCGCTCGGTGAAAAACACGGCTTTGAAGATGGCGACTGGATTTGGGTTGAGTCGATGCACGGCAAAGTACGTTGCATGTGTCGCTTTAGTGAAGCGGTTGAACCCGGCACCGTCTGGACATGGAATGCGATTGGTAAAGCATCCGGTGCCTGGAATCTGGATGCAGATGCCAACGAATCTAAAAAAGGTTTTTTACTTAACCATTTAATCTCTGAAGAGTTACCGGCTAACGAAGCGGGTGAACATGTTTCTAACTCCGACCCCATTACCGGTCAGGCCGGTTGGTACGATGTTCGAGTACGTGTATATAAAGCCGATGAAAACGAAGCACCAGAAACTTATCCGCAATTCGATACCATGCCGAGTTACCCCGGTACCGACAAAAAACCTAAATGGCTAAGTTACTTCGCCGGTAAATTTACTAAAAAGTAAACCTTATTAAGCAGTAAGATAAAACAGGATTCATTTTATGACTCAGTTAGCATTAGTTATCGACTTAAACGTTTGCGTAGGCTGTCATGCCTGCGTAACCAGTTGTAAAGAATGGAACACCTCTGGCTCTGCTGGCTCGATGAGTGACGATAACCCTTACGGACAAGACCCAACCGGTACTTTCTTTAACCGTGTACAAACATACGAAGTTGGCGAGTTCCCTTTAACCGAAACCGTTCACTTTCCTAAAAGCTGTTTACACTGCGAAGATCCACCGTGTGTGCCTGTTTGCCCAACCGGCGCGAGTTATAAACGGGAATCCGATGGTATTGTTTTAGTTGATTACGATAAATGTATTGGTTGTCGCTATTGTTCATGGGCTTGTCCTTACGGTGCACGTGAAATTGATGAGCACCAGAAGGTTATGAAAAAATGTACCTTATGTGTTGACCGAATTTACGACGAAGAATTACCCGAAGAAGAACGTAAACCAGCTTGTGTACTTGCTTGCCCAACCAGCGCACGCTTATTTGGTGACGTACATGATTCTGAATCAGAAATTTCCGTCACCATTCGTGAAGAAGGTGGTTATCAGTTAATGCCGGAATGGGGTACCAAACCGTCTAACCATTATTTACCACGACGTAAAACACGCTTGCATATTCATGATGATGAACTCGAACGTGCCGACAACCCATTGAATAAAGAACAACGTAAACCGCATGGTCCAATTGATGCGCCGACGTTGGATGATTCGACCAGTTGGTAGACCTGGATTCCCGCCTGCGCGAGAATGACAATATTTAGATTCCCGCCTACGTGGGAATGACATCGGAAAAACAGAGGAACACAAAAATGCATCCGGCTTTTAGCGTGATTTTTTTAACAACCTTAATTGGCGTTGGTCAGGGATTATTTTTAGCATTATTTACCGGCCAAAGTTACTCGGCTGTTAAGTTACTGCCCGCTGCAGCCAGTAGCGAGTTTTATAGCATTGGCGGCTTAATCGCTTTAATCTTTTTAATCGGCGGGCTGATTGCATCGTTCTTTCATTTAGGCCATCCGGAACGTGCCTGGCGTGCAGCAGCTATGTGGCGTACATCGTGGTTATCGCGTGAAGTTCTCGCTTTACCGACAGTGATGGGGTTGCTCTTTGTTTATGCCATCATGCATTATTTTTCCTGGGATATGGTTTTATTTACCAGTGCTGCCGGCGCAGAATTATCTTTATCTCTTATTGTGGGTATCCTCGGAATGCTTGCCACCTTTGCGCTCTTCCTTTGCACGGGCATGATTTACGCCTGTCTTAAATTTTTACAGGAGTGGCATACACCTTTAACTGTAATTAATTATACTTTACTCGGTACTGCATCAGGCTTTGTACTTGCAACGGCCTTTGCAACCTATACTGCGCCGGGCCTGTTAAAATTTTTTGGTATCTGGTCCATTATTATTACTTTGACAGCGTTAATTACCCGTTCGGCTTCATTGCTGCGTAACCGTAATATTAAATACAAATCGTCGCCACAAACAGCAATTGGTGTACGGCATACAAAAGTAAAACAAATTGCCATGGGCATGATGGGCGGCTCGGTTAACACCCGTGACTTTAATCATCATGCATCTGTTTTGTTTTTTAAGTCGATTAAATGGGTATTTTTACTACTAACTTTTATTGTGCCAAGTGTTTTAGTTTGGGTTGGTATGGAAGAAGCTAACCGTAGTATTTTATTCAGTGCTTTTATTGTGCAATATATTGGTTTAATTGCAGAACGCTGGTTTTTCTTTGCACAGGCTAATCACCCGCAAAATATCTATTACCAGACGGTTTAACACTCATAACCGCTAACTTAGGTCTCTAATACTAAAAGCCTATCAAATTGATAGGCTTTTTTTTACCCCTAAAAACTAATAACTTGCTAATAAATAAGCAAGTTTCCCTATAAATAAATTATCCATATTTATATTAAGTTTTTCCGTACTCTGCCGATAAATAACATAGCAAGTAGTCGTTCGAAGGTACTAAAAATGGCAATTGATAAAACTCTTTATGATCGTTTAGGTGGCAAAGCCTGTTTCGAAAAAGTCCATAAAATATTTTACGACAAGGCCTATGCCCACCCCTGGTTAAGCCTGTATTTTACCGACAAACCTCAAGAGCTTCTTGAAAATCAGCAAACAGATTTTATGATACAGCTGATGGGGGGGCCAAAATGTTATTCAGGTAAAACACCCAAATCGGCTCACCAGCACATTCTTATTAGTAATGAACTTTATGAGCTGCGCTCAAAAATGTTGGCCGAATCCATTAGCGAAGCAGGGATCAGTGACGAGTTAAGAGATGAATGGATTGCAGTGGACACTACCTTCCAACGTGCCCTAGTAAAATCCTCTGAAAGCGAATGCGTTCGTTCTTATCCAACTCAGCCAATCCTTAACTTTTCGAAATAGTAAACCTTTCATATTCAAATAAAACTTATTTTCACGCCACGGATAACTACTTTTCTGCTATCCTAGCGTGCTTTTTTAGACTGGTCTTTCCCTAACATGGAACTAGCTCTAAATTTTAAAGTCTACTACATAGTCTGAAAAATCCACTATTAATATTATTACCTGAGCCCAAGTACACCTTATGAAATTAACACAAATTTATAACATATTAATCCTTAGCGTATTTTCACTTAACGTTTACGCCCAAAAATACCCGAACGTGGATGTCGAGCTTAAAGCCGTAAAAATTTCTAAACATGGCTACTTCGTTCAAGGCAAGGCTGGTATTGCAACGGACAATGCAGGCTTTATTTCAAATGCAGGTTTTATCGTTACAAGAAAAGGTGTGGTGGTACTCGATAGTCTGGGAACCCCCTCATTAGCAACTAAAATGCTGGCAGAAATACGTAAAGTAACTCAACTTCCCATTCGCTATGTTGTTGTAACGCATTACCATGCTGACCATATATACGGCTTACAGGTTTATAAAGATGAAGGTGCTAAAATAATTGCACCACAAGGCGCTAAGGTTTATTTATCTTCAAATGTTTCAGATAGCTTACTTGCTTCACGCCGCATCGATCTTGCCCCTTGGGTGAACGAGTCAACTCATCTTGTTGAACCGGATCAATATATTGATAAAAATACCCACTTCACTGTCGGCGAAGTTAAATTTGAATTAACCTCACTGGGTAACGCCCATTCAGAAGGTGATTTAACTATTCTGGTTAAACCTGACAATATTTTATTTTCCGGTGACCTGATTTTTGAAGGTCGAGTTCCATTTGTCGGTAATGCAAATATTATTAACTGGTTAAAAGCACTGGATACAATGCGCAGCGTTAATGTTACTGCCATATTACCCGGCCATGGCCCGTTAGCAAAAGAACCCAATGCCTTGATCAACTTAACTTATAACTACCTTTCACTTCTTAAAACAACCATGCAAGCTGCGGCTGAAAACTGGACACCGTTTGCCGAAGCCTACGCTAAAATTGACTGGGGAGAATATATGTTTCTTCCTGCCTTTGAAGCAGCAAATAGAAAAAATGCTTACAATGTTTTTTTGTTTATGGAACAAAGATAACTTATAAGTTTTAAACCAATTAGGTTAAAAAATAAGCATGTTTAAATCTAAATTCGATTAAATCATATTTTTCCGTTTCTAAAATGGACAAAACAAACTTAATCAGTATAATAAAAAAAAATAATTAAAATGCTACATGTTCCGCTAATTATCTATTTAAGAATTTTATCGTAAACCGCTTTGGATTCCCATCCCCGCCTACACTGGGGACAAACTCTGCGCGGAATACAGGTTAGCGAAACAGAAGCGAATTAAATAATAATAAAAGTTTGTCCATAAAATATATAAGGGGTTCTTCATCGTGACAATATTTAATACTATTAAAAAATTATCGGTCATCGCGTTAGTTGTTACAACATCGGCATGCTCAAGTACTTACCATATTCCTGTTTATAAAAACGTAGCGGATAAAGTCCAGTCAACGGACGTAACATTGGGACTTAATCAAGAAGAGATTTACGTTGATTTTGTTGTTGCACAAGGTGGTGGTGGCGGTTATGGCATTCTAGGAGCACTTATAGCAGCCGCCGTTAATGCAGGCATCAACTCATCAAGCTCAGAAGATGCAGAAAAATTGGCTATACCGCTAAGAAATGCAACTGTTGATGTTAATTTCAGTTCTGAGTTTACTGCCGCGCTCAATAACGAATTGAAAAAAATAAATTGGTTAAATGCTAATAAAACATATGTAAGAAATTCATATAAATTCAGCGACAGCACCGAACTCACAAAAGACAGTGCAAGCAGTGCGGTATTATTGGTAACGGCTAGATATTATGTTAAACCTGATATTAATGCCTTTAATATCGATACCGTTTTAAAGTTAATTCCCAATAGCCCTGCTTTGATCGCATTAGCAAACAAAAATAAACCTGATGAAGAACTTCCCTACCTCTACAGAAATAGAATTAGCTTTACCTTTAAACTACCATCAGCAGCACTGGATAAAGAGGCTGCTATTTATGAATGGGTTAAAAATGACGGTAAGAAACTAATAACCGCCTTGCGTAAAGGTATTGGCGATGTTGCACATATGATTGCTTTAGATTTATCAAATACGGTTGATAGCAACGTAAAATCTGAAGACTCTGATTCTAAACAAGAGGTTATTGTCGCATCCGGTGAGAATTACAAAATTGCCCGTATGCCAACCGGGAATCTGGTCACAACTATCAACTAGTACCATTTATTGCACCACTATGTCATTTGGCATAGCGGTGCAATAATAAACGTTATTCTTATGCATCCTAAATTATTATTACTGCTGTCATGTGCCTTGATTACTGCTTGTGCAACCGCCGAATTTGCAAACAGTAAAATGCATTTCACACGTGTTGATCAGACTACTGTAGACTACGATGATGAAATAGATACCGATAATGAGGCGGCTACGAATATTAAACGACCAACAGCTTCATGTAATGTTCTTGTTAATTCTATTACTGACAAACGCCACAGCCGAAAAAGTTTTGGCACATCTTATCGTTATGAAAAGTTTGCACTTCATGTTCCTGAATGGGTAGAAGCTGGATTACTTAGCATTAAGCCTCATCATCTTTATATGCAACAAGCTACAACTGTAGAAAATAAAATTTTAATGGATATTGAAATACTAAAAGCCTATATGCATCACCGTGCAACCTCACTTAATGCCAATGTGGTATTAAGAGTAAAATACCGGCTTGATAATAAAAACCAGAGTAAAATCTATCGCGGCATGGATACGAGCTTAAACTGGGCAGGAGCAACAAACGAAGTTGAAGATAGCATGAATATCGCAATTTCCAAGGTTCTGGATGAAATCACTGCAGACATTAGCAATCAATGTATAAGATTAAGGTAACTAAAAACCGTTAGAGTGCTTCATCCTGTTGCTTCCTCTAATCATCATAAGATTTTTTCTTTTGACAGCCTGCCGATAGCTCCCTTTCACATTGTTGCCGTTGCATATTTTGGAGAGTATTATAGCCCACTCGTTTAAGTGAACCACTACTACAGGAAGCAGTGATTAAAACAATAACAACCGGTAACAGACTTATAATTTTTTTCACTCGTTTCATTGCTTTAAGTTAATTATTTTTTGCCGATATCTGCAAGCTTATTTTACCTAGATAAGGATAATTATAGCTCGGCAATTTGAGATTTAAACGAATTCCCAAGGCATCGTTATCACTCAGCCAGGTTATTTTATCGTAGCTTAACCAGTTTTTATAGCTGAAAACTTCCCACAAGCATCTTCACGTGCTTTCGCCTCTACCTTGATTTCCAAAAAATACAACTCAATCGTGAGAGCCGTTCAGAAACTGTTTCGTTTATACAAACACAGGTTACTAAAGTCTGGTGGTTATTAATCGCTTTAATTGTGCGGCTTAATCTTGCGATGAATTTTTTTGCTGGAGGTTATATTTTTTACGGCTTACTGCTCACCATAATGGGTACTGCATTATATATACACGGCTTATTTTCAAAACAAATGTTAAGCCATGCAGGTATTATTATGGTACTACTGGGGCTTTTGGGTATCGGATTACGCCTGCCTTTTGCTGTACTTGAATGGTTAAGTATATTCTGCTTCGGTATCGGCAGACCAATACTTGGTTTGAGTTTTAACCAACCAGTACGGACGCGGATTATGGCTTATCTGTCGACAAGGGGCGAATCCACTTTTAATGAATTAAAACAAGCATTAATAATAACCGATAGTAATCTAGACTCTCACTTGAAAAAGCTACTAAGTGTCAAATATGTTCAGTTAAAGAAAAAAACTGCCATAAAAGGTAAACCACAGACCATCTATAAACTCACTAAAACCGGCATCGATGCATTTGAGAATTATATAGAAGCGTTAAAGCGTTTGCTTAGTCCTCAATTTTCCAACCATTAAAGCTAAAATACTGAAAGACACTATCTACATTCAATAATCATCTCATTATATTTACTTACTCACTGCTGTCCCATTAACTTTAAGCCCCTGCTTTGAATATAGAAAGCCTGGTCATTGCGAGCGATAGCGCGGCAATCTTGCTGGAATATACCCCATATAAACAA
>VAPM010039360.1_pt1 | contig 30191 bp, 29 predicted proteins | sample 3395091 | NCBI WGS metagenome assembly VAPM01 (sample SAMN08290445, study PRJNA428436) | hydrothermal vent metagenome | isolation source: Deep-sea hydrothermal vent chimney 3 | place: Pacific Ocean: Juan De Fuca Ridge
TATAAGTGACTATAATTAAATATGGAGCATTTTTATAAACTTATAATAACATATAAATATTTAATTCTTTTTCCTATCGCAGTCTTAGAAGGTCCGATAGTAGCTGTTTTTGCTGGGTTTTTAGTTAAATTTAATCAACTGGCGCTTGTCCCAACTTATATAGTGCTGCTCCTAGGAAATATTTTACCAGATGCTTTTTATTATGGAGTGGGTCATTGGGGAGGAAGAAATGTTTATACTCAAAAATTTATTGAGAAATTTTCTTTTATAAAAAATAATTTTAAATTTATAGAAAAGCTGTGGAGAGAACATTTCAAAAAGACACTTTTTTTAAGTAAGCTAGCTTATGGCTTAAGCACTCCTTTTCTTATTAGCGCAGGATTAGTAAAAATTCCATTTCTAAAATTTATTTCTCACGCTATTATCATAGATTTACTTGATATTGCTTTCTTTATATTTTTGGGAATTACCTTTGGAAAAACTTATAATGTGGTTGCCAGCCAGCTTGATTATTTTGCAATTATTGTTGCTTTACTCTTTACTCTATTTATTGTTATTTTTCGTTATATTTCCAAACGAGCAACCGATGAGATTATTAAACTAAAAAATTAATTTTAAAAAAATGAGAATAGCTATATTTGCGGATAATTTTTATCCAGAATTGAGTGGGATTGCTGACACGGTTTTGATTGAAGGGAAAGAATTGGCCGAGAGGGGTCATCAAATAACTTATTTTGTTCCAAGATATACAAAAAAAGAATTTGATATTACAAAAGTAGAAGACAAAGAATTAATCTTACATAAAAATATAACCATTAAAAGAATTAGTTCTTTCGGTTATCCGACAGCTACTAAACAGGGGAGAGGAACTTTTCCTAATATTTTTAGAGGATTTTTTTATAGAAATAAATTTGATGTCGTTCACACACATAGTTTTTTTGCTTTGGGTATTGAAGCTTATTGTTTTGCAAAAATCAACAGGATACCTCTTATTGGAACTAATCATACTATCATAGAGAGTTTTTTAGAATTTGCTCCAAGCCCAGTCAGAAAATATCTACCAAAATATTTAATTTGGTTTTATAATCGTTGTTTTTATATTACCACGCCGTCAAATTTTCTTTTGAAAAAAATGAAAAAAGAGGGCTTAACGATTGATAGCGAAGTTATATCAAATCCAATTGAAAAAGAATTTTTTATTTCAGAATCAGAAAAAAATAATTTACACAAAACAGAAGAAAAAAAGAAATTTAGATTTCTTTATGTTGGTAGACTTTCGGCTGAAAAAAATGTAGAAATTTTAATTGAAGCTTTTAATGATTTTTTTAAAAATAATAATTATTTAAATGCGGAGCTAGTTTTAGTTGGGAGCGGAGTTCTTAGAAGTGATTTACAAAAGAAAATTAAAACTTATAATTTAGAAGATATTATAAAAATAAAGGGACCTTTTATGGGAGAAACTAAAAAATCTTTATATGAAGAGTTTAATTTAGCTGATGTTTTTGTAACAGCTAGTACTTCCGAAACTCAGTCAATGGTTTTATTACAATCCATGGCTGCAACGATGTCCTCTATCGTAGCTAACGCTGGACCCTTACCAAAATTAGTAGCAGACAATCGTGGTTTAATTTTTAATCCTCATAATAAAAAAGAAATTGCAGAGGCGATGAAAAAAATTTATTTGGAGACTGACTTAAGAAGAGAAATGGCAAAAAATTCTTACAATTATGTGGCTAAATATTCTGTGCGGAACATCACTACACTTTGGGAAAAACTCTATACAAATATAATTAGAAAATATGCAAATAAAAGAAAATAATCAAAAAATTAGTTTGTTGATTTGTGCTTATAACGAGGAAAAGTATATTGGGAATTGTCTAAATTTTGTGATTAAAAATTCGGATAATTTATTCTATGAAATTATTGTCGTAGATAATGCTAGTACTGACAAAACAGCTGCAATCGTTGCTAATTTTAAAAAACATAATATTAAGTTAGTTACAGAAAAAGAAAAAGGATTAACTAAGGCTAGACAAAGAGCCTTTTTAGAAGCTCAAGGAGATATTCTAGCTTTTATTGATGCTGATACTCAAATGTCCAAAGGCTGGGTTAAACAAATAATTAATGAATACAAAAAAAATCTTAATTTAGTTTGCTTGAGCGGTCCTTATGTTTATTATGATACAAATAAATTTCATAAATTATTTGTAAAAATGTATTGGTACTTATTGGCTATACCTAGCTATTGGTTGATTGGATATATGGTAGTTGGAGGAAATTTTGTTATTAAAAAAGAAATTTTAAAAAAAATGGGAGGTTTTGATGAAAAAATTAAATTTTATGGAGAAGATACTAACATTGCCCGTAGAGCTTCAAGGTTTGGTAAAGTAAAATTCCATCCTTCTTTTATAATGCCAACCTCTGCTAGGAGATTCTCGAAAGAAAGTACTTTGAAAACGGCCGTTGTCTATGTGTTAAATTTTATTTCAGAAATTGTTTTACATAGGCCATTTACTGATAAGTATAAGGACATCAGATAGTAGTTTTGAGAAATATTTTTATAATTTTTATGTCAACATTTTTAGCTATTATTAGATCTTTTCATTTAACAGATTATTGGATAATTTTTTTTACTGTATTAATTGAAGTGATAATTAGTATAGGATTATTTTCTCCAACCTTAAAATGGATGTTATTTTTAGGAGCTTTAGGAGCTTCTATTTTAGCTGGAGTAGGAATTTTAAATATTTGGTTGGTAACTTTAATTTTATGTCTAGGAGTATTATTAGGCGATAGCGTGAATTACTTTCTAGGAAGAAAATATGGAGTTGCTCTATACCAATATCTTGAGAAAAAAGTTTTTTTAAGGAAATATATCAATGAGACAAATTATTCCCACAATCTTAAATTTTTTCAAGAATACGGAAAACATAGCATTTTTTTTGCTAAATTTTTAAAAACAATCTTTTGGGCAATACCTTTTTTAGCGGGGTCTCATAAATTAAATTATAAAACATTCTTAATATATGACTTACCAGCCATTATTTTGAGTTTAGGTAGGTTTATTGTAGCGGGATATTTTCTTGGTATTTATTTTGAAGTTATTTCAATTTTATTTTTAAAATATTTATTTATTATATTGTTTTTAATTCTCATCTTGTTTTATCTTTATTTTTATTTAAAATATAAAAAATACATCGCTAAATTTAAGCAAAGATGGAGAGAAAATAGAAAAAAATTATTTATTCTAACAATTAAACATTTTATTTCCATCACTATAGTGATAATAATATTTTTTGCATTTTTTCTATTTTATTTATCTTTTAAATATAATGGAAGTGCTTATTATGTAGCTAATTCAATGGGGAGATCTATCGTTTTAAATGATGATTATCTTAACGATTGTAAAAATATAACTACTTATTATTTTGATTCTCAATTAAATATTATTCAACCAATTAATGTAATTTTAATTAGTAATAAAGGTAAAGATATTAGTAATATTTTAAATAAGAATTGGGTTCAAATTCCTATTTTTCGAAAAAATCAATTTACTTTTAATGATTTTTTATCTTCTATTGAAAAAAGAAAGCTTCCAGCTAGTAATCTTTATCTAGATAATTTTTCACAAGACGTCGCTTACCAATACAAAAAAAGTTCTCTTATCAGGAGAGAACATATCAGATTCTGGAAATTTATTAATAAAAATAATCCCAATCAAAATATTTATTTCGGTTCAATTTCTAATGATGATGGGTTGACCTTCCAGTTTTATGATAATTTTTTGACACCTCTTCATGGAATAAGTCGTAACACAGATAAAAGCAGAGACTTTTTTTACAAGCACATAATTTTTCAAAAAAATATAACTTGCCATTATATTCAAACTACTTGTCGGATTAAAAAAGTGAGAAAAAATTCAGATGAGCAACAATATTATACGGATGGTAAAATTTTAGTTTGTAAAATAAAGTAACCAGCTTTAATACATTAAGACAGCAATGGGTTGCATTTTTACTACAACATGAGCGATTTTATTAATTTCTACTCCTTTAATTACTTTGTTGATATTTTTGTATCGAGCAGAGTCTTGGTTGATGACAATTGAAGATTGGGCATTATAAAGTTTAACATTCTTTTTTTGCATTTTAGCAAAAAGTTCATCTTTCGTGGAAATGTATTCTTCATTTTGATTAGTTCCTTTTCCAGTTCCATGTGGAGCTGAGAAAAAACTTTCCTGATTATTGTCAGTTCCAACGCAGAGATAAGCATCAGTGCTCATTGAGGAAGGAATAAAGACTGGTTCACCGGTTTCTTTATAGATAGGGTGAGCGGGCATTCTATTTGGACCAAAAGCTCTTGAAGTATTACTTCGATGTACAAGTACATTTTTCCCGAAATGATTTTCACGGGTGATGGAGATATGAGGCATATCATAAATAAGCTCCATTTGTGGATCTCTTCCGAGAGTTTTCTTGATAGCTTCAGAAATATTATGGGTAATGACTGCCCGATTGGCTGTACCAAAATTGGAAGCAGCTGCTCGAGCATCCATATAAAGTTTTCCTTCAGAACCGTTTCCGTCATATTTTAGAAGTGATTGGTCACCTGATAGATGTTTTTTAATTACTGCTTGCATTTTTCTATAGGTATCTTTTTTTCTTGAATTGAAAGTTAGCTTTCCTAAAGTTACCATAAGCGCTTGCGAGAGATGTTCACATTTTTTAGCAGTATGAGTGTACATTGTGTATTGTCCTAAAATTCCAGAACCAGTATGAATCATAAAAAGATATTGACCTTTTGTTATTCCAAACTTTTCAGCAATTTCAGGGTCAATAACATCACTCACTTTCATTAAATCCATAAAATGATTTCCAGCAGCTCCTAAAATTCCAAGACGAAATTTAGCAAAAAATAAATATAATTTTGGAATAACATCAAAAATATTTTGCATACTCATCTCTTTTTCAAAAAAATTACCACCGCTTTGAGTGTTTTCTAACTCATTTTTAGTTTTAATTCCTAGATGCTCAATTATAGCGACGGTACCTCTACGACAAATGTCAACTACGGTTTGAAAAGGAACATAAGTGCCAACAACTTTTTTAGTAGGAACAATATTTATAAGCTCTTTGAATAGTTTATCAATTTCTTCTGGAGTTATGTTTTCTTCGGTTAAATTTGTTTTGACTAAGCGCATTCCGCAATTCGGATCAGAATCATTTACTTGGGGTAAGATATATTTTTCAGAAACGATGGTGGTTCCAGAAGCGTTTTTTCGTCCTGGCTTTGAAGAGACATCAGGCATGGCCACAAGATTTCTAAAAAGAATTTCTTCGTTGGATGCAATGTCTTCCAATTTAGTACAACTGTCATCTTGAGGAATTAAATCCTTATCCATAAAAAACAGCGTTGGAACTGACATTTTTTCAGTTTGAAATTTTTGAAGATGGTCGCTAATTTTTTTGATATTTTGGCTAAGCATATTACTAGTGTTATTTTAATGATTAAATTATTTCCTCAGAAGCTATAAATGACTATAAATTTTGGCATATTGAATGGCGACATTTTTGATATCGAAATTCCTTTCAACATAAATTCTAGAGGATAATCCAAGCTCATTTCTCTTTTTCGGATTATTGTATAAATTCAAAATTGATTGAGTAAGCTCTTTGATATTTCCAGCTTCAATTTGCACGGAATTTTTTTCATTAGAAAATTCTTTAAGAATTGGAATATCAGAAATAATCACAGCTTTAGCACAGGCCATTGCTTCAATAACTACTAGTGGAACATCAAATTTTCCTTGCATATTTCCAACTGGAAAAATAACCAAGTCGGAAATATTATATAATTTTGCCATATCTGAAAAAGTATCAGAGAAGACAACTTTATCCAGAATGTTATATTCTTTTAATTTGGTAATAGCTTCTTCTTTCTTTTTGGCATCTTGTTTATTTTTTATTCGGCAAGCAAATATAAATTTTCCGTTGGGAATTTTTTCAAAAATTTTTGGTAAAGCTTCAATAATATTATCAGTAGCACCTAGTCGATAATATTCTCCTGGGTAGGAAAAAATAAAATCGTTAGAATTTAGATGAAATTTTTTTATTAAGTCTTGGTTTTTGAGAGTGGGGAAATAATAGTTTAAATCAATACCTGGATAAACTCTTTTAATATTTTTAAAGCCTAAAGAGTTGAGTTTATTTTTTGCATAATCAGAATAAGTAATAACTAGATCAGCAAAAATTAATTGTTTAAGCTCGTCAATGGAAAAAATGTCTTCACGAAGAGTAGCAATAGTTTGAATAGTTTTTACTCGAGAAGATTTTAAAAGATTTTTAATTAAAAAAATATTTAGTTTGGTTGGAGTAAAAAAATAATGAATAACTGTAAAATATTTTTTCTTTTTCCATTGAAACCAAAAAGAACGCAGTTTTTGAAAAAAAGTAAAATCATTTTGAGACGCGGTGTAAATATTTTCTTGAATAATATTTTCTGGTAATTCTGACAAGACTCCCTTAGTCATTAGATGAAGTTCTGTTTTTTTTTCTGAACTTAATTTTTTAGCTAGATTGTAGGCAAAATTTTTAGAGGCTTCATCCCAAGGCGGAGCTAGTGGGCGAGTAACTAAAAGTATCTTTTTTTTAAAACTTTCCATATAATTCTTTAATTATTTTTATAAATCTCTTCCTGATTGTTTTTATTATTACCATTTATGACTTGAATAGTTATTTTTTCTCCCTGAGGTATAGTTACAAGGTCCTTGATTTTTGGCTTAGCCTTGGAACCTTTTTTTATTTCTAAACTTCCTTCCTGTATTTTTTTTTGATTAGCTAAAATTTTCCAATAAAATTGGGTATCATTGCTGTGATTTTCAATAATAAAAGATAACCCATTTGTTTGAGGGTGAGTAAAATAGATTGACCACCAATTTGTATTTTTATTTAGATTAAGAGCTCTATTACTAACAGAAAAAAGCCAAAAGGAGCTAATAATTAAAAGAAAAATAATAAAAGAAATGAGAAAATTGCTTTGATTGTTTTTGAAGAAGATTTTTTTCGACATTTTTATGAAAAATTATTTTTTATGAAAAATAGTAACTGTTCCATTGTTATAAACTTGATCAAAATTAGTTAATTTTTTAAATTGAGCACTGTCATAATAAGGATTAACCATTAAATAATCAGTTTTAGTCTTTTGAAAACATTTCTGGGCATCAGGTTTTCCAGGATTAGAAATCATATAAAGTGTGCACATTTCTCTGGGTTTAGTGGGGTCATGATATCGTTTGAAATAACTACGTGATTGAGGATATCTGTACCCTTTCATAAAAAATAATTTTATCCAGGTATCACCAGAGAGATAATTGTGATCCTTTAAAACTATATCATTATTTTTAAGGTGGTCAACTAAATATTTACTAGCGTCAAAAGTTTTAATAGTAGGTGTAAAATTAGAAGATTGCTTAAATGCATGAGCTGAATCAGAAAGCCCGTTTATTAAAATGAAAGTCAGAATAGTTAGGAAAGAAATACTAATAAGTTTTTTGGGAATATTTAATTGAAGACTATTCTTAGTAGAAATTGAGCTTAAAAAATTAGGGTTAAAAAGAGAATAAAATCCTAAGGCCGACAGAATGGAAAGAGGATAGGATAAATAATTACCAATTCGGTTACTAGGCAAATTAATAAATAAAATATTAGGATCCAAAGACATAACTAAAAGCATAATAGTCCAAGAAGAAATTAAGGCATAGCCAATATTTTTTCTTTTATAGCTAATTAGTAGTAAAATTAAACCGATAAATCCTAGGGCTAAACGAGCTTCACCAACTGAAGATTTTAAATTATTAATTGTTAAGCCTCCCCGAGTTGATTTTGAAGGTGCACCGACAGCTGTTTTAACTGCTTCGTTTTTTATATAATTAGGTGTAAAAATAAAAAAGAAAAAAGTTAAACCTAATAAAAAAGTTAAAATAACAGGAAGAGTAAAAACTATTTGTTTAATTTTTGAAAAAAGCTCTCGGATTTCTCTAAAATTAATGAGAAGAAATAAAACAATCAAGGTTAAGGTTATAAATAAAAAAATGAAAGAAGTTAAATGATGAGTGTAGAAAAGTCCAAAAGTTGAAAAAATAGCTAAAGCTAAAAATGATTTAGAATAACTAGATTTTATTTTTTCGGAGAATTTAGTAGAAGATAAATCTAAATGCTCAAAAGCTCGCCAGTAAAAATAAAAAGCTAGGGGCATTAGGAAATTTCCTAGAATATTGCCAACTACACCGCCACTAATAAATTTAGCTTGGGGAGAAGAAACAGCAAAAAGAACACCTAAAAAAAGAAGAGTTAAAATAGCTAAAGATTTTTTTTTAAAAATTCTTAAAGTTAAAACAAACATTGTTAAAATCCCCAGCAGATTTACTATTAGAAGAAAAACTACTGGGAAAGCAGAAAAAAAGCTTGCTTTACTTAACATTGCTATTTCTGCAATTGCAATATGTTCACCAATAATAAAATCAGGCATTCCATTGTAAGCGGGTAATTGATGAGTCTGAGTCATTAATTTAGCCCAATACATATGATGACCCATATCGGTGGCAGTAGGAGTAACTGTGCTAGTTAGATAAGCAGTTTTAATAAAAACAATTGAAAGTAATAATAAACAGATTAAAAAAATTTGATTTTTAGAGAAACTAAATAAATTATTCTCCAAGAAGGAAACTTTATTTTTTGGAAAGGACTTTATTTTAAATATTCCCAAGCAAAGGAAGCTAAAGATAAAAACTCCGATTAAAGAGGTGGAAGCTGTAATTGGAAGATGAGTCTTATTATAAAAAAAAGCAATAAAATCTACGATTATAATGCCTAAGCCAAAAGAAAAAATAAATTTTTCTAAGGGACTAATAATTTTATTTTTTCCAAAAATAGCTAAAAGCAAAAAATATCCTGGCATAAATACTAATAAAAGCAGAGATAAGATAAATAAAATTTGTGATAAAATTGAAGCTTGCATTGGATTATTTAGCTTGAACTATTTTTTTAATTTCGGCTAAGTATTTTTCAGAGATTTTCTCCCAAGTAAAGTTTTCTTTTACAAATTGACTAGCCATTTTACCAAAATTTTCTTTAAAGGCAGGCTCACTAGAAAAAATAGCCTTAATTTTTTTAATCCATTTTTCAATATTTTCTGCTTCTACTAAAAATCCATTTTGTCCATCTTTAATAGCATCAGCTAAACCTTGAAGATTAGAAGCTAAGACAATTCTTTCACAAGCGGCTGCTTCAATAGCGTTAATTCCAAAGCCTTCTGATGAGCCAGGATAGTTTATATTAGGAGAGACAACTAAATCAACGGTATTCAATAAAATTTCTAAATCTTCTTGAGGAATAGTTGGCATGAGTTTAACCCTTTTCTCTAGATGATTTTCTTGAATAATTTTTTTGCAATCACTAAAGTTATCTGGATCGCCAGCTGTGTGTTTAGTTACTCGATAGCCAGTAGCAATCATAACGATATTATCATCTAACCGAGTCATAATATTTTTAATAAACCAAGCTGTTCCTTTGTGGGGAACAAAACGTCCAATTCGTAAAAGTACTTTTTTATTCGTAATATCTTCACCAAAAAGGTGCGCTAACTCAGATCGGGGAAAGTTCTTTCGTAGGTCTTTTAATGGCACTCCATTAGGGATAAAAAGACAGTTATCACGAGGAATACCAATTTTTACTGCCTCTTCAATAGTAAAATTACCAACCATAAAAAGCTTATCTAATTTTTTTAGAGAAGGAATATTGATGAATTTATAGATTTTAGCTAGCCAATTTTTTTTATAGGCGAAAGTAATATCTAATCCATGAACGATAGAAAAAAACTTTTTTTTAGGATGAAAAAATTTTAAAATCATTGCTAAAGGAGCCAAAACACCATTACCCACTAAACAAGCATCATAGTTAGTCATTAAAAAGAGAGCTTTAAAAAAAGTTATTGGAATAAAAATAGGTAACCACCATTTTCCTCGACCATTGGCTATAATTTTTATCGGGGTAAATTGGGAAAGTCCCTTAGCTAAATTATAATTCTGATTTTCTACTCCGCCTAAGATTGGAGGATAGGAATGAGAAATAAAAAGAATTTTTAATTTCATTTAATTTATTTTTTATTGTATTTATCTTTTTTCCACTGATACATAAATTCTTCAGTTAATTGGCGATTAGACTTAATCATATCAGCAATTAAAGCAAAAATAATTAGTTGAATGCCTAGAAGTAAGGCAATAGAAGAAAAAATTATATAATGTAAGAAAGGTGAAATTTTAAAATTTTGAAAATAATTAAAAGCAAAAATAATAAAACCAACTATTCCAATAGAGAAAAGGAAAAGACCTGGCCAACCAAAAAACTTAAGTGGGCGAACATCTCTAATGGCTTTAATAATTATCTTGCTAGAATTATTAATAAATTTAAAGATAGATTTAGTAATCTTCGCTTTACGATCATCAAAATAGGTTACTGGGACGGAAACCCATTGAAGTTTTAGATTTTTCCCAATAGCATCAATAATTGTTTCTTGAGTATAGGTAAAGTGAATATTGGTTAAATTAAATCTTAAAAGTGTTTCTCGATTATGAGCTCTAAAACCACAAGTTAAATCATTAGTTTTGTGGCCTAGAAAAAATCCAATCAAATAAGATGCTGTTTGATTAAGAACTTTTCTTAGTAAAGGAATATTAGTGGCTTTATGCTTTCCGAAACGATTAGCGATTACCATGTCAGCTTGATTATTTAAGATTGGTTTTAAAAGAGTAGGAATATCTTGAGGATTAAATTGTCCATCGGCATCAATATTAACCATTAAATCAGCTCCTAAAGCTAGAGAGTTTTCTACTGCTCGTTTAAAGGAGTACGCTAGTCGTCGATTAGGATAATAAGAGATAATAATGTCAGCTCCATTTTCTTTAGATACTGCAGCTGTTTTGTCAGTAGAGCCATCATCAATAACTTGGATTATCTTTTCAGTTATAATAATACCTTCTTCCTTTTGGTAAAAATTATCAGTAAAACTTTTTTTAATATTGACAATAGTTTCTCCAATAATAGACTCTTCGTTATAAGCAGGAATATTGATTATTAATTTCATTATTTCTTTTTAATAATTAATTTCGGATCAAGACATCGAAAACTACAATCTGATAGATTTTTATTTCTAGCAATAATTTTAGTTCCACAATCTTTGAATTTTTTTTCACATTGCTGTTTGCTATAGGAAAAATATTGTTTGTTAACTTGATAGCCAAAAATTCCTAAGGCATAATAAGCAATTACTAAAGTTCCAACTATCCAAATAATAGATTTTATAAGAGTAATCATTTTAGTGAAAGTTAAAAATAATTTTAAGAATAAAAAAATAAGATATAAATTCTTATAGTTATTATATCTTATTTATAGCTCAAAGTAAAGTTTAATTTTATCTACCGATACCTTTATAGATAATATCTAATTTTTCTAAAACCTCTTTATTTAGGCAATTTTTTCCATCAATAATAATTTTAATATCATGTTTTTGAAAATCCTTTGGGTCTATATTTTTAAACTCATTGTGGTCAGTAGCTAAAATTAAAACCTCACTTTTAGTTAGTAATTCTTCTAATGTTTTAACAGTGGATTGACTAGGAATATAAGGATCAAAAATATTGAGTTGGGCTTCAGATTTTTTAATTTCTTCTATAATTGAAACAGCAGGAGATTCACGAACATCATCAACATTAGCTTTATAGGCTACGCCCAATATTCCAACTGAAGTTCCTTTGAGAGATTTACCAATTTTATTAAGGGCATTTTTTAAAAGCTCAACTGTGTAAATAGGCATGGAATTGTTTATTTCTCTAGCGGTGCGTAAAAATTTATGATTAAAGCCAGATCGCTTGGCTTTTTCTATTAGATAGTAAGGATCAACAGGGATACAATGACCACCAACACCACAAGAAGGAAAATGAGGCATAAAGGCAAACGGTTTTGTTGCTGCTCCTAAGATTACATCTTTAACGTCAATTTCTAGTTTGTCGAAAGATTTAGCTAATTCATTAACGAAAGCAATATTTATATCTCTAAAAGAATTTTCTACTATTTTCACTGCTTCGGCTTCCCGAATAGATTTCATTGGACGAATATTTCCGTCAATAATGCTTTTGTAAAAAGCGACAGCTTTTTCTAACCCGGCAGCAGTAAAGGCTCCTACTACTCTGGGAATATTAGTTACATTCCATTTAGAATCGCCTGGATTAATTCTTTCTGGACAATGAGCAATAAAAACATCTTTGCCAATTTCAAATCCAGCTTTTTGAAAAATTGGAGCAATAATTTCTTCACTCACGCCAGGATTAACAGTCGATTCCAAGATAACTAAACTTCCTTTCTGAACATTTTTAGCTACTAGTTTAGTTGCTGAAATAACTGGGCTTAAGTCAGGATAAAAGTTTTTATCTACGGGAGTAGGAACACAAATAATAATAATATTTGAGGTGGCAATAACTTTTTCATTGGTAGTGGCAGAGATAGGGTAGCGAGACAAATTTTTTTCAATGTAAGCTTCTTTGATGGGGCTTTTATTTGCTTGAATAGATTTTATTTTTTTTTGATTATTATCAAAACCAAAAGTTTTATAGCCTTTTTCAGAACATCTAATAGCTAAAGGTAAGCCAACATAGCCTAATCCGACAATACAAACAGTTTGAGTATTTTTTTGAGACATAAACTTTATTTTTTAAAACAATTAGTACAATCATAAGGACAAGATTAATTTTAAAAGAATATTTAATAAATAGCAAATATAAAAAATAAAAGATGACACAAATAAAATAATACGATAGAATATAAATATGGAAAATAAAACTATTAAAATTGGAATTAACGCTTCTTTTTCGAGAAAACCACAAACTGGAATTGGTCAAGTAACTAATAATATTTTGAGGAGGCTGGATATTTTAGAGGGAGAGCTATCCAAGATAACTCATAAAAAAGTAACCTTTGTTATTTATCTAGAAGAAGACCTTACCAAAAAGAATAAATTACCAATCAATATAGTCGAAAAGAAAGTATTTTTACCTTTTTGGAAAAGAGATGATTTAATAAGGAAAGTTTTGTGGGAAAAATTTTTACTTCCTCGATATATTAAAAAAGATCGGTGTGATTTTTTCTTGAGCCTTTATCAATCGGCGACTATCATAAGAAGTAAAAAAATTCAACACTTGATGTTGGTTCACGATCTTATTCCAAAAATTTTTCCTAGCTATCTTGATAATTTTAGAAAACATATATATCAAAAGTTCATAGAGAAATCGATAAAAAAATCTGATAAAATTATTGCCATTTCTAAAAGAACAGAAAAAGACTTAATCCAAAAACTTCAAATTAATGGAGAAAAGATTAGCACTAGTTATATTGATGTAGATGATTCATATAAAAGAGAAATCAGTAAAAATGAAAGGGAGAAAGTTCTGAAAAAATATAATTTGAAGTCTGGCTATATCTTTGCTGGAGGGGGATATGAGATTAGAAAAAATGTAGAAAAAGTAATTTATGCGTATAAATTCTTACAAGAAAGAAATAAAAAAGAATTTTTCCTTACTTCTTTGCCCCAATTAGTTATTTATGGAAAATTAATGCCCAAACTCTTTCCCTTGATAACTGATGCAGAAAAATTAGTCCGCCAACTTAATTTAACTAAATCTGTTAAACTTTTAGGAGTTGTTAATCAAACTGATTTACCAGCTCTTTTTGCTCAGGCTAGTTGTTTTGTTTATCCTTCTTATTATGAAGGATTTGGTCTGCCAGCTTTAGAAGCTATGAATGTTGGTACACCAACTATTGTTTCAAAAAAATCTTCTTTACCTGAGGTAGGTGGGGATAGTGTTTTATATTGTGAGCCAGATAGCACTGATGATATTGCAATGGTTATCAAAAATGTTTTAACTAATCCAAAATTGCGATTAACTCTTTCTCGTCGTGGAAAAATAAGAGCAAAATATTTTTCTTGGAATAATTTTCTGAAGAAAACTGCTCAGCTAATTTATGCATTGAATAATAAAGTAATATGCTGATAGTTAATAAAATAAAAATTTTTATTCAAAAAATAAATTCTCTAAAAAGTTATCTATTACTAACTAATATTTTTTTGGTTTTTTTTCTCATTCTCTTGAATCAAATGGGGGTTATCTCTATTCAGTTAGGAGATTTTATTTTTTTTATTAGTTTGGTTTTTCTTTTATCTCTTTATCGACCGAGTTGGATGGTGGGTTTTTTTATTGGAACCTTAGTTTTAGAAAATATTAATTTAGCGCCGAAGGAATTGGGTATAGCCCTGCGCCCATATCAAATTTTAGGGACATTAATTTTAATAGCTTTGATTAGTCTATCTTTTAAGAGAAAAGCTCTTTTTTCAAGGTTGAAGTTTATTTGGTTGGATTGGTTAGTGGTGATTTTTGGTTTAACTAACTTTTTAAGCCTCTTTAGCTCTTGGACAAGAGAATCTTTTAAAATAGTTGTGGTAATAATTTCTTTTATTGCTTTCTATTTTTTAATTAGAATTTATTTAAAATCTTTCAACGCTTTAAAAAGGCTACTTCCTTATTTTTTTAGTTCTTCAATAATAATTCTTCTGTTTGGACTTTGGCAAAATATTAATTTTATCTATAATCAATCAGGGCTAGAAGTAATGCCTGGTAGGCCAAATGCTACCTTTACCGAACCAGATTGGTTGGGTATCTTTATTGCAGTTTTTCTAAGCGTTCTTTATGCTAGTTGGTATTTTATTTTAGGTGTAGAAAAACCAAAGTTTAATTTTTTAAAAACAACAAAATTTTTTCTATTAACTGGTTTAGTTTTGGCCGAGATAGATTTAATTTTAACAGTCAGTAGAAGTGCTTGGCTAGGAGCTTTAATTAGTTTCCTAGTTTTTTTAGTTTTAGTAGGAATTAGTTTTAAAACTAAAGTTTTTTGGCAAACTTTAATACTTTTTTCTAGTCTTGGTATTTTTAGTCTAGTGTTGATTATGAGTTTACATTTAACTAATTTCCAATTATTTAATAGAGCTCGAAGTGTTGGATCGGGACTGCAAAAAATAACTATTGCTTGTCCAAAAAAACCTACTCAACTTTTAGCTCAAGGGCTAATCAATAAAATGGACGAATTGAAAAAATATCATTGTCGTTATATAAAATTGGAAGCTATTAAAAAAGAACAAGAAGCTGGTCAATTTGTAACAGAAATTAAAAGAGTTGACCCAACGGTTAATATTCGTTCTCAGATTTACAAGCAATCTTGGCAAGAAATTAAAAAGCATCCTTTTCTGGGTATTGGCTGGGGAAATATAGGGATAATTTTAGGAAAAGATAAATTAGGGAATGCCTTAAATTCTTCTAATATTTTTTTAGAGGTTTGGCTGAGCTCTGGTATTTTAGGAATAATAACCTTTTTACTTTTAATAGCTTCTATTTTTTATCTGTCTATTAAAAAATTCTTTCTTACTCAAAAACACTTACAAAAAACTTTAATGATGTTTATTATTATTAGTTGGTTGGCTATAATTATCCCTAATTTATTTAATTCTGGAATTTTATTGGGATTTTGGTGGGTTTGGTTAGGGGTAAGTGTTTCTTTATTAGCTTATTCAAGTAAGGGAACGAGCTTTTTTTAAAAATAGTTTCTAAAAAATAAATCAAAAAAAATATGAAAATTGGAATTGATATTAGGAATGTTGGGAAAAAACGAACAGGGGATGAAGCGGTTTTTTTTAATATAGTTAAAAATCTAGCGCTTATTGATCAAGAAAATAGTTACTATCTTTTTACTGATATTCTAGAAAAAAAAATAATAGCTACAATAAAAAAAGAATTAGCTATTCAGGCTAAAGAAAATTTTCAAATTATTACTTTAAAAACTCAAAATAAATTTAGCTGGAATTTTTGGACTTTACCAAAATATTTAAGAAAAAATCCGGTAGATATCTATCTTACTCAATATATTACGCCTTTTTTTGTTAAGAAAAAAATAAAAATTATTACTATCATTCATGATATTTCTTTTAATTTTTTCTCACAATTTATTAAATGGTCAGATTTAATTTTTTTGAAAATATTAATACCTTTAAGTATAAAAAGAGCTGATAAAATTATTGGAGTTTCACAATTTACTCATCAAGAAATTATTAAATATTATAAAGTTAAATCAGAAAAAGTGACTTGGATTTATAATTCCATAGCTCAAAATTTTTACCAACCTATTAATCAAATAGAGATTGAAAAAGTTCAAATAAAATATAAATTACCAGCTAAATTTATTTTATATATGGGAACTTTACAACCAAGAAAAAATGTTCCTGTTCTTTTGAGGGCTTATGCTCAATTTTTAGCGAATAAAGATTTTATTGGTGAGAAACCGAAATTAGTTTTAGCTGGAGTGAAAGGATATAATTATGACAAAAAAATTGATAGAGTAATTGCAGAAGAAAAATTAGAAGGAGGAGTTATTTTCGCTGGTTATATAGCAGACCAAGACAAACCATCTTTTATAGCTAGTGCACAAATATTTTGTTTCCCGTCATTTTATGAAGGTTTTGGAATGCCTATCCTGGAAGCTTTAGCGATGAAAGTTCCTGTTTTAGCTTCAGATATACCTCCTCATCGAGAAATAGCTGGAGGGGCGGTATTATTTTTTAATCCTAGCGATAGCAGTGAATTAGCAGAAAAAATAAAAAAAATTATTAATAATAAACAGTTGCAGGAAGAATTAGTTAATAAAGGTATTCTCCAAATTAATAATTTTTCTTGGTTAAAAACAGCTGAAAAATTATTAAAAATTTTTGAAAAACTTTAGTTTTATTAAGAAAATATAAATGAAATTTTGTTTGACCAACAACTAGGTTTAGCGTACAATAAAATTATTATTAAAGGGTTGCGTTTTTAAATAAAAAACAGTTTATTAAAAAAAGAAAAAAATTTATGTCTTATATAGGAAAAAAACAATTCGTTAGAAGTAATAATATTCAAAAAGAAAAAAATAAAAAATTTTATCAAGCCAAATGGTTTAAAATAATAGCTGTTATAGCTATTATTCTTATTATTGGTGGAGGAATTTTTTTATGGAAAGCTGATAGTTTTTTCAAAAAGATTTCCAATGGTGGAATCTTTCAAACTTTGGTACATAATATTCCTGGTGTTGATAATCAACTAAAAGGTGAAAAAGAGGGAAGAATTAATGTTTTACTTTTGGGTATGCGAGGTGCCAACGATCCAGCTGGAGGAACTTTAGCAGATACAATAATGATTCTTAGTGTAGAACCAAAAATGAAAAAAGTGGCATTAATCTCTATTCCTCGTGACTTATTTGTTGATAATTCAGCCGTTGGTTATAAGACAAAACTCAATGCTGTGTATGCTTATGGGGAAAGAAAGGGAAATGGGCAGGGAATAAAATATATGGAAAAGACTATTAGTTCTATTACTGGTATCCCAATTCATTACGCTGTAGTTATAAATTTTAATGGCTTTAAAAAAATTATTGATATAATTGGTGGAGTAAAAATAACTCTAGACAAACCATTTGAAGAATCAGTTCAATTTAATCAACCTCAAGTTTGTGATAAAACTACTTTTACCATTCCAACCGGAAAGTATGAAAATAAAACAGTCAATGTTTATTTTCCAGGAACTAAAAAAATAAAAAGAAAGAGGATTATAAAGAGCTATCCTTTATGTACTAATGCTCATCCAGAATGTAATGGTGTTTTTAAATTAAGTGCTGGCACTCATATTTTAAATTCTACCGACGCTCTTTGCTACGCTCGTTCTAGAGAAACTTCTAATGATTTTAAACGGGCTAAGCGACAACAAGAAGTTTTGCAAGCAGTTAAAAATCAATTACTTAGTGCTGGAACCTTAACTAATTTTGCTAAGTTAAATGGAATTCTTAATAATTTAGGTGATAATGTAAAAACTGATATGCAGATATGGGAGATGAAACGCTTTTACGATTTGTATAAAAAAATGCAAGGTTATCAACTATACCAAAGAGTTATAGACAGTAGTGATAATTCTCAGACTGGCTTAGTTTATGGTAAAAAAGATGCTACTTTTGGCGATATTCTTTTACTTAAGGGCAATAATTATAATAAAATTCAAAATCTTTTTCAAAATATTTTTAATTCAAATTTACAAGAAAATAAAAAATCTTCTTCTGACTAAGTGTTATTAAGATAATTAAAAAGATAAACGATGAAACTTTCTATTATTGTTACTAGTTATAAAAATCCCGAATTACTTAAAGTTTGTTTAAATTCTATCAAAAAAAATTTAATTTTAACAGATTTTGAAATTATTGTCGTAGATAGCGCTACAGAAGAACGGTCAGAATTAATGATGAAGGAATATTTTCCTGAAATTAAATTTATTCCTTCTGAAAAAAATATTGGATTTGGAAGACTAGTCAAAAAAGGTTACAATACTAGTCAAGGAGAATTCATTCTAATTTTAAATGGAGATATTATTGTTAAGGATAAGGCTATTGAAAGGCTACTTAACTATATAGAAAATAATCCTAAAGTAGGAATAGTTGGTCCTAAATTATTAAATTTCAATACTACTCTCCAATATTCTTGTCTGAGATTTCCTACTCCTTTGACTATAATTTATCGAAGAACTTTTTTAGGTAGGCTCTGGTTCGCTAAAAAAAACTTAGATAGTTTTTTAATGAAAGAATTTAATCATCAAGAAGAAAAAGAAGTTGATTGGCTGATGGGTTCTGCTTTGATGACTAGCAGAAAAGCCATCAAAAAAGTTGGTCTAATGAATGAAAAATTTAAAATGTATTTTGAAGATACAGATTGGTGTAGAAGGTTTTGGGATAATGGTTGGAAAATAATTTATTTGCCAACTTCTGAGATGTATCATTATCATGGGCGTGGTTCTGTTGGAAAAGGAGTTATCCAGTCACTTTTATTTAATAAATTAACCTGGATTCATATTAAAAGTGCTATTATATTTTTTGGGGAATATTTAGGTAAGCCTTTACCTAAACACAATTAAAAGTAGTTTAGTCAATAAAAAATAAATTTAATAAAAACTATAATGGAAGAAAAATTTAAGCAAATAAATAAAAATGAGTTGGACAAAGAACAAGGAAAAATTGAAAAAATTAATCTTGAAGAAACAACAACGATTGAAAAATCAAAAGAACTATCTGAACACTTAATAGCTTTAAAAAAAGAAGAAAATAATTTAGAAGCTAATCGGAAAATCTTTAAAAAATACCTCCTTCTTTTTATTGTTATTTTTTTGATTGCAGGTAGCTTTTTCTTAGGATTAAAAAAAGGAGAAAGCAGTTTTTCTTCTGATAGTGGAAAAATTCCTCTAGATAAAGTTTTTATTCAGCATAAATTATCTCCTGATAAAACGGTAGATTTTTCTCTTTTTTGGAAAGTCTGGGATTTAGTGAAAGAAAAACATATTGACAGGAATAAACTAAATGCTCAAAAAATGATTTATGGAGCAATTAATGGTATGCTAAAAGCGACTGGTGATCCCTATACTGACTTCTTTAATCCTAAACAAAGTAAAGATTTTTCTCAAGATATTAAAGGAAGTTTTGAAGGGATTGGCGCAGAATTAGGAATGAAAGACTATATGTTGACAGTAGTTACTCCGTTAGACGGTTCACCAGCTAAAAGGGCAGGCTTAAGAAGCGGAGATAAAATATTAAAAGTTAACAATAATGTAATAGCTGGTCTACCAATTGACCAAGCAGTTAACTTGATTAGAGGGAAAAAAGGAACTAAGGTGATTTTAACAGTTCTTCATCAAGGAGATAAAAAAACTAGTGAGATCACTATTAAGAGAGACATTATTGAGATTAAGAGTGTTAAATTAAAATTTAAAAAAGATCAAATTGCTTATGTCCGAATTACTAAATTTTCTGAGAATACAGCTAAAGAATTTGATGAAGCTACTAACAAAATTCTAGAAAAGGGAAGCAAGGGTATAATTTTAGATTTAAGAAATGACCCAGGAGGACTTTTAGATAAGGCCGTATCTATTGCTAGTAGGATGATACCTAAGGGGAAAGTAGTAGTTTCAGAAGAAAATAGTGCTGGCAAGAAGGAAGCCCTTTATACTTTAGGAGGAGATAAATTGAGTTCTATTCCAATGGTAGTATTAATTAATGAAGGAAGTGCTAGTGCTGCTGAAATATTAGCTGGAGCACTTAAGGATGATAGAGGGATAACGCTTATCGGAAAAAAGTCTTTTGGAAAAGGAAGTGTGCAACAATTAATGGATCTACCAGGAGGCTCAAGTATCAAGATAACTGTAGCTAAATGGTTAACTCCTAACGGTGATTATATAATGAAAAAAGGTATTCAACCAGATATTAAAGTTGATTTTACTCTTAATGATTATAAAAAACATCAGGATCCACAACTCGCTAAAGCTTTGTCAGTAATTAAAAGTAAATTAAAATAAATTTTTAAGAATAAAACTATGAAGATAATCCTTGTACAAGATGTTAAAAAATTAGGAAAAAGAGGAGAATTAAAAGAAGTCGCTGAAGGTTATGCTAGAAATTTTCTATTGCCAAAAAAATTAGCTCAAATCGCGACTGAAAAAACTATTCAAGAAACTAAACGACAACAAGAAAAAATAAATCAATTAGAATTAGAGAATAAACAAAAAATTCAACAATTAGCTCAAAAATTGAATAATAAAAAAATAATTATTTTATCTAAATCTAAAGAAGGGAAGCTTTTTGGTTCAGTTGGCGCTAAGGAAATAGAAAAAGCTTTAAAAAAAGAAAATTTGGATATTTTAGAAAAATCTATTATAATGAAGGAAAGTATTAAACGATTAGGTGAGTATAAAGTAAAAATAGAATTAGGAAGAAAAATTTCAGCTGAAATAATAGTAATAGTGAAAGAACACTAATTGAAACTTATAAATTTATTAAAGTCGCAGGGGGAGCGACTTTTTGTTTGTATTTTTTAGTATATTATTTAATCAACAAGAATTCTTTTCGGGTATTTTAAAATAATACACGAAAATGATAATTCAAATTTTAAAATGAAAAACAGAAAATATATATTTGTTGTCGGAGGAATTATGAGCGGTATTGGAAAGGGAGTGGCCTCAGCTTCTATTGGGGCTATTTTAAAAGCTAGAGGTTATGAAGTTACAGCAATGAAGGTGGACCCCTATATCAATGTAGATGCTGGCACAATGAATCCTACTGAACATGGAGAAGTTTTTGTTTTAAATGATGGTTATGAAACTGATCAGGACATGGGAAATTATGAAAGATTTCTAGATATAACTCTACCTAATGATAATTATATGACTACGGGGAGAGTCTATGAAGAAGTTATTAGAAAGGAAAGAAATTTAGAATATAAAGGTAAATGTGTTCAAGTAGTTCCTCATATTCCTTTAGAAATTATTGCTAAGATAAAAAAAGCTTCTGTTAAAGCTAAGTCAGATGTTACTATTATAGAAATTGGCGGAACGGTAGGGGAATATGAAAATATATTGTTTATGGAAGCGATTAGAATTATGAAATTAAAAAATCCAGAGGATGTTCTAACGGTTATGCTAAGCTGGGTTCCGATCCCTTCTAAAATTGGAGAGATGAAAACTAAACCGACTCAACACGCCGTAAGAACTTTAAATGGAACTGGTATCCAACCTGATTTTATAATTGCCAGAAGTGAAATAGCTTTAGATAAGAAAAGGAAAGAAAAAATTTCTCTTTTCTGTAATATTTCAGAGCAATATGTCATTAGCGCTCCAGATGTAGATAGTATCTATAAAGTGCCAGTTAATTTTGAGCGGGATGATCTTAGTCGCTTGCTACTTAAAAAATTAGGACTTTCTTATAGCAGAAAAACTGACTTAAAAAAATGGTATGATTTAGTTGATAATATTAAAGAGGCTAAAGAAAAAGTAAAAATTGGGATAGTGGGTAAATATTTTGGAACAGGAAGCTTTCTTCTTTCTGATGCCTATATTAGTGTAATTGAAGCTATTAAACATGCAGCCTATAAACAAAAGCTTAAACCAGAAATCGGTTGGATTGATAGTGAAGTCTTTGAAAAAAATCCGCAAAAATTAGAAGAGCTAAAAGAATATGATGGTGTAGTGGTTCCTGGAGGTTTTGGAGCGAGGGGAATAGAAGGAAAGATAAAAACTATAGAATTTTTGAGAAAAAATAAAATTCCCTTTTTAGGATTGTGCTATGGGATGCAACTAACAGTTATTGAATATGCGAGAAATGTTTTAGGCATTAAAGATGCTAATACAACAGAGATTGATAGGAAAACTAAAAATCCAGTTATAGATATTATGTCTGAACAAAAAAAGAATTTAGATGATAATAATTATGGAGCAACAATGAGATTAGGTGCTTATCCTGCTAAAATAAAAAAAGATACGCTAGCTTATTCGGCTTATAAAACTACTAAAATTTCCGAGCGACATCGTCATCGTTGGGAAGTTAACCCAGTCTATATTGATAGATTAGAGAAAAATGGTTTGATATTCTCTGGTCAATCACCAGATGAAAAATTAATGGAAATAACTGAATTACCAATAACTACTCATCCATTCTTTTTAGCCACGCAGTTTCATCCAGAATTAAAATCTAGTCCTTTTAGATCACACCCCTTATTCCTTAAATTTATTAAAGCTAGTTTCGCGCAAAAGAATAAAATTAATTAATAGAGGAACAAACTAAAGAAAATCCAAAGAAAAACTCTTCTATTGAGAAGAGTTTTTCTTTAATCTTGAAAAAGATTAATTGATAAGCCTAGAGATATGAATGAAAAATGTTCTTTTTGTACTTCAAGCAAGCAAGCGGAATTTGATTATGGCATCTAGATAATAAGCCGGTTATTAGGATAGTAACTGGATTCTTTTTTGAAGTAGTCGCTAATTTTTGTTCTAATTTTTTAGAAGCATCAATTAATTTAAAATAAGTTATGGCGTTAGTAGGAAGTTTAGCTAAGTCCGCGTTATTAATTATTAGCACTTCAGCACCATCTTTTTGACTTTTCCAAACTTTAATTTTCGCTTTACCTTTATAAGCATGAATAGAACAAATATTTTTAGGTTTGATTTTTTTTATTTTAGAAATGGCAACAGGAGCGGATATTTGGGTAGAATAATTAAATTCTTTTAATTTAATAAAAAGATAAGATCCAGAAATAATAGCTATTATTATAATTATTATTATAGCCCAACGGCTAGGAATAGATTTATTCATGAATTTAAGAAGTTTATTTTTTATAAGTATACTATACCATAAAAAATTATAATTTACAACAAAAAATAGATCCAATCAAGAACCTATTTTTGTTAAGCTAAAAAAGATTATCATTTATTCAACAGAAACAATTTTTTTAGTTTTTAATTTCCCAGTAAATAATTCTACTTTTTTGGTTTTAAACTTTACATTGCCATCTTTTTTAGCAAAAAGTGTATCGTCACCTCCACGACCAACATTTTCTCCTGGTCTAAATTTAGTTCCTCTTTGTCTAAGAATTATTTGACCAGTTTTAATAACTTCTCCACCAAATTTTTTTACCCCTAGTCTTTTAGATATTGAATCACGACCTAATTGAGTAGAACCACCTGCTTTACGATGAGCCATATGATTAATTTAGTAATTAAAATAAATTTTGATAATTTAATAATACAAGTCTTATTGTAGCAATAGTGTGCTATAATGTCAATTAAAGAGAAATGAAAAAAATAAAAGGAAAAATTAAAGAGTTTTGGTTAAAAAATGATCAGAAAATTATTTTAATGATTGGCTTTGTTTTGATAGCAATTATCTCTTTAGAAATTGGGATTATTCAAGGAAAAAATGATTTTAAAAATCCTCTTATAATTGAAAAACCTATAAATTTTTCAAATCAATTAACAACTTCTCAAAAAACACAAAATATTAAAAGCTTAAGCGAGAAGAAAAAAATTTCATCAGTCAACTTAAAAACTCCCGTTTCTTCTCAATGTGCTTATGTAGCTAGCAAGAATTCTCATACTTATCATCTGCCAAATTGTCGGTGGGTAAAACGGATTAAAGCTAAAAATAAAATTTGCTTTAAGAGTAAAAAAGAAGCACAATCTAAAGGTTATTTACCAGACAAGGGTTGCTAAAAATAGGCTAGTTTAATTTTTTTAAATGGATTACTTAATAATGAATAAAAAGTCAAAAGAAACAAAAGAAACAAAAGAAACAATAGTTATTTCTCTAGGAGGTTCGTTAATTATACCTAATCAAATTGATTGGCAATTTTTAAAAAAATTTAAAGAAATAATTATTTCGGAAATTAAAAAGGGGAAGCAATTTGCTATTGTGACTGGTGGAGGATATACAGCCAGGGAATATATCCAAGCAGCTAGAAAAATCACGAAAGTAACTTTAGATGATCAAGATTGGATAGGTATTCATGCTACTAGAATAAATGCTCATCTTATTAAAACTATTTTTAGAAAGTATGCTCACTCAAAGATTAATAAAAATCCAAGAGTCAAAGAGGATCTTAATAATTATTTTGCTCGGGGAGAAGGGATTATGATAGCAGCTGGTTGGCGACCTGGTTGGTCTAGTGATTTAGTTGCTACTATTATTGCAGAACGCTTAAAGGCTAAGAAATTAATCAATCTTTCTAATATTGAATACGTTTACAATAAAGATCCTAAGAAATTTAGTGATGCTGAAATTATTAAAAAAATAGATTGGAAGAATTTCCGTAAAATTGTAGGTAATAAATGGAGTCCTGGCTTAAATGCTCCTTTTGACCCTATTGCTTCTCAATTAGCAGAAAAAAATGAATTAGAAGTAATAATCACTAATGGTAAAAATTTAAAAAATTTAAAAAATATTTTTTCTAATAAAAACTTCCAAGGAACTATAATAAAAGATTAAACCTTTTTTATTAAGAATAGTTTAAAATTATCAAACTAGAAATTAACGAAATTTAATTTTTCGATATTTTAATAAAAAGTAAAGAAAGAAATAAAAGGAAATTGCAATAATTCCAGAAATAATAATAAAACCAGAAAAAAGAGGTAAAAGAAGATTAAAAAAGAATACCTTGCCAAATAAAAACTTCCAACCAGATTGATAAGCATTATGAAAATCATTAATGAGGAGTTGCGAATTAGTATGAAATAAAAAAGCTCCAATTTCTGCTGCTAGTGGTAACATTAAAATAGTAGTCCATATATTAGTAGCTAATACTCCCAAAATAGCAGCTAATCGATTAAAGCGAAAAATGGTCGTAAAAAGTAAAGTAGAGATAACTCCTTCGCCAGGAATTATTCCTAAAAATACTCCCAAGGCAGCTCCTCCTGCAACCTTAAATGGCGTATCATCAATAAGAAAAAATTTTTTTATAAATTTTTTAAATTTATGGTAAAAATACATAGTGTATTATATAAGCTATTTTTTCTTTACGCTCAAGCTAATGGTTTCTTTATTGATTTCTTTAGTTTTTTCTATTTCATTCTTAATTGGAGTAGGTAAAACTGCTAAAATATTTCTTAAAGCTACTCCGTTAACCTTTAGCACGGATTCCCATTTATCTAAAGGTTCTAAAAGCGCCTTTAATTTTTTTTCGTCGTAATTGTAAGTTTTTCTTAATGTCTTAGCTATTATTCCTTGATTGGCAAAAACTCTTTCAACGCCTTCTTGCTTCATATATTGTAAGATTTTTTCTTGTAATTTAGCTACACGAGTTTTAGTAACAGTCATAGCTGATTTTAAATCTATATATTCTTGGATAGCTTCATTTACTTCTTCGGTATCAATTTTTCGTTCTTCTCTAAATTTATGTCTCCACATTGGACATATCTTCTGATAGCCACACCAGTCACAAAGAGGGGAGACTTGAGGATCAAAAGCTTTACTTTCAATAAGTTTAATAATATCTAGAAAAAGTTGTTCGCTTTGCTGGAGTTGCTCTTTGGTTCTAAAAGCGGAGAGTTTTACTCCGTGTTTTAAAAAATATAAACTTACTTTAATTTTATCTAATCTTTTTATTTCTTCGGGATATTGAGATAAAAAAGCTTGTAAGTAAACTGACAATTGAATATCATTGTCTACTCTTTCTTGGGTAGGCATCTTTTTAGTAGTTTTGTAATCAATAATTTCAAAACCATCTTCAGTTTTATCAATTCTATCAATAATACCAGAAACAATATGTTTATTATCTTTTCTTCCAATTTCAATGGCAAAACGAGATTCTAAATTAACGATGTTAAAATTTTCTGGATTATTTTTTTTGTAATAGTCTTGAATTATTTTGATACCTTGAGAAAAAGCTGCTCTTTCTTCATCAGGATTATCAAAAACAGCAGGGTTCCAAGAGTTAGCAAAGTGCTCCATTGATTGATCTAGGGTGGGGGATAATATTCCTGGAGTATGAATAAATTTCATTGTTTCGTGAATAGTCGAACCAAAAACTGCTTCTTTTGATTTAGGTGCTTTTATTCTATCAATTGACTGGAATTTATATTTTAATGGACAACTTTGATAGGTATTAAGGGCGGAATAAGAAATACGCATAAAAGTAAAATTTATATTTAATTACTAAAAGTATGCTCAGTATAACATTATTGACAGTTAATTTCAAAAGCGATATAATTAAAGCATACTAAATTAGTAGGATATATAATTATGAAATTTTCCACTCAGGCTGAATATGGATTACGAGCAATGGTTAATTTAGCTCGGTCTCATCCGGACATAAAAAATATTCAAACTATTTCTCAAGAAGAAAATATTTCTGCCAAATATTTAGAAAAAATTATGGGTAAGTTGAGAGCTAAAAATTTAGTAATCAGCACTCAAGGGAAAAACGGAGGTTATGTTTTGTCAGATCATCCTAAAAATATTACGGCTGGAGAAATAATTGAAACTTTAGAGAGTTTGGCGATAAAATGTTACGATTCTCATTGTCAAAAAAAGAAAAATTGTTCTTCTAGCTTTGTCTGGATAAAACTAGGCGTACAAATTAAAAGAACTTTAGATGGAATAAAATTAAGTCAATTAATAAAATAAAATTCAATGAAAAAAAATATTTATTTAGACTATGCAGCTACTACACCAGTAGATAAAGAAGTTTTGAAAACAATGTTACCTTATTTTAGTGATAACTTTGGCAATGCTTCTTCATTGCATAATTTTGGAGAAGTCGCTCATGTGGCTGTAGAAAAAGCCAGAGAAGAAACGGCTAATTTTTTTGAGGCTGATAATCAAGAAGTTATTTTTACTAGTGGAGCAACTGAAGCTAATAATCTAGCTATCAAAGGTGTTGTTCGGTCTTATCATAAAAAAAATAATCTTAAACCTCATATTATTACTACTTCTTTTGAACACCATTGTGTTTTAAATACAGTCAAAAGCTTAGAAAAAGATGGTCTAATTGAAGCTACTTTTATTAATCCTCAGAAAGACGGAGTTATTAAAGTAGAAGATATAGAGAAAGCTATTAAAAAAAATACTATCTTAATTTCTGTGATGTATGTAAATAATGAAATTGGAACACTTCAGCCAATTGCTAAAATTGCTAGACTTATTAAGAAGATTAAAAAAGAAAATTATCCTCTCTTTCATACCGATGCAACTCAAGCGTTGAGTTATTTCAATTGTAATGTTAAAAAATTAGGCGTGGATTTACTTTCTATGTCAGCTCATAAAATTTATGGACCTAAAGGAGTAGGGGTTTTATATGTTAAAAAGGGAACTCCTATTAAAAAAATACAGGATGGTGGGAAACAAGAAAATGGTTTACGATCAGGCACAATTAATTCAACTGGTATTGTTGGTTTAGGAAAAGCCATTTCAATGCTTAAGAATAAAGATACAGTTAAAGACAATCAAAAAATTAAAGAATTAAGAAATTATTTTATTCAAAGGGTTTTAAAAGAAATTCCAAAAACTAAACTTAATGGCTCTAAAATAAAAAGATCTCCTAATAACATCAATTTTTCTTTTGAGAGCGTAGAAGGGGAAAGCTTAATAATGATGTTGGACGCTGAAGGAATTGCTACCTCAACCGGCTCAGCTTGCTCTTCAGGCTCTCTGCAACCATCTCATGTATTATTATCAATTGGATTAAAACCAGAGCAGGCTCATGGCTCATTAAGAATTACTTTAGGTAAACAGACGACAAAAAAAGAAATTGATATCACTGTTAAAAAATTAAAAAAAATAATTCAAAAACTAAGAGAAGTCGCTGGATTAGTTTTAGAAGAATATTATAAAATTAATAAAAAATAAATTATTCCTATGTATAGTAAAAAAGTTTTAGCTCATTTTATGCGTCCACACAATCAAGGAGTTATTAAAAATCCTTCTGGAGTTGGTATTGAAGGAAACCCTGTTTGTGGAGATTTAATGAAAATTTACATCAAAATTAAAAAAAATAAAAAAGAAGAGATTATTGAAGATATAAAATTTGAAACACTGGGTTGTGCCAGTGCTATAGCTACTTCATCAATGATTACTGATTTAACTAAAGGTAAAACTATCAAAGAAGCGGAAAAAATCACTAGAGATGATGTAGCAGAGGCTTTAGAGGGCTTACCGCCAGCTAAAATGCATTGTTCTAATTTGGCTAGTGATGCTTTAAAAAAAGCAATAAAAAATTATCGAAAAAAAACTAATTAAACTTTAAATTAGTAATCTAAAGTTAATAATGGCAATTTACTTGAATGATTTTAAAATACAAAACTTTTTAAAGTTTTGTATTTTTTGTATTAAAAAATTTATACATAAGGACCAAAGAGATTAAAGAAATAGAGCAATAAAATATTTATTTATTCTAAGACAGTTTATCTAGGCGCAATGAAACAAGTTAGTAAGAATAAACAGCAGAAAAAACAGCAGAAAAATTAGTGAGAGCAATTCATATATCAAGCGTCGCAAAATGTATCTTTTGCGACATTGTGAGTCTTTATCTCAAAGTTTTTTCTAATTTGGAGCTTGTTTTTAAGTATTTTAGCTAAGGTTGAAGAATTGTTTATTTTTATTAGGTGTAAACATACACTTAAATGTATCTGATTAGCTTAGAACTCAATTTTAGAGCTCAACAGTTAAACGTATCCATTAGATTAGGGCTTATTTTGAATTTATTCCAGAGTTACTAATTTTAAATAAAAAACTTTTATTTTTTAGAAAATCCAACAAATCGTTAATTTTTAAAGTTTAAAAATATTTTAGTCTAAATTTGATTAAATTTATTTTTTATTTATAAATAATCATTTGGTCAATTTTAGTTTTGCTATTAGTTCCTAACTTACCAATTAAATCCATAGAAGTACTAAGATATAGATTGGGTCCAAAATAAGGATCGTGAACAATGTAACCTTTTCTATTTTTACCAGTGATAACTACATAATGTCCTCCCCTACTATTAATTTTTTGAATATGGACGATGACCGGATTATGATTAGCAAGGGCTGAGTTAATAGTTGACCAATCAACATTTCCATGAGAAACAGAAGAAATTCTTTGAATACCTGGGCTAGCACTAACTGGCCAATTAATCAGGTTACCAGATCGAAAGATTTTAGCTCGAGCCATTTTTTGAGGATTTGTTGAAGATCCATGTTTTCTAAAAACCATAGCAATAGCTGTTACTGCACAACCATAATCTTTCATTGTAGAACGAGAACTACCGATTTTTTGATTAGCCCAACGAGAATCTCTCTGAGAGAAATACCAATCAGTAGAAGCTCTATATTTTTTACTAGGTTTATCATATTTACTGAGACTTGCCCAAACATCAGAAATATTACTAGCAGAACTAAAATCAAATAATTCTTCTTTTTGTTTTTCAATAGTAGCTAACATTCTTCTATATCCTTGTTCCTCACTTTGTGTTTTAGCTAGTAACCATTGTTTCTGATTTTTACTATTTTGTAATTCCTGTTTTTCATCAGTTAATTTATTTTTTAATTTTTGATTTTTATTATAGCTTGCTTCTAATTCTTTTTGATTAATTAATAATTGTATTTGCATTGTTTTTAAATTTTGCAAGATATTACTAACTCTCACTCCTGATTGTTCTAAATAGTCTGTCTGACTTAATGATTCAGAAAAAGTTTTATTAAGTAGAATAATTTTTAAAAGTCCTTCTTGATCATA
>VAPM010601802.1_pt1 | contig 30183 bp, 21 predicted proteins | sample 3395091 | NCBI WGS metagenome assembly VAPM01 (sample SAMN08290445, study PRJNA428436) | hydrothermal vent metagenome | isolation source: Deep-sea hydrothermal vent chimney 3 | place: Pacific Ocean: Juan De Fuca Ridge
GCGAGTTGTCGATAGCTGTTTCGTACGCAAGAATGACGACGTTGATATAATTCATGGCTATCATACCGTTGAGAAAGGATACCCACCCCGTTACAAGAAACAGATAGACAAAGATGATCGCGTGGGAATTTGGAAGTTCAAAGAAAAACAAACAGATGTAAATATAGCCTTACATATGTATAGAGATGCTATAAATGAAACTAGCATACAACAAACTTTAGTTTCTAATGACTCAGACCTTGAGTTTCCGTTAAAACTAATCAGCGAAGATAAGCCACGCATTATTTTAGGGTTAATTATTCCAAGGAAAAAACTGACAAATGCAGACCATCCAATAAAAGTTTAAGCAAATATGTTAATTGGACTAGAAGTCCATATTTTTGATGAGGAATGTAAAAATGTACAATTTGTTGACACAATACCGACAAATAAAAAACCCCATATTAAAACCAGATCATTGGTAATAATTTCAGTTAAGCGTTCACGTAAATCTGAGGACGAGATTTATGAAAGCTAATAAATTTGACAAGAAATTTTCTGCTAGCAGGGTGATTGAACTCCCCCCGAGTTTGGAAAGAAACCTTTGCTGATAATCCGCTTCGTTCGGATCTAAACAATAGAACATGTCAATAACAATTCGGGCTTTGGCTGGCAAGACATATAAAAAACCACCGACGGTTCCCCAGCAATGGAGACATCCCTGTCAAACTTCACACATCCCTGTGCTTGCTACCTTATAAAAGTATACCCAGCATGTCTGTAGGATATGACTGAAAATTTTGTAGGTAATAACCCACAAAGCGTTACCCCGCAGGTGTTTAAGGCATGTAAAATCAGCACAGCTGTGGTGCGATTTTAATCAATATGCAGACGGTCTAGAATGATCGCTTACATTTATACAATATAATTTACGTTACAAAAATATGAGAGTAATTACACATAGGTAGCCACATAAATCTAAAGTGAAGCTTTATGAGAAGTAATGAATTAAAAAAAAGTTTGATTTCTCGTTTCCACGTTTAACTGTAGAAACAGACAGTCTAATTTTTCACTTATTTATTTTATGCTGAAATGTGCCGTATTTCCGTATTCATGTTGTAATGAGGTGATATTCTAATATCATCTTCAGTAATGATACTCTGTCTAATGAGTATGATGTTCATAATACAAATATCATGTTTATTCTGAATAATATAGCAGGCGTTTGAGATTTAGCATTATAGCAATAGGTATAAGTTACCGATAGCATAAAGCACTACAATATAGGCACCACGGTCATTGTGACTCTATATGGCAAACCTATTATCTCTTTCTTGCTCACACCTTACTCAATAAAATAGCTTTGGCGAGGGGATTTATTATTGTATCACGACGCACATTTCTTATGCTTCCAATTATTCCGCTCGCCACCGGCTGCCTAACAGATGCCGATAATAGCAATATAGTCAACACAAACACTACGGACACTACAGACACTACGGACAACACAATGACAGAAAATCCACATAATAAAATTATAGTTGGTCATGGTGCTGACTTTGAAAATGTAGCAAGAGCAATGAATAGTATCACTGATAACTCAGAGAACAACCCGTACATCATAGAAGTTATGCCTGGAGTCTATCCGGCCAACTGGGCGGTTAAACAATGGGTAACCGTAATAGGCAGTGGCCCACTTTCGACAATCTTTGAAGGTACTGGGGAAGAGGGAATTAAAATTGGACAATCTAACATTGACCTCAAAAACTTTGGTATTCGCTTCACAACCAATCAACCGACAGAAGCAGCAATAGCCAGAAACAATACGGCTAATTCGATATATTTATCTGAAATTCACATCGAACTTTTGGGGCCAGGAACGGCAATAATGAATAGCGGTGGAAACTCTATGCAGACTTGGTGGCTGCGCGATATTAAAATTCGTACGGAAGGAAGTGGGTTGGATATTGGGGGGCTCACCTATTGTGATGATTTAAAGATTTTTTTATTTGGTGTTGATTCAGGACATTCTCACGTCGGCTGCCGAGTGGCGGGGCCATATGCACGAATCTACCTGAATAATTGTAGAATTGGTACCGGCTATGGATTTGAGTATCAGGGTAAATTTATACCAAATGAAGTTTCAGGTGATGATGATGTAATAGGTATTTGGATACCAACGGGCCATCTGGGAACGCGTATACAAGTCCATGGTTTAGAATCATTTTGTCGAAATGAGGATACTATCAACCCATCAGTCAACGTTAACGTGATCCGTGCCGAGGTAGGGTGGGTACGAGCTTTTGGCTGTTTTGGTCAAGCAGAAACACCCGCTAACTGGTCCTTACGTAAAACCCTGGTTCAATCAGGGGAAGGCAAAATTGAACAGTATGCATGCCGATTTACCGGCATCCAGGGTGATTCCTTTGGCTCTGGTACCTTAGGTGTCCAAACTTTTACAGACACATATAATGGTTATGTATTTGACAAGTTCGAGGCCGGACTACATCGTCTTGATGCTTCAGGAAATGCTTTTACGTTAAGACTCCGCCCTCCACGTTTTGGGATTATTCCAGGTGAGGTGCATATTTTCAAGAAGGTAGACGGCCTGAATCAAGTAACCATAGATTTAAACGGTGGAACATTAGAGGGAGATCCAAACAATCAGGTGCTAATTGATCAGTATGCAGAACTAAAAATAGCCTGGGACGGTATTGAATGGGTAAGGGTTTAGCAAGTCGCCCTTAAGCACTAACATTCAACAGCAGGTAATATTATAGCGCCATGAATGAGTTATACAAAAAACACCTATCATATATTTTACCAACCAAAATCACTCTCTGCATCCATTTTTTTTAAAGCCGATGGTAGTCATAATTTGGTTCTGAATTTATATTTTATAGGACTGTTTTACTAATATTAGTCATTGCATAAGCATTCGATTCGTGCGATTGTAGATTTTGTTATTAAATTCACATTTTTGCTTCGGCATATACAGAAACATTAAACAGATTCAATAATATTTACATGGACATATGTTTAATATGACTGTATTTACAATTTTAAATCATTTACATTTGCATTATAAATGACAAGATATTGTGGAATAAAGTCGGCATCTATTGTGATTTTTTTCGTAGACTGAGCCTTAATATTAGCATTACCCATTACATCAAATATCTCATACTTCTTTCCTGTAGGATCTATTAACAACCGTTCATTCCTTGAACTTCTATTTGAAATTAATGCGATTACATTATTAGACCGTTGAAAAACATAGAGGCGGGTGCCGCCTTTAGTTTCAATTAATTTATCAAAATTCGCATTGCCAATTATTTCAGTCATTGCATTATATACCGGCAAATGTGGCATTGGCTCCATATTAGCATCAAACATACCAAACCTTGCTCGAGAACGAGATATTGTTGATGTGCTACTTGTTAAATGAAACCAAAATAGTCTCTTTACGTCATCAGCAATAGAGGCCGCAAATATAACGGGTAACCTGTAAGCGACATCATAAGGTGTTTGCTCTCTAAAAATGCCTTGCAATGCCTTACTGTCACTAAATTTGTCAACGCGAGACTTGTATAGTGAGTCCCACGCCATTCCCCGCTCTGTATCCCATACCTCCACATCCACCATCTTGTATTTTCTTGATAATCTCTTTAATCTATCTACATAATCTGTCTCATCTTCATTGTGATCGACACTTTTTCCATAAAATTTATATGAGTGCTCACTATGATATGAAAGAATATCAAAATTTTCAGCACCACCTTTTTCTAAAATTGCCTCTATAAAACCTGGAAATCTATTTTTATCAGCACCTTGCCCCTGCCCTTTACCCTTAGTACTTGTCGCCCCTATAAGTTTCGCCTCTGGATAATATTGTTTCTGTACTTTTCTTGTTAACTTCGCAATTTCATAGAATGAATCAGGAGTAAATTTATGCCCCGGCTCATTCCACACTTCAAAATATTTTGCCGAACCATCCTTGAGGTGGCCAAAAACTTGCTGAAGATATCTTTCATATGAAAGTAAATTAAAATATAATCCTCTACGTTGCCGCTTCAGTTTTATTAACCTGGCCCTGTTTTTTAAGCCCACCGTCAAGTCAATTGTATTGCTGTCCCCTTCTAGTTTTCGCATCCATCGAGGAATGCGTTCAACTAGAGCACTACCCAATTCAACCAATGGTTCCAATTGAAATTTTTCAGCAAGAGCTAATGACTGATCAAGCTGGTGAAAATCATATTTAACCCCATCTTTTGATAATAGATCTGGCATCGCGAGTGAAAAAATACGCACACTTCCAATTCCGATTTTTTTGGATAACTCATATAACTCATATGGGCGGACACGTGCATTTATTTGCGTTTTATTTCCATGCTCTTCCATAGAAATTCCATAACGCAATCTCTCAGGCAAACTAAGTTCAGTCGGCTTAATAACACTATAATATTTTTTTGCTATGAATCGCCCGCTATTAGAATATATATTAAGTCTATAAAATCCTCTTAATTTAGTATAAAGAGGTACTTTATATTTCACTTCTGTAACTAAAATATTATCTTCAGATACAATTATATTATTAAGTTCATTCTCTATCTTATATTTATATTTCTTATCCGGACTAAGACCTATAACATAAATCTCACCAACACTATTTACATCATACACACCTATTGCTTTATCATAATCAAGCCCCACATATTTTTTAGCATCCTCCTTTTTCTCTGTGATATTTAGATCATCCAACATAAGATCAGATTTTGATTCAATACGCAAAACCAGTGCATTTGCTAGATTTTCATTATTATTCATTACGTACGTATCGAACTTCATATAGATCGTACCCGAACCAGACTTTATTTTTTTCTTTACTGTTTTATATCTATGGTTTCCTGACGACACATCCAGAGCTATAACGGCTTTACCCTTGCTACTATACTTCATCGAGAGCACATAATGCCCTCCTTGTTTAAGAATAAGCGTCTGCAAAGATAATCTGAAACCTCCCTCTCTGAGTCCTGGCAGAAAAAGTGAAAAATGTCCTGATATAACATTTTTTTGAATAAGTTCGGATAAAACAGGATTCGCACCTACACTTCTTGAATATCGTGGATACCTGTATATTTCAAAACCATCAAAGCCAGACTCAAATCCTGGATTCACAATTTCCCTATTTGCACTATATCCCGCATAAGAAAACCCAAGCAGACTAACCCATAGATATATTAACGCGCATAACTTCAAAGCTTGTAAAAATGTTTTATCCCTAATTTTCATTTATGTAGCCCAACTCAGAAAGCAACCCACCAACAGCTAACTCAATTAGTTTTAGTGTATCGATGTCAAACTCGGACTTATATTTATCGTTCATATTAATTACATTTGCATTATCATTTTTTTCACTAAATACATCCATATACGATAGGCCAGCATATCTAAACAGTATTTCCATCGTATCTTCCTGATTCACAATAAAATCTTCATACCGCACTTCTATATAATTATCATGCGATAGCTCTCTCGATTCATCACGAGCAGACTCTATAACTTGTCTCCATTGTAAAACTGCAAGCAATGCAGGATCAGATCTATTCTTTTGCCATACTTCTAATTTTTCCTTATTTAATCCATTATTCCAAAAAGGCCTGTCCAAACCACCTTTTTCTTTCCAGAATCCAACATTAAGTAATGAATGCGCTACTGAACGACCATCCCGGATAACATGCACAAATTTAGCATCAGGGAAAATGCTATGTAAATAATGAATTCGTCCTGGACCTGTCAGTTTAGTTGTAAATCGCTTTTTTTTCTGCCAAAAAATCACCTGACCAACAGCTGCACGAGTCAAATTAATGGCTTTTTCAGAAGCATTTATCTTAAGCAGATAACTGCGAGAAAATTCGTCTGTTGTGTACTTGTCCCAAAAAGCATAAGCCTCATCAGGTTGCGGGTAATAACGATTACCAAACCTTACCGTCCCATATTGTTTCTTATTTCCGTGTATTTTTATTATTTTATTGTCTAAAAAAGGTCTTAAAATGTTCAGAAACGGTGCGCCCGGCCACATTTCACAATAGTTTGACAACCAGGCAAGTTGTTGATGCCGTGCAAAATGCTCGAATATTAATGTGGTGCCACTTCGTGGCATGCCAATAAAAAATACAGGCTGGTGAATTTTTTTCATTTTAATCGAGCAAGCCTTCATTTATCTCTTTGATCATATAACTCGCAAAGTAGCTTTCCAGTTTTGCTGGACATTAACTCCTGTGTAAATTTTTTTTGCACTAGTTTTCGACCTGATTTACCAAATTCATGAAGTAACTCTCTATCGGCCGATATCTCTTCCATGGACACTAGTAATGCACGGACATTTCCTGGCTTAAATAAATAGCCAGTTTTGCCCTCTATAATAGCTTCTGACATCCCCCCGATATTAGAAGAAATCATAGGTGTTTCCATTGAAAGAGATTCCAGCATTGCGATAGAAAACGTTTCTATCGCAACCGAGGACAATACAGAAATATCACTCAAGGCCAGAACCGGCCTAACATCGCTAAGATTTCCTAACAAGTGAACACGTTTACCAATTTTCAGGGTATCAATTTGTTTTTCAATATCTGCTCGACATACTCCGTCGCCAGCCAATAGCAGATGATTTGAATCTGATGTTTTTGAAAATGCGTCCAACAGATCCTTATGACCCTTTTCTGGTCTGAAACCAGCAATACTGGTAAATACAATTACATTATCAGGAATATTCAGTTTTTTACGAAGCACCAAAGCTTCATCAATAAATTGATCCTGTTTGAATTTTTCAGTATCAATACCATTGTAAATAACCGTCGACTTTTGCTCCAGTTTTGGTTGCTGACGCAGCCAATAGTCTCGCTGGTTTGAACACACAAAAATAATAGATGTGCACTTCTTTAAAAGAAAGCGGTATATTGTAAAATCAAGAAAGTCATCATTTTTATTTCTGTTAACTGTTGTATGTAACGCGGTAATTAGCAATGGTTTCCTTTTGGAGCCTAACCTTGCTAACCAGGCAACAAGTAATGAAAATTGAAAAGTACAATGTAAAACATCAATTTTTTTTTCATCAATCAGCTTTCTTAATGCTCGAACTACTGAGTAATCAAACTTTGACTTCCGCAAAGAATGATAAAAATGAACTGTCTTTGAATCCAGTCTATCCGTCTGATCAAGCTCCGATTCAAATGCAAATAAATATTTTTCAATCCGCTTTAAATGGATGCCATTCACAAGGTCAACCACCTGTGTTTCGCCACCCGCTCGCCGCAATGAGGGCACTACAAACATAGTTCTAATTATATTTTCAGACATTGCATTCTAACTTATCAATTACATTTATGTATTCTTCGACAACGCTTTTTGCTGAAAAATTTTTTAATGCGTATTCTCTGGCCTTTAAAGAGGTCTTATTAATTCTTCTTTCATCACTGATGTATCTATTTATTGCATCCAGCATATCTTCTATTGTATTCGGTGATTCGCCAACAGACTCTCTTTCTATAGTGCCATCTGGATCAAAAAAAGATATCACCGGTATTCCGCGAATCCATGATTGCAAAAATGAATTGGGAAATCCTTCAGAATCAGATGTATTTATAAACACTCTTGTACGTGAATAATACTGATTTACTTTATGGTATGGCACAAAACCCATAAACTCGAGATTATTGATTTTTTCTGCTTCTCGACTAATATCATCATATAAGCCTTTATGCCCATCACACGGGCCACCAATCATCCTAAATTTAATATCTGGCAATCGTCGTGCAACCTCAAGCATTAAATCCGGTCTTTTAAAAGGACGTATATTGTTTACCCACAATACATCAATATCTTTTCTCGGCAGGTTATTCGACTCAGGCGTTTCTACTGCCATATTTATTAAGACACTATCAGAGCCATAGTGTTGTTCAAGAAGTGCAGCCTGTTTTTCACTTTGCACAGAAATTATATCGGCATTTTGCAACCCATACTTATAAATCATTCTATCTCGGGTGTAATCAATTAATTCCTGCCCTGGAATACAGTCAGTATCATGAGCAACCCTGAATAGATACTTACGTTTATTTTTTTTGCAGAAATATGCCGTAAAACCAGTAAGAACACCCGCACAAGACTGATAATATACATCAGCATTTGCTTTTTTTAGCGCCCCAAAAAAACTGGTCATTCTCGGATAAACAAAGCGGAGAACAGGTAATCCTGCATCTTGTCGGCAAGTCTTCCACACTTTTATGCCATCAATAATCTCACCATCCGGTTGCCCGAGATCAGATACGATTGTGCTGACTTCATGCCCCATTTGAACCAGTGCTTTAGCCAATAATATCTGCTGAACTGACTCACCACCTATATAATTACCACCATAATCAGAATTGAGAACAGGATAATTATCATGATTTATAAAACATATTTTCATTGTATTTAGATTATTTAAGTGATTTATTTAGAAATACTTCGCTTTAATGCATGTTTTTCTGACTTCCTTATATACATTACCATACCTAGCATCATGCCGAATATTGCAAACATATAATGCTGATAATCTGTAAATACATATCTAAATGCAGAAACCTTTGCCTGGTCTATCATAATCACGAACCAAATAACAATTGCGATTCGTGGCATATATTTTAGATAGCCATCCTGAATACTATTTTTCCTAACAGAATAATAATAAAGAAGCTGGCGAATAAAATAGCCCAAATAAACTAACAAACCTACTATGCCCAATGTATACCAAAGGTATAAATACATACTATGCGGATGTGGCATAAATTTGTGAACTCGAGGAAAATTTCTTTTATCCTCATCAATCAAACGAATTCGAGGACCATGGCCTAAGACGGGTCGTTCCATAATTCTTTCCATTGCGAGTGGCCATATTTTCGAACGTGAATCTACTACACCATCACGAACCTCAGTATCAGCAAACCGCTCAAACAGAACATTAAACTGACTGAACATAACGACTATCACAGACATAATAATAAATCCTGCAATTGAAACAACTGCGCCTGCAATAATCTTTTTCACACCCAGCTCTTTGCGGAACAAATATGCAAACAATATTGCCCCTCCAACGAGCACGATAATTCCGGTTCGGTTTCCGGTCATCACAAGGAAACCCAGATCAGCTAGCAGAATGCCAATTGAGAGTCTACGCCAGAATTTTTCTTTGTCGTGCATAATCTGATAGAGCAATATAAAAATTTGAATTACCAAATACTCAGCAGTGATCCCCGTAGCATTAAATGGCCCCATTAACCGACCATCAGCTCTGTTTCGCTCAAACATGAATTCAGTAATGCCAAATGGCACAAATTTATCAACTCCAACAACAAGCTGGATAAGGCAATAGCCGACAACAAGTACATTTCCAATTATAAAATATCGCGCTAACTGTTTAACATCACCTGACTTATAGATATAATTAAGAACAATATAGAACAACAAAAAGTTAGAACCGATACTAACAAGATAAAACATGTTATCCATACGGGTATATCCTGGCGCCAGCACTAATGATATGACATATATGAACAATAAGGTCATGGTCCATGACAATAGTGGATAGAACGATATACGCCGCTTTAACAGAAAAGAGATCGCAACCAGATACACTGCAACCATATTGATGCTACCAAAGCTTGACATAACGGGCTGAAATGGAATAAAGATTACCAAACCAGCCACTACGACGCGTTCTTTAAATGAATACGCCCCCACAAATGCGAGTACACCAAACGTAAGTGCCAGAATAAGTTGTAAATATTGTCCGCTTGATAATTCCATCATTTAGATAACTCGGTAAGTTTACTGATTACAGATCTGCTTGCGGGCATTCAGAATTCATGCTGTAATTTTTAATTCCAAATAAATCAAGAATATATTGCATTTTTGTTAAGTCCTCTGCTGAAAATGATTTTTTCCACTCTCCTATTCTGCCCCGCACATAGTCCTTCTTAATCTTACCAGGCGCAGCCTGCTGAGATGGTTTACTTGTTAATTCAATTTTTGGCACCATGGGCAGACCCAGTGCAGACACCAGATGACTCCATTCCTTTTCCGGATCTTGCAATAAATTCTCATAATAGAAAATATATATATCCAACTTTTTGGCTTGACGAAGTGGAAGTACATTTTCAAGACACCATACGTATGTATGTTTTTCTATATTAGATAAATTTCCATTGATATTAGCCTTTATTTCTGGTTGAAAATTTTCTAATAGTCTTTCCTGCGACCGATACAATGACAATGCTTGTGTTGCATCCCAGTCCTCACCTTTTAATCTGGTCATTGATTCAATAACCGCTCCAGGGTGTCGAACTAAAAAACATATTTTTACTGGATAATTCCTAACCAACCACTCCAATAGCAGGTTGCCTCTTATAATTTTTATAATACGCGGCTGTTTCAATGATGGTTTATATTTTATGTAATTCTTAGTCAGTTTTTTTAATCTAAGCTGCCATCCTCTTAAATCCCTAAAAGAGCGAAAGCGTTTTAAACGGAACATAATCCTATCCGTTCTGACACGATAATCAATCCATATTCCACTTATTTTTCCCGATACTAAATCATCAAAAAAACTTACTGTTTTTGGATCAATATCATTTTTAATATATAAGTTTGAAAATTTATGTGCATCCTTAACACACTCAGGGTGCAAGGGTTCAAAAATTGTTCTCAAATTATTAGCTTCTGCAATAGCATCGACAACCCATGTGGTACCACTGCGACCAGAACCCGCAATAACCGGAATTAGTCTGCGATTACTCTCTTTCATTCTTAATTTTATACCTCAGCATCTAATACACTATATACTGCATCTATCACGCCTTTTGGCAGAAGGCATTCGGCAATTTTCTGACCCTTCTCAAGATCGTAGGCAACGATTCGTGTTGGCAAAGCATTCTTTCTTCCTATATGGCTTAACAACCACTTTACATTTTCTTTAATCGGTGTCGGTCTAATTTGAGTAAAGGCGACATAGGCAATATTCTTCTTTACAAGCAAACCACGACACCAACCCAAAGGCATGTCAGATTTTTCCATCTCATTAAGTTTATATATTTTTTTAATCTTATAAGTTGCAGCATCTACAATAATGATATTCCCATCAACAGATGTGAAATACACATAACCATCAACAACATGGCCATCATGAATGCGTTCAACACCAATATTTATTCTTTTGCTCATATCACGCAAACAAACTGCATCTTTTTGATTAAATCGAGTAGTCCAAACTTCCCCATTTAACTCAAAGATGAAATTAGGATGAGATTCATGTGGTTTTGTAGAATTTATTTTTCTGTAATCAATATTTTTATCAAATTTATGCCATGGCTCCTTGCCTAATGAATTTAGAAATTCAACGGGCTCAAGTGTTTCTTGATCAAGTAAAACCACTAAATCTAGCCCGGTTGAAGCAACACCAATCATATTCTCTACTGGAGAAATATGATGTGAATTCTGAAAAAATGGGTATGATGCACTATTTATCAAATTAAGCTCAGGGTACGAATAGATAAATACTTCTGTTTCTGTACATATATACAATTTTTTACCTACTAATGTTGCCGAGGTAAAAGTTATGTTCGGATCTTTGTCTGGATAATTCTCGCTCGCATCACTTTTACTAAGAACAATATCATAGGAACATGAATCAAAATCAAGTTTAATTAAGTTAGCCTCATAATAGCGATGACCCTCATTTTTTTTTGCCGCATCTGATCTTTGCGCGCCCCCTGATATTAATAATTTCATTAACTCTTATACTCAACTTTGTTGATCGCCATGAAGACACCATTCATACCCTGTTCCTGATAATATCTTCACAACTTCATTATAGTTTTCTATTAAATCTTCCAAGCTATCGGAATTCAACTTAACATTTTTGGATAACAACTCTACACTCTCTTTTACACCCAGAAAATGCAATAGTCGCTTGCTTTCACTATCCTTGTTTTCTACAAAATCTTCGTAATCGACACGAAGATAACTATCTTCTGAAAAAGCAGTTTGCCAAAACTTATTTTCAAATGAAATTTTATCCAGCTCTTTATTTAATGTCTTTACTGGCAAATTTATTTTTACAGCTAAAACTTTTTCCTTTGCATGATATTGTTTTCTTTTCTTTGCTGTTTCTCTTGACATAAGAGTCTTAAGTACATTCCTTCTAACAATATGTATGGTTTTTGCTTCAGCTGACTTAAGATATTCAATTATCATTGGAAATCTAGGTGGAAATTTACTGATTTCTGAATACATTAATTTAAAGCCCGTTATGATATTCGGCTCTTTCTTATACAAATCATCGAGAAAATTACTAACCATTTTTTCACGAGCAGTATAATGCTTAATTCTGTTGCCAATATTACTCATCCTGCATGTATAGTAAGAGTCATTAGCCTTATAGTTCCGTGTAAATAATTCACCATAGCAGTTAACTTCGGGATGACTATTCAGACAATGCCGTATAAATGTTGTACCACTACGTTGCGTCCCCAAAACCACAAATGCATTATTTTTTCTATTTTTCGATTTCAATTCTTTCTCTCGCAAAACTCATGTCATATTAACACTTCTATTCAATATACGATAAATCCAAACCAATGGCCCCCTAAATACCATTCTACCTTTAATATGTACATATTCTATATAGTTACAACTTATTCCATGAATTACTCAATTGTGCATATTTCCACTTTGTTCAGCCCTGTTTAGTTAGTTATACAGTATACATACGAATTGTTTACTACAGACTTAAAGCTCGACTCTGGACAGAGCCAATCATCAACAAGATAATTTAATAATTGGTATTGTATTTAGATGGATACCCCATTGTTCCAATTTCCTTTGCCAAACATAGCCATAACCAGCCACCACTTTCCCATCACCTTCAAGCCAGTGAGATACAACAATAGAGTGATACCTCCACCAACAATAGCTGAATAAATATACGCACTTATAGCTAACAACTGCACAGTAAAAAAAGCTACTGAACACGCGACAACAGCAGATATCATAATAGCAGCTAGACTGGACCAATCCTGTAATTTGGATACTTTACTTGTCAAGAGCTCTGCACTACGTACATAATATATTATTGACCCAACAATCATACTAAGGACGCTGCCAGTCGCTGCACCAGCCAGACCAAAATATTTCGCACAATAATAACTTGTAATAATTGCAAATATCGTAAGAAAGGTACTGCTTAGCATTACAAACTTTCCTTGCTGAAATACAATTAATATACTCGACACCTCGACACACATTACGGCAACACCTATAACATATATTCTTAATATATCTGCTGCTTTTGTATACTGACTGGTATATAAAATAGAAATAACCTCATCTGAAAACACAAACAAATATACCAGAATCGGAAACAGAATAAATGATACTGCAAGATTACCATTATTGTTGATTTGTTTCAGCTCACCTAACTTCCCCTGCTTCTGAAGCTTACTCATTTTGGGAACCGTGACAAACCCTACAGATTTTTTTAGAACATTTAAAAGTGGCAATATTCCCGCCGCAAGTGTAAATGCACCAAATTCTGCCACACCAAACAAAAAAGCAACTATCCATTGTTCTGCAACAGGCCGTATTTTATTTAGCATTCCTGTAAGCCCAAAAGGAATAGCGTGATTTAGATGCTCTCTCCAGGTTGAAGTGTGACTCTGTATGCAAAACACTCCTGGATGATATTTCTTTATATAGTAGAGTAATACCAGCGTCCTTATGACCGCAAATACAAAAATAACATTAATTATCAATGCAATATTCCTGGTAAACCAGGCCACTAATAAAATGCTCAACACACGCATAACAGACAAAAGAATAATCGCTATTGCCTGCCATTTAACCCTCTGATCAGCTGCAGGTAAAATTTCTACTAATGATGCAATGACCCACAGCATCAAAAAAACTGTAATACTATAGTTACGTTCAAGCAGGTTTAATACATTCTCAGGCAAAAATGGATTAAGCGGATTAAATATTATAAACGCCACCCCCCCCATCCCAGCCAGAAACAGCAAGGTCTGCCTTACAAATAAATATTTTTTCTCAGCTTTTACTCTCGGTAAAAAATAATGCAAGCTGCGTGGCAGTCCTAATGGACCTATCAACATTACGGTGCTTGCCAATAACCAGAACAGTCGATATTCACCAAAACTGTCAATATCAATTATCCTGACTAATGCAACAGGTAACAAAAATTGTAGTCCTGTTGCTATAATATTTGCCAGCCCCATTGACAGAACATCACTTCTAGTTGAACGTCCTCGAGTCATTTTACTGCAATCTCTATTAGGCTGAGTGTCCCCCATCATCTGTTGCAGGGGAATTCAATCAACATACTGTGATTTATTTTAAATTGTTGTTTTTAGGTATATTGAAGCTTCTCGCTTCTATCAACCACTTTTTAGGGTAATAACCAAATTGACTTGCCAGTTGCTGAAGATCTTCCATATAGATGTTAATTAATTCTTTCTTCAATTTTTCCGGAATTGGTATTTTTTCACCTTTATTGATTTTTTCAGTCAACTTTCCCGGTATCATATCTTCGCTACTTGACACCTCAAGAAAATCAAGTATGTCCTTATAAAGTTGAGCAGGGCTTTCTAAAATCTGATCAAAAAAACCAATAAAAATTAGTTTTTCCGGATAAATTGATTTCCAGTTTTCCAGTATTTGCAAATAACTTCCACGGAGACGCGATGCTGTACTATTGAAGTGTTGTATATATTCTTTATCTGGAATCTGCTCAGGTAAACGATTTTTGAAGCGCCCCAAATCCATCAGAGCATGTGACCAGGCACGTTCAATTGGATCGCGTAGTAATAATATTATTTTTGATTCCGGCATTAAATTATAGACATATTTGATTGCCGTATGGTCGAGTCGCGAATATGCAGGTGTTATATCACCAGTAATTTTGTCTTTACTCTGCTTAAATAATGCGGCATACCATTGATCATCTCTGCGGCCAAAATTAAATCTTAAATCCCATACAAGGCTAGCAACACTAGTAGCTCTTAACTTCTTAACAAAGTGAGCACCATCCATTCTGCTTATACGGCGAGAAAAATTTTGAGTAAATAAAATTCGTGATGGAACTTGGGTTTGCCTGGAAACGGGCAGCTTCACAGGGAATTTATGATCAAAATAATGTATTTCCTTAGCCGGTGGTAACCATATTTCCGGATGTCTTGATAACATCACATGCAGCCAAGAACTGCCCGCTTTTTGAGCACCTATACATAAAAAATTGGGATACATATTAAGCTTGTGCCTGTATAAAATTCATTAAAAATACGCCTATCAACAACATAAAAATTAACATTTTATTGTTACAACAAATTAACGTCTACTTAATAGTGTATTAGAGTAAAATGAACGCGCATTTACAAACAGGAAATCGGTTATTCCCGTACTTTTCAGTATCAAATAGAAATTTTACTAATAAAAAAAATAATACTATACATCTTAAATCTGTCGTATTTTTTTACATTTAATTTTTATAAGCTATTTCAATATAATCTTTGAAGGCAAAACAGAAGGTTATTTTTTTGATAAAAAACAAAGCTTTATCCAGCGTGCATTTTTATATGTGAAATAACAAAATTCCCAGTTGTCGAAAATTTTTACAGTAATAATACCGCAATCAACTTGGACTATGCTAGCTTTTTGATTAATAACAAAAGTTTACTTTTGGTATATATATTGCATAATAGACTAAATTAATGTGGGATATAACAATAAAGTAAGAATTACTGACTTTAAATATCATAAGCAATATTTTTCCCAGTAATGCAAGTCAATACTACTACCAGAGTAAAAAATATGCGTACTACAAACTTAGTATCTTTACTTATAATTCTTTTTAGCCTTTTTCAGTCAGCATATCTTTATGCAGCCCCCCCTGAATTTCAGCAACAAATAGGCAGCTTCGCACCGCCGGACTATATACCCATAGATGTTACTTCTGATAGTAAGGGTAATATTTACGTACTTGATATGTATCATGAAAGAATTCGAGTCTTCGATACAGATCTAAATATACAGCGCGAAATGAATTTTGATTTTAAATGGGCTAGAGGCATTGCAGTTGACACCGTAGGCAATATCTATGTAACCGATGTATCTGGAACAACTTATGGTGACACTGCGGCAGCTTTAATAATCAAGTTTTCTTCTGATGGGAAAACAGTTATTAAATCGTGGCCAGTCACTGCCCGTGGCATCAGTATTGATGCTCATAATCGTATATATGCGGCAAGTCAGTTCACGGATACTGTTGAAGTCTTTGATACTGAAGGTAATCGACTATTGTCTGTCGGCAGAGGAATTCTGAATGACCCCGAAGATGCTGCTGCCGACCTCGATGGCAATATTTATGTCGCCGATGCTTTGAATTCTCGTATTGTAAAATTTGACCGGGAAGGGAATTTTATACTTAGCTGGGGAAGCTTTGGATCAAATCCTGAGCAGTTTTATAATCCGGTTGCCGTAGAAACCGACGCTGATGGTAATGTCTTTGTCACGGATCGACGAAACTATCAAATCAAGAAATTTTCACCCATTGGTGAACTTCTAGCAACCGTCGGTGCAGAAGGCTGGAATGCTGGTGGCCTGTTTCAGGAACCACATGGCATTGATGTCGATCCTAATGGCCATGTCTGGATAGCTAACTATCATGGTCATGATATTCAGGAATTCAGTAATGACCTTACTTATCTTCGCCGAATTGAGGGGCTCCAGTCTCAACCCGGCGAGTTCGCAGATGTAAGAGGCGTAGATATTGATTCAGAACATAATATATATATTGCCGATAAATGGAATCAACGGATTACTAAATTTAACCAGAATGGTGAAGTTATCCTGACCTGGGGCAAACGAGGCCAGGGTGAAGGCCCTGAATTTAATATGCCCCGCGCTATACATATTGATAGCGCTGATAATGTCTATATTTCAGACGATGGCCACATCCGTAAATTTGACAAAAACGGTAATTACATCACTCGCTGGGGGAAATATCACTACTCACGTGGGCTGACCACAGATCGGTTTGGTTTTTTATATATTGCTGAGCCATTAAGGAATCGTATTCTTAAAATTGATCAAGATAAACCATCTGGTGCTGCAGATTCTGTCACCATAATTGGTAACAGTGGCTCGGGTAACGGCCAGTTTAACGACCCTTTTGGCATTGCAATTGGACCTAATGACAAACTTTATGTAGCCGATAGTCGAAACGCACGGGTTCAGAGGTTGAGTCTTGATGGTACGTTCGAACTTGAATGGGGTGCCATGCAGGTAAATGGCGGTGGTCTTGTACGCCCCACCGCCATCGCGGTGGATTCAGTAGGTAACGTCTATGTTGGGGACGCATCAGATGATCATGTCAATGTATATGATGCTGATGGCAACTACCTATACCAATGGGGAGAAAAGGGCGAAAATACAAATCTCTCTTTGCACAAAGGAACCGCTAAAGGCGAATTTTTTAAAGTGTATGCAATTGCAATTGATGAGCCTGATTTGATTTATGTTACTGATGTAATAAATGCAACAGTGCAAAGATTCGCCCAACCAAATGCCCTACCCACCTTTAGCGGGGGGACGGGCTCTTTTGAAATTAATGAAAATGCAGATCCTGGTGATATAATAACAACACTTATCGCCAGCGATCCAAATGATACCTCTCTTACTTTCAGTATCACCACAGGGAATGATGATGGATCATTTTCCATAGACAATAGCACTGGCATAATTACAGTTGCGAAAAATCTCGATTATGAAGCATCTTCAAACTATACGCTTACGGTAATGGTAAGCGATGATGGAGGCTCTAATGCGACAGGCACTGTCAACATAGATATTGCAGAGAGTGCTGATGTTACTACTGATGTAAACAATACAAATACTACTCCTAATGGAGACGGGGGAGGAAGCGGTGGTTGTACAATATCCAATAATAGTACCACCGTTGACCCAACCATGCCGTTCATCGTGCTGACATTTACCATACTGCTTGGGCTAAGAAAATATAAAAACAGGCAATTATAACCATAAGCTGTTAACTAACAACAAACTTAACAATCGCTTAATAGAACGAAATAATTTAGTAACAGGGACGTTACCGGATACACTTAATCAAAAAATGGAGAATTAACCTTCTGTCATCATATAACTAATGGTAATAATTTATGTTTAATTTATGCAGGTACCATAAAAACAAACCAAAATATTTAAACTTGTATTCGGTTTTCCGTGCAAAAACCGCTACTTTATCTTTGACGCTAGCAATATGCTCTCACCTTACATTTGCTGCCAGCTACCCAGTAATGCCACCACAACATGTACTATCCTTTGGCCAACATCGACCAGCCGATTTTTATGTAACAGGTGTGGCAACCGATGCGAGCAACAATGTTTATACTGTTGATGCATTTCATCGGCGCATACAAAAACGTGATGCTAATTTTAATCTTCTTCTACAAATACCTGTTACTGAAGCTACTATGCCACGTGATGTGGATACTGACAGCGCAGGAAATATTTACACGGTTGGTCTGTCTCTGGGGAAAATCTGGAAATTTGCACCTGATGGTACTCAACTTACAAGCTGGGGGGGGCTCGGAATAGGAGATGGTCTGTTCACACAAGCACGAGGACTGCTTATAGACTCACAAGACAGGATATATGTTGCAGATGGGCAACAACATCAAATACAGGTTTTTGATACACAGGGAAATATTTTATTTAAATTTGGCAGCAAGGGAGCTTTGCCCGGACAGTTCATGCACCCACATGACATTGCCGAAGATTCTGCTGGAAATATATATGTTACTGACAGCATGTATATTCATAAATTCGCACCCGATTTAACCTTCATAAAGAAATTTGGCCCCGATGGTACTACAAATACTCGCTTCTATTGGCCTGCGGGTATTGAATTCGACAATGCTGACAATCTTTTTGTCAACGATCGTAGAATCTACACCATCTTCAAACTGGATTCCAATGGAAATTTTTTAACCAGCTGGGGGAGCTACGGCTTTGGCCCAGGTCAATTTGCAGAGGCCCATGGTATTGCGGTCAATACTATCGGACATGTGTATGTTGCTGGATACCACGGTCATGATGTCCAGGAATTTGATAATAATGGTATCCTTATAAGTGAGCATCAGGGCTATGAAAGTGGTCCCGGTGAATTTTCAGATATCAAGGGTGTTGGTGTTGATTCTTTTGGTGACATCTATGTAGTCGAGCAATGGAACAACCGAATACAAAAATTTGATCCCGATGGTAATTTTATTAAAACATGGGGAAAGCGTGGCGACAGGTTATTAGGTAATTTTAATTTTCCTGATGGACTTACTGTCCATAATGATATTATCTACGTTGTCAATGGTAGTGCTGATGTAAAAACCTATTCCACAGAAGGGGATTTTTTACGCGTCATGGGCTATGACAGCAGCTGGAATGTGCCGCAAGATGTAGCTGTTGACTCCATGGGAAATATGTTTGTCGGTAACACTTATTTACATAATGTTATAAAATTGGATGCGACAACCGGGAACGAAGTATTACAGTGGGGGCAACTCGGTGCTGAGATAGGCAACTTCCGGCAACCCTTTGGCATGGCCGTAGATGCCAATGACTTAGTCTATGTTGCTGACCGGAAAAACAGGCGCATTCAGGTATTTGACGTACTTGGAAACCTGTCCCATTTGTGGGGTAGTCGCGGAAATGCAGCCGGTCAATTCGAACTACCACAGGATGTTAATATTTCAGCCGACGGGAAAGTTTTCGTCAGTGATATGCAGCTAAATAAGGTTCAGGTATTCGCGCCTGATGGCACATATTTGCATGAATTTGGGAGCTTCGGAACAACTGCAGGCCTGATGAACAAACCGTGGGGCATTGGGCTTGATGGTAACAATGTTGTTTATGTTGGACAAGATGACAATGGCCGCATCGAAAAGTTTGTATATCCTATAATACATAATGTATTTGGACCTGATCACTTCGCCGATGATGGTCGCCCATATTTTACACTAACACGAGATTTTTCAAATGGTGATTGGCTGTTAAAATGGGCTGGTGGAGGAACTCGACATGCCTTCGAAGGCACACTTTCTACTTCCACTGGCTTTATTAGTGCAAATCCCGAAAACTTTGAAACCAATGACTCTTTTCAAAATAACGGAACACAAATCCAGTTTACTTCCTTTGCCAGCACTTGGATTGATGCAATTCGATTCAGACCTAATGCAGGTGATACTCTGACTTTTAACCTCATGATTGATGGCGTACATCGACATAGTCGCGTATTTGTAGGCAATGATCTGCAACCCATGGTGACAATGCCCACCCAAATTCTGAGTAGTGACAGTCTGCTTGCAGATGACAAGCCTATTTATGTGGCCGGAACAGACTTTGGGTTTTATTTGTGGAAGGTTGGAACAAGCTGGAAAATCCGATGGTCTGGCAACGGCACCAAACAAACCTTCTCTGGCCAACTTGCAACTGATAGTGGCTTCACTAATATTATTGAAAAACAATGGGAAGCAGGTGCAGATACTTGGTCCGTAGCCGGTAATCTCATAAGTTTTAACGGTCGTGCCGGGACAGGCCAGGATGGTCTTAATTTTGATATTCTGAATAATGATGAGCTCAGATTAAAACTATTCGTTGATGGGCAACCAGTAAATCCTGCTGATGTTCATATAGGAATTAATGGGGATTCACCTTCAACTATGCCCGCTGAAATTAAGTACTAGGTTTTCTTGTATCCTCAAATATATTTGGCAAACCGAACACCTATGAGAGCATCATCAGCCCCCCCCTGTACCAGGTATTTGTCATAAAATTCTGTGGGGGGGGCAAGATTTGTTGTTAAATCATACTACAGCACAACAATGCCACGCTTATGCATATATAATATTATATTATAACGTGAATTCTATATATAACCATATACGCATTAACTCCATTAAGCATATAATATGCAAAATTGTAGACTCCCCAAAAAGCAACAGCAATGGGTAATAATAACATCACGTCAACGGCGTAAAGTCACGGGGTTTTGGGCTATAACTAAATGGCAGGCCGCTACAAACAACTGGAAATTTATCTCCTCTAATTAAGCCGAATACTCTATGCCATTTTATCGTGGCTTATAAACTTTATCTCGAAAATAATGTATGGGCTTTCTTGCTATAACTCTGGTGAAACATGAATAAATATTTGATGACAGCATTGGCATTAAAGATGTTCAGCATGAACTCTGCTACTAAAACTATATATCGCAAACTTGGTAATACTATTGGAGCCAATCAACGACTAAATCTTGATACTGCCTACATTGACCGTGGCGAATGGTTGTATAAGCATGTCAAACAGTATGAAATAGACCAGTGCAAAGATAAGCATTTTCTTGAAATTGGCACAGGCTGGATGCATTTTTTCTCTACCTATCTACGTTTGTTTTTTGATTTTGAAGGGACACTTTTTGATGTCTGGGACAACCGTCAATTAAATGCACTAAAGTCAAACTTCAACCAAATTGCTGGACAATTGTCAACGGAAAATATTTTTTCTGATGACGATCTTGCACATGCAAAAATAATTATTAATAAAATAGAACACAGCAATTCCTTTGATGAACTTTACAAGCTACTTAACTTTAAATACCAAATGAGTCCAAGTGCTTCACTTGACATGTTGTCCGATAATTATTATGACCTTATATTCAGTATTGATGTACTAGAGCATGTTAGTGCACCTCACTTAGCTAGCTCTATTGATCAATATTTTCGCGTTTTAAAACCAGGTGGATATACCATGCACCAGATAGGTGTTGACGATCACCTCACACACTATGCGTCCAATAATTCGAAGAAAAATTATTTACAATTTTCAGACTTAAAATGGAATCTTCTATATCAAAATGATGTGCAATATTTTAATCGTGTTTCCTACGACCAGTTCAGAGAGTACTTTGTAAAATCTGGTTTTCATGAGATACAGGCGTATGTTACACGTGACGAAAATGAACTAAAAAATCTTCGTGTTGCAGAACAGTTTCGCAACCAAAGTGCAGAAAGTCTTGAAGCTACACGTGTCTTCCTGATTTATCAAAAACCGTAATTATCAGGAGTAAATAACAACAATGGTATTAAAGTTACATAATTTTGGAGCTTGGTGTTTACAACACCATTTAAAATTTGTGGCTCTCATTATCCAAAGGATAATTTTTTTACTATTTGGTTCAATCATACCCTGCAGCACTAGCATAGGTGAAGGTACTGTGCTGGCACACGGAAGCCTTGGCAATGTGTTTCATCCCGATGTAAAGATTGGTGAACGTGTTTTAATTGCACACCATGTTACTATTGGTGGTAAATCAGATAAATCTGGTGGAGTCCCCGTTATCGGTAATGATGTTTACATAGGCGCGGGAGCCCAAATTCTTGGGAATATTCATATAGGCAATAATTCATTAATAGGAGCCAATGCGGTTGTTTTAAACTCAGTACCAGAAGGAAGTCTTATGGTTGGTGTTCCTGCACAAATAAAAAAAACAGGGATTCACGCAAGAAATTATGAGACATGGTAACCTTAAGCTAAAAATAACTTCATGCACCAACCAAAACAAGTTATTTTGGTGCTAATATACAGCCACCATAACTATAATAGTTATTAATTAAAATGATAAATAAAAAACCAATTATACTATTGTGTGGCCCTTCTAGAAATTCTGTTAGTGGTGTCGCTACTCACTTAAATCAGTTATTCGATTCCGACCTTTCCAGCAAATATAAGCTAATTCAGTTTCAGGTTGGCAGCGAGGGGCGTAATGATAATAAAATTCAACAAATAGCCCGCCTTTTAACAAGCCCCCTTTATTTTATACTTGCCATTATTCAAGAAAAACCTGACATAATTCACCTTAACTCATCGCTGGTACTAAAATCATACTGGAGGGATTTAATCTATTTATTTGCTGCTAAACTAATGAGATGCAATGTTGTTTATCAGGTGCATGGTGGTGAATTACCTTCTGATTTCCTGGGCTCAAGCTTGTTAGCAAATTTTTTTTTACGCTGGAGCCTAAATCTGCCAGATGCACTTTCTTTGTTAGCAAAAATAGAGCGCGAGGCTTATAACGAGTTTAAAATTAATAAGCCAATAAAAGTCATTCCAAACGCTATTAATCTGGATGAATACCATAATGCCACCGCTAAACAATATAAATCAGAAAATATAATTATAGGATATATAGGTCGTCTTGCCTTTAACAAAGGCATCAAGGAAACCATTCAGGCACTGGCCATTTTGCGAAACAATGGCACAAAAAATTTAAAACTAAAAATAGCAGGCTCAGGACCCTACGAAGATGAGCTTCGGAAATTAGTTGTGTCTGAATCTGTTGAGTCTCTGGTTGAATTTGTCGGCCCAATCTTTGCGGAAGATAAACTTCAATTCTTGAATGAAATTGATCTGTTTGTTTTTCCTACATTTCATTGCGAGGGACTGCCTTACACAGTCCTTGAGTCTCTAGCATCAGGCACACCCATGATAACTACTCGAGTCGGTGGCATTTCAGATGTAATTCAGAACAATATTCATGGCGTTTTTGTTGAGCCGCATAACCCATCAGAAGTTGCCGATAAAATAGAAGAGCTCATAAACAACAAAGACAAGCTTAAACAAATGTCCGTAGCAGCAATTTATCGAGCCAAAGAACATTACGGCATCGCACGGCTTGCATCCCAATTTGATCTACTTTACCAGGAACTTTTAAGCTAGTGTGTGGAATAGCTGGGTTTGTATCAAATAATGCGCGCATTGATTGGCGAGCAACACTTCGTAGCATGTCTACTGCTATTTCGCATAGAGGCCCAGATGATGAGGGGTTCTATGAAACAACAACACAATCCCATCAGTTTAATATTGGGCTTGCACACCGGCGACTCTCCATCATTGATCTTGATGCTGGTCATCAGCCCATTGGCAACGAAGATGGAAGCATACAAATTGTATTCAATGGTGAAATATATAACTTTCAAGAGTTACGTGATCGACTAATATCATTTGGTCACAAATTTTCTACTAATTCAGATACAGAAACTATTATTCATGCATATGAAGAGTACGGAACTCAATGTACTGAACACCTGCGTGGAATGTTTGCTTTTGCAATTTGGGACTCAAACTGTGAACGTCTTTTTCTCGCCCGTGATCGTTTTGGGAAGAAGCCGCTTTTTTTTCATGAAAACAATAGTGAATTATTATTCGCCTCAGAAATTAAATCTTTACTACAGCATCCTGATGTAGAAAAACAGGTCAATCGGAACGCAGTATGGGACTATCTTGCTTATCGCTACGTGCCTGCACCTCTAACTCTATTCAAAGGTATCCAGAAGCTACTGCCTGGGCACTGTGCCATCTGGGAGAATGGAAAACTAAATCAATGGTCATATTATACACCAAAAGATTGTCTTCCCCCCTCTAATCCTAATCTCCGGACTAATATCGTTGAAGAGTTTCTTGCTAATTTAGATGAAGCTGTACGTATACGAATGGTTAGTGATGTACCTTTTGGCGCTTTTTTATCCGGTGGAATTGATTCATCAGCAATTGTTGGACTAATGACAAAACATAGTCAGTTGCCAATTAAAACCTTTTCTGTTGGTTTCAAAGAATCCGCTTACAGCGAACTTGACTATGCTAAAGTCATTGCTGATCAATTTAAAACAGATCATCACGAACTCACAATTTCCCAGCAACACATTATGGACAAGTTACCTGAGCTTGTTCGTTTTCGAGATGCCCCAGTAGCTGAACCCTCAGATATACCAATCTATTTACTTTCAAAAGAAGCCCGGAAAACTGTGAAAATGGTGCTCACAGGTGAAGGTAGTGATGAATTTCTTGGTGGCTATCCTAAACATGTATTCGAACGCTATGTCGGTATGTATCAATATTTACCTTCATTTATTCGTAGCGGTTTATTTGAACCACTGATACAGGCGCTACCTTATAAATTTAGGCGAATAAAAACAGCCGTCCATAACATGGGATTAGAAGATTGGCATGAACGCATGGCTCGCTGGTTCGGGGCACTATCGTATGCACAAAGAATAAGCCTCACCTCATATCAATTCAGAAATTCTATACAGCCAGCAGACTCAGCGTTAAAAATCTGTAAAAATAATAGCTTGTTGCGAAATATTCTCTGTTTTGACCAAAATAGTTGGTTACCGGATAATCTCCTCGAGCGCGGTGACAGAATGACAATGGCAGCTTCGCTTGAAGCGCGCATGCCTTTCATGGATCATCAACTTGCAGAATTTATTTCTACACTCCCCGATAATATGCGGGTGAGAGGGAAGACTACTAAATGGATTTTACGAGAAGCCATGAAACAACTTCTCCCGGTTAAAATACTTGAGCGACCTAAAGTTGGATTTCGTGTACCAATTAATGAATGGTTTAAAAATAGTATGCGTGATTACCTTTATGATCATCTTACTGGTACTGCATCCATCACCCGCAATTATTATGATAAATCTACATTAAACAAAATACTTCAAGAACATGTTAACGGCCGTCAAAATCACGAAAAACTTCTTTGGACCTTACTAACACTTGAAATCTGGCATCGTGAATACTCCATTTCGGCATGAAAAATATATTATGGAAAATAAACCGTTTGCGCGTGATGTCAAAGCAAGAACTGGTTTTTCGTGTTTATCGAGCTCTATCTACAAAAGTTGAAAAATATTTTGTTTCTTCTGGTTGGAAGCCTCTAACAAATATTCAAGTAACATCTAAATCACCTTTATTTAGTTATGAGTCTGACTTAATTGATCAATGGAACAAACTATTTAATCTGGATGAAAGTGGCCTCAATAATTATCTTGCCAACAAAATTGATTTTTTTAAACATACACCACTAGATATTGGTAACCCTGTACGCTGGCACCGTGACCCGATAACCCATACTGAATTACCGCGCGATTTTGGTAAAACTTTAAACTACAGGGATGACGAAATTGCAGGGAATATAAAATTTATATGGGAATTGGGCAGACATCAACATTTAATTCCTATTGCTGTTGCTTATGCAACAACTGGTGAGCAACATTACCGTGATGCTGTTGTAAAGCAAATCGAATCATGGATCAACGATAACCCCTACGGCATCGGCATCCACTGGTGCAGTTCTCTCGAAGTTGCTCTGAGACTTATATCCTGGTCATTGATTCACAGTCTATTTATGCTCAGAGATGGTAAAGATGGTTTATTTTCTGCCCTAAATAATACAGCACAATTAGGCCAATCAATATTTCAGCAAGCCTATTTTATACGCCATTTCCTCTCCCTACACTCTTCTGCAAATAATCATCTGATTGGTGAACTAACTGGCTTATGGGTAACCTGTCAGGTTTTTGACCTTGGTTCAAAGGGAAGAAAATGGTCATCCTTCTCGCAATTTTCGCTTGAGCGTGAATCCAAGTTACAGGTACACAGCGATGGCGTCAATAAAGAACAGGCCTACTATTATCATCTATGGGTGCTGGAATACCTTCTTTTTGCATGGACGGTAGGAACTTGTACTGAAACACCTTTTTCCGATGATTTCATAAAACGTATTATAATGATGGCAGGCTTTTTAAAGGATGTAACTCCAGACAAAGGTGCCCCCCCTTCAGTAGGGGATGCAGATGATGGCTTTGTTTCTCGACTGGAGCCCTCCTGGCCATTAGATCCATATCGAGATTTACTTCAAGCTGTTGATGCTACTCTGGACACAAATTTGACCCCGCCTAATCCAAAAGCATTTTGGTATCGTGCAATTTGCAGAAATACATCTATAGGGTGCACTGATCTAAGTTGGACGCGTTCTTATCCTGTTCGGTATCCAAAGGGCGGCTACGCCGTTCTTGGTGACAAGTCAGCTCATATCGTCTTCGATGCTGGATCACTGGGTTATCTAGGGATAGCCGCTCACGGCCATGCTGATGCATTGAGCTTCACTCTTGCAATTGACGGCATATGGTGGTTAGTCGACCCAGGCACGTATGCTTACCATAGCAAACCAGAATGGAGAAATTATTTCAAGGGAACAGCCGCACATAATACTGTAATATTAAACAATGAAAATCAGTCTATAATTGGCGGGGCTTTTATGTGGCTGCGAAAAGCTGATGCCTGGTTTGATAATGTTTTAGAAAACCCTAATATCCAGATTATAAAAGGCTGCCACAATGGTTATCAGCAGCTAGGAGTAAAACACTGCAGAGAAATCCAATATTCACCATCTAGCAAGGAACTAACAATAATTGACTATCTGGAATCAGGCAACTCAGTACTACCTGTAGAGATACACTTTCATTTTTCACCTAATGTTAGTCTTGTATTAAATCAGAATACATACTTATGTGATGCCTCCAATTCAGACAGTAATAAGAAATTGTGCATCTTTCTGGATAAAAACTGGGATTTTAGGATTGCGAAAGGGGAAACAAATCCAATTCTCGGTTGGTATTCTCCTTCTCTAGAGCACAAAGTTGAAATAAATACCCTGTGCGGCAAAACACTGCTTAACGGGACAATGAAAAGCGTTATAAAAATCAAGATTCAATAATTTAAATATAACAAACAATCAATTTCATCGGAGTTTTTATGAAAATCAGTATTTTTGGGCTCGGTTATGTGGGTGCGGTTTCAGCAGGGTGCCTCGCAAAAGATGGCCACACCGTCATTGGCGTTGATCCATATAAACCTAAGATCGATCTTATTAATAAAGGGCAAACTCCTGTTATCGAAAAAGACATCGGTGAAATTATTAAAAAGGCTGTTGCAGATAAATTATTAAGTGCAACCCAGGATATCAAACAAGCCGTTGTTGATTCAGAAATATCATTAATTTGTGTTGGTACCCCAAGTCAACTCAATGGCAGCCTTGATCTCAAATATGTTCGCAAGGTTTGTGAAGAAATTGGTGATGCTATTCGTGATAAAAATGAATTCCATGTTATTGTTGCAAGAAGCACAATGTTGCCGGGGAGCATGAACTCTGTAGTTATTCCAACTCTTGAAGAAGCTTCAGGTAAAAAAGCGGGTGTTGATTTTGGCGTTTGTAACAACCCGGAATTTTTACGTGAGAGCACTGCCGTTTTCGATTATTTCAATCCACCTAAAACTGTTATCGGTGAAACTGATACAAAAGCAGGTGATCTACTTGCAAGTCTCTATAAGGATATGGATGCCCCACTGGTTCGCACCTCAGTTGAAACAGCTGAGATGGTCAAATATACTGATAATGTCTGGCACGCATTAAAAGTAGGATTCGCTAATGAAATTGGCAACATCAGTAAAGCTGCTGGAATTGATGGTCATGAAGTTATGGATATTTTTTGCAAAGATATAAAGCTTAATTTATCTGCATATTATATGAAACCTGGATTTGCATTCGGTGGTTCATGCCTACCAAAAGATGTCCGCGCCTTAACCTATAAAGCTCAATCACTAGACATTAATACTCCAATACTAAAATCCATAATGCCTAGCAATCATAATCAAATTGATAAAGGCATTAGAATGGTGACAGAGAAAGGCAATAGGAAAATTGGTATTCTTGGCTTCAGTTTCAAAGCTGGCACTGATGACCTTCGTGAAAGCCCTTTAGTTGAAGTTATCGAACGGTTGCTTGGTAAAGGGTATGATATTCGCCTCTACGACAAAAATGTCAAAATTGCCAGTCTGGTAGGTGCAAATAAAGACTATATTTTAAATGCTATACCACACATCTCACAATTAATGGTTGATAGTATTGAGGATGTTCTTGATCATGCAGAAACAATTGTAATTGGCAACGGGGCGAAAGAATTTCATAGCGTACTTAGCAAGCTAAAAAGTAATCAAATTATAGTTGATCTAGTGCGTATCACAGAAAATCGGTCTGAACTCGGGAAGTATGATGGTATCTGCTGGTAAAATATAACTTATACCTAAAGTATGGTAATGGTGATTAATATGAATGACGCATCGAAGAAACAGGAACAAGTCCGTGAATTTTGGAACGCCAAACCATGCGATTCAGAGTTAAGTACACAAAGCCCCAAGTCTAAAGGCTATTATTTAGAAATTGAGGAAGACAGATACAAATATCAATATCATATTCTAAAAATACTAGACTGGATAAACTGGAAAGGGAAAAAAGTTCTTGAAATAGGAACAGGAGTTGGAACAGATGCACGCCAAATTATCAATCGTGGCGGAATGTATACTGGAATTAATGTAGACCAGGGTTCTGTAGAAGTTACTGAGCAAGCATTAAATACATTTGATCTATCTGGTAATGTGCAACAATCCAGTGCAACAAACATTTTTCTTGAAGACAATAGTATAGATGTTATTTATTCTTTTGGTGTGTTGCACCATATACCTGATGTAATTTCAGCAATAAATGAGATTAACAGAATTCTTAAGCCGGGTGGGGAACTGTTGATTATGCTGTATAATCGAGACTCAATTAATTACCATGTTGAAATAAATTTTCTTAGAAAAATTGTATTACAAATACTGAATATACCAGGGCTTATACAATTATTTAAACTTATTGGTTTTCCAGAAAATAAATTACGAAGACATTCTGAGATATATCGTTTATATGGGAAACTTGGAGACCAGGAGTGGCTGAATCGAAACACTGATGGTCCAGACAACCCTTACTCTCAAGTTTACAATGAACATGAAGCAGAAAAATTGCTTGCTGACTTTAATATTAAGATTAATGAAGTCTATTTTTTTGATCCACGTCATTGGGGTATTTTGGGCCGTATATTACCAAAATGGATTATCAATTATCTTGGACGTCAATGGGGATGGCATAGAATGTTATATGCAATTAAACCAAAATAATGACAAATTTATATGATTTGAGAGCAACTCTGTGCGAAATAATATTAAAGCAAAAAAACCAAGAAGCGTCCTGATTATTGTTGAAAATCTGCCCTCACCATTTGATCGCAGGGTTTGGCAAGAAGCAAATACTTTACATGACAATGGCTATAAAGTTTCGATCATTTGCCCTACAGGTAAAGGTTTTGA